>Ga0101944_10001668_pt1 | contig 43170 bp, 41 predicted proteins | sample DewCreD2012metaG_FD_75245 | JGI IMG/M metagenome (GOLD analysis project Ga0101944, IMG submission 75245) | Hot spring sediment bacterial and archeal communities from British Columbia, Canada, to study Microbial Dark Matter (Phase II) - Dewar... ... | reverse complement strand
GCGCACGCCGTCGGTGGACGTTGCCGCCGCCAAGCTGTCTGGTGGGAACGCCCAGAAGATGATCCTGGCCCGCGAGCTGGCGCGTAAGCCCCGGGTGCTCATTGCGGCCCAGCCCACGCGCGGGCTCGACGTCAGCGCCATTGAGTTCGTGCACCGCACGCTGATCGAACAACGCGACGCCGGTATGGCCATCCTTCTTTTCTCGACCGAATTGGACGAGATTATGGCGCTCAGCGACCGCATCGCCGTGATGTTCTGCGGGCGACTGGTCAACACCGTGGATGCCCGCACCGTTGATGTCCATGACATTGGTCTCATGATGGGCGGAGCAGCGTGCGACCTGCGCGGCTCGGCCAAGGAGATACTATGACGGCTGCGACTTCGGCCGAACGTGCGCCGTCCACGCATCGGCTGCCGCCGATTGTGGCCTCACTGGGTGCGCCACTGGCCGGCGGCGCCATCGGACTGTTGATCGGAGCCGTGCTGATGTTGGTCGCCGGCGCCGACCCCGTGGTGGCATACAGTGCCATGTTCCAGGGTGCTTTCGGCGGTATTCGCCCCATTACTGAAACCCTGCTCAAGACCGCGCCACTCCTCCTCGTCGGCCTCGGCCTGACGATTGCCTTTCGGGCGCGGGTCTGGAACATCGGCGGTGAGGGGCAGTACTACATGGGCGCCCTGTGCGGTGGCATCGTTGCGCTATCGTTTCCGTATTGGCCACGCCCCGTGCTTTTGATCGGGATGTTCCTGGCCGGCATCGCCGGGGGCGCCTTCTGGGCACTGATACCAGCCTTGTTCAAGATCCGCGCCGGTATGAGCGAAATCATTTCGACGCTGATGCTCAACTACATTGCCATCCTGCTGCTCAGCTACCTGGCACGCGGGCCGCTTCAGGAACCCGGCGGCTATTTGCCGGTGAGCGCAAAATTCGATCCGGCCACGCGCTTGCCGCTCATCGCTGGCACACGGATACACATCGGTGTCTTGATCGTTCTGGCTCTGGTGCCGATCGTCTATTACCTCCTGTGGCACACCCCGCTTGGATTCCGGCTGCGGGCAGTAGGCTCGCGGGCTTCGGTTGCCAGCTACGCCGGCATCAGTGTTTCAGGCGCCATTCTCATCGCCTTGCTTATGAGCGGAGCCATTGCCGGTATGGCCGGCATTATGGAAGTCAGCACATTGCACTTTCGTCTCAAGGCCAGCATCACAGGTGGCTACGGGTTCAGCGGCATTCTGGTCGCGCTGCTGGGTCGGATGAACCCCCTGGGCGTGGTGATTGCTGCGTTCTTCTTCGCCGCCCTGACCATCGGCTCCGAGACGATGCACATCCTCGCCGGCCTGCCGCCCGAACTGGCCGATGCCATCCAGGCCGTCATCGTGCTGTCGGTGCTGGCCGTTGACGCCCTTACCCGCAAGAGGATCGTCTGATGGACTGGGACCTCGTCCTGAACTGGGGATTCGCCATTTCGTTGGTGACGGCCGGCATTCGCCTGGCCATTCCGGTATTGCTCGCCGTTCTGGGTGAGATCATCACCGAACGGTCGGGGATCCTGAATCTTGGCCTCGAAGGCATTATGGCCGTGGGCGGCCTGACCGGCTTTATGGTTGCCTATTACATCGAGACGGCCACGTCCCTGGGCGCCACCGCCGGGCTCAGCGCCTGGATTGGCCTGCTGGCCGGTACGTTGGCCGGAATGCTGATGGGACTCCTGATGGCCTTTCTCAGCATCTCGCTGCAGGCGGATCAGGTGATCAGCGGCATCACGCTGGTCGTCTTCGGCGTAGGCGTGTCCAATTATCTCTACCGTCAGGCGTTCACCACCCTCACAGCGCGCGTTGCCGGCATGGACACCTATCCCATTCCCGGACTCAGTCAGATCCCCGTTCTCGGGGAGATGTTCTTCAACCACACTCCGCCGGTGTACGTCACCATTGCCCTGGTTGTATTGGTGTGGCTGCTGCTCTTCCGCACCACCTGGGGGCTGCGCCTGCGGGCGGTGGGCGAGCACCCGGCCGCCGCCGAGACCTCCGGCATCAGCGTCTCCCGGGAGCGCTACCTGGCTACGATCCTGGGCGCGGCCCTGGTCGGCCTGGGAGGCGCTGTACTCTGTGTGGTGCAGCTCAGGCTCTACCGCGAAGGCATCATCGCCGGGAAGGGTTGGATTGCGGTGGCCCTGGTGATCTTCGCCCAGTGGCGACCGGGCCTGGCGCTGGCGGGCGCCCTGCTGTTCGGTCTGGCCGACTCCATCCAGTACCGCATCCAGGCGCTCAGTCAGGTCGAGCGGGGTGCGAGTACTCTACCCTATGAGTTCCTGCTGATGCTGCCCTACGTCCTCACGATCGTCGCTTTGCTCGTTCGCTCGCGACGCACCGAGCAGCCCGCCGCACTGGGCCGCCCATATACCCGGGACCGCGGATGACAGGAACGTCTGCCCGGCTGATTCTGGGCGATCAGGAGTATCCGGCCAGACCCGGCACTACCGTGTTGTACGCAATGATCAAGGCGGGCATTGATATTCGCGTTGTACGTCCAACACGCGACGGCGAGATCATTGACGTTCGCACCGTCATCCGTGACGGTGACGTCATCCAGCTAGTGGCTCTCGTTGCTGGAGGATGAGCCGCACCCTGTAGCCCGATTTCGCCGGCAGGTCCACGTCCGCGAATCCCCACACGAGAAGTCAACCTCCCACAGGCTGCGCCTTGGCAATTCGCGGGAGGTTCCAGTGGCCTTTACACAGACCGTGTGCAACCCGCCGTCCCGCTTGACAAGCCCGTATGACGTGCTATACTTAGCATATGCAACTATCAGAAAGGTCAATTAATCAATGAGCGCGTCACCGGCCGAAGCTGCCCACGCCGTACTCGAGTGGGCGCCACTCGTCATGCGTGCCATACGTGCCTACATGCGCCAGCAGCGCAGCGGTGGGCTGTCGGTGCCCCAGTTTCGTGCCCTGGTCTTCATCGACCGCCATGCGGGCGCGTCCTTGTCGGACCTGGCCGAACATTTGGGGGTCACACTGGCCTCTATGACCCGGGTCGTCGACACCCTGGAGAGCCAGGGGTGGGTCACGCGAGAGCGTGACGTCGAGGATCGACGCCGGATCCGTATGTCCCTCACTGACCAAGGACACACGCTGATGGTGCGCTCGCGTAGGGCCACCTTGGAACACCTCACTGACCGATTTGGCACGCTTTCCGTCAGCCAATGCCAGACCGTGATTGAGGCGATGCGCATTATGCATCCGCTATTCCATGTCGGCGATACAGCGAGCACAGACCGTGAGCGGTGACGAAACGCCCATGGTGAAGACCCAGCGCCTGACACGCCGTTTCGGGACTCAGATGGCGGTCGACGAACTGACAATCGCCATCCAGTCCGGTGAGACCTTCGGCCTGCTCGGTCCGAACGGCGCGGGCAAAACGACCACGCTGAAGATGTTGACGACCTTGTTGCGACCGACCTCCGGCACTGCACACGTGGCCGGATTCGATATCGTGCGCCAGGCGGCCGACGTGCGTCGCGTCATAGGCTACGTGCCGCAGCTGATCTCCGCCGATGGGACGTTGACCGGCTACGAGAACCTGCTGATATTTGCCAAGCTCTACGACATACCCCGCGCCCAGCGCGAACAACGTGTGCGCGATTCCCTGGCCTTTATGGACCTGACCGAGGCGGCCGACAAGATGGTGCGCGAGTACTCCGGCGGGATGATTCGAAGGCTCGAGATAGCCCAGGCCGTCCTGCACGCGCCACGGGTACTGTTTCTCGACGAGCCGACAGTGGGGCTCGATCCGGTAGCACGCCACGTGGTGTGGAGGCACATTGAGCAGCTGAGGGTCACTCAGCGCATCACCATTCTGCTGACGACCCACTACATGGAAGAAGCCGAGGCGTTGTGCCAGCGACTCGCCTTCATGCATCTGGGCAAGATCGCAGCTCTGGGAACGCCGGATGAACTCAAGAGCAGCCTCGGCACGGATGGCGCCACGCTGGATGATGTATTTGCGCACTACACCGGGACACAATTGGATACGGGAGCGACGTATCGTGAGACCTTCAGAACTCGGCGCACCGCCAATCGATTGGGATAGTTACCGGCAAGTGCCGGGGCGCGGTGCTCTGGCAGCCGCAGCCAGCTTCGTGGACAAGACGCTGGTCATCGCCGAACTGGAAGTGCGGAAACTGCGACACGATGCCACAGAATTGCTCACCAGGGCAGTCCAGCCAGCGTTGTGGTTGGTGATCTTCGGCGAGGTGCTCAGCCAGATGCGCGCAGTGCCGACGGGTGAGGTGCGCTATATTGACTTTGTGGCACCCGGTATTCTGGCGCAGAGCGTTCTGTTCATCGCCATCTTCTATGGCATCTCGACCATATGGGAGCGTGACCTTGGCGTTGTCCATAAGTTCATGGCCACTCCCACGCCGCGGGCTGCGCTCGTGCTGGGGAAGGCGCTCTCGGCCGGTGTTCGAGCCTTGTCCCAGGCCGTCATCATATACCTCTTGGCTGTGGTGTTGGGTGTGAACGTCAACTGGAGCCTGCCGGCCCTCCTGGGGGTGGTGTTGGTCGTCATTCTGGGAGCGGCAGCGTTTTCCACGTTCTCGCTCATTATTGCCTGCCTGGTGAGGACCCGCGAACGATTCATGGGGATTGGCCAGGTGCTTACCATGCCCATGTTCTTCGCCAGCAATGCCATTTATCCTATCACCATCATGCCCCATTGGCTGCAGATCGCCTCGCGCCTCAATCCATTGACGTACCAAGTCGACGCCCTGCGGGCGCTCATGCTGCCAGGGTTCACCATCACCTATGGAGTTGGGATGGACGTGGTGATTCTTGTTGTCGTCGTCGCGGTGTTGGTGATGGTGGCTGAACGCCTCTATCCCCGTCTGGTTGAGTAGGGCTGGAAGTGCCCGCGATCAGCCGGGTACACGATTTCGCGGGGTCGTCTCGGCCACCTCTACCAAGACCCTGGCATTGCTCAGAGGTGTGCTCAGCGGCAACGCACATTCCGGTGCCAGGATGTCGACGCCGTGCTCTATGGCCCGGTGACACGCCCGCGCCACGTCCTCCGCCCCGCCGGTCAGCAGCGTGCGCGGGTTGTTGATGTTGCCCATCACCGACATCCGCCCGGCCGCCGCTCGCACCGCATCGCCAACCGCGACTTCCGATTCGAAGTGGTAACAGTCGAAACCGGCCTCGGCGAAATAGGCCAGCCGGTCGGTCGTGTTGCCGCAACAATGCAGCACGGTCGGACAGCCCAGGTCGGCCGTGAGCGACCGGTGCACCGGCAGCAGGAAGTCACGATACGCCCACGGCGACACGGTCTGGCCGGTGGCATGGTCGGCGATGCAGACGATGTCGGCGCCGGCCTGCATCTGCGCCCGGGCGAATTCGAGCGTCACTTGCATCAGCACTTCCAGCGACCGACGCGCCCGCTCCGGGTTCTGCAGCGTGCTGACTAGGAACTCCTCCATACCCAGCATGTGATACGACAGGGTCCACGGGCCCATCACCTTGCCGACGATGACGACATGATCGCCCAGTTGTTGCCGAAGGAGCGCCAGCGCCTCCAGAACAACGCGAATGCTGGGTGCTTCCATCCAGCCTTGCGGCAGGCGGGGCGACTCGGTCGCCGCCCACGGATGGCTGCGCACCGTCGGCATCATCGTCGGCCCGCCCCAATCCACCTCACAGCCCAACGCGGCTGCCTCCTGCACGACGCTGAACACCGGCATCACCGTGTCGTAGCCGAGGACTTCGTGGCCGGCTGCCGCCAGGCGTGCCATGGTCGTAGCTTCTTGATGAGCCTCGGGAAACCAGGCATCAGCCAGCGCCATGAGTTCGGTTGTCGCCACTGAGACGACATTGCCCACCGGCACTCGATCCGGACGACCACCGAACAATGCGCTTAAGAACCGGCGCTTGGGCGACATAGTCCGTGCAGAGGACATTCCGTTCCCCCCTTTCCGATCACGCTGCTGGCAAGGCGTGCGCCTCAATGCGCTCGGCAATGTATCGCATCCGCTGCAGCGAATTATGGCCCATGACCATGTCTACCACACTGAGAACAATTGGCCCGGCGGCAACCACGTCCAGAAGGTGATCAAGATAGGCGTGGAAATCACCTTCAGACGTGCGCTCTTCAAGCAAGGGCGAGGGAATACCGCCCCAGATGATCGGTCCGCCCTGCCAGGCCCCCCAGGCCTCATCGAACGTGCACGTTGTCAACGGTGACGGTGAGAACGACTCGCACACATCGAGCCCGGATGCTTTGAGCAACGGCAGCAGGCGCTTCACGTCGCCATCAGTGTGGCTGCCCACTTTCTTGCCCTGCGCGTGCAGGATATCACAGTAGCGCTGATAGTGGGGCAGACAATGCTCTCTGAAGAGCGCGGGGTTGGTCATCAGGCCGTGCAGATTGTCGGGGAACTCAACATACGGTGCCGGCAGGTCAACCATGTGCTCCAGGATGGCCACCAGCTGCTCATCCAACAGCTGAATCAAACGAGCCACATCCCCGGGGCTGTCCTGCAATGCGTAAAACAGCGGCACTTCCCCCAGGTACTCGAGCAGCATCTGCTGGAACGGCACACGGGGAACCAGCGGGATTACAAAGCCCACATCTCCCACCTCGGCCTGTGCCCGCTCATAGTCCGCATACAGAGGGAGGTACTCGGCCCGTTCCCAGAGATAGGCTACAGCGGCATAGTCCGACTGATTCTTGATGAGATGCTCTTTCAGGTACGGCTCGGTGCCGGACTCAACGCTCATCTGGGCCTGTTCGTGTCGCATCCGCAGCACGCCGCGCGGCGTCTTGAAGGTGGTGACCGTCTCACCCGCCACATCGTTGCGCACGTCGCTGTGGCTTCCGCAGAAGAGATCCATAAGCGGGTCTTGCTCGCGCCGGACTATCTGGCCGTTGAACTCGACGACCACCTCAACACCCCGCAGCCGCCACGTGAAAGGCGTAATGAAACGCTGGCGACCCATCCCGATCGCCCGGTGTATCGTCTCGACCGGCACATCGCGGAACTCCTGCGGCAGGCTTCCCGACCGATGATGACAGGCAAGCCAGACATCCAGTCGGCCCACAAAGGGCAAACGGTCGGGGCGTTCTCGCCGCAATGTGGACAGTACGCGCTGATGGATGGTCATGGGTTGCAACGCAGGTTCTTGTGACATTTTTCGAGCACCTCCATTCCCACAGCCACTGCGGGGCCACGATGAGAGCGGACCAGGAGAATCTGCACTTCTGCCATCCCACCAGCACGCGGCGGGGCAAACAGTGGTCGGACCACCTTATCTCGTGGCCGAACATAGCAAAGAACGGCGCACACGTCAACATGGGGCGTTCCAGATTGCGCAAATCCAACAACAAGATGGGGATTGACAGCCGCTATAGATGTGGTATACTATCACATGTATGACATATGATGGGGTGTGGCACATCTCTGTGAGCAGGCACTGCGGCCAGACATCAGATCTCCTTCCCACTCCCCATTGCTCTCCGCCGTTGAAGGAGCATCCTTGAAAGCTTTGCTGCTGCGCAACTACAACCAGCTGGAGTACACCGACGTGCCGCTGCCCACACTGGCGCCCGATGAGGTGCTGGTGCGCGTCAAAGCGTGCGGAATCTGCGGCAGCGATGTGCACGGCGTGGATGGCAGTACCGGCCGGCGAATTCCCCCCATCATCATGGGGCACGAGGCGTCAGGAGTTGTTGAGCAGGTTGGAGCCGCAGTTGAGGGCTGGCAGCCCGGTGATCGGGTGACCTTCGACATTACCGTCCACTGTGGCCGCTGCTACTTCTGCCGCCGCGGCATGATCAACCTGTGTGAGCAGCGACGCATCGTGGGAGTGTCCACTCCCGAGTTTCGGATGCATGGCGCCTTCGCCGAGTATGTCGCGATACCTCACCGCATCCTCTATCGCCTGCCGGACAGCCTCTCCTTTGAGCGAGCGGCGCTGTTGGAGGCCGTGTCGGTGGCCGCCCACGCGGTGCATCGCACCCCGCTGGTGCTGCACGACACCGCCCTGGTCGTGGGCGTCGGCATGATCGGGCTTCTGCTGGTGCAACTGTTGCGCCGCGCCGGTTGTGGCCGGATCATTGCCGTGGACATCCAGCCGGAGCGACTGCAACGTGCGCTCAGTCTGGGTGCGGATGTGGCGCTGCGGTCCGACCGCGATGATCTGCCCACCGAGGTGCGCCGCCTGACCGCCGGCCGAGGCGCCGATGTCGCACTGGAAGCCGTCGGCCTGACCCACACGGTGCAAATGGCGATCGCCAGCGTTCGCAGGGGCGGCGCCGTCACGCTGGTGGGCAATCTGTCAGCGACGGTCGAGCTGCCGTTGCAGGAGGTGGTAGTCCGCCAGCTGACCCTGATCGGCACCACCAACGCGGCCGGCGAAACCGAGGCCTGTCTCGAGATGATGGCGACCGGTGCGATCACAGTGGATGACCTGATCAGCGTCGTAGCTCCGCTGTCACAGGGTGTGACCTGGTTCGAACGCCTGCGCCGGGGCGAACCCGGTTTGATGAAGGTCATTCTGACACCGGAAGCCTGACCAATCCAACCCACTCGTGGTCAAATCAAGGGAAGGTGCAACCTATGGACGTGAGCAAGGAGATGATGCTGGAGATGTACCGGCGGATGGTGCGCATCCGCGAGTTCGAGCTGGCCGCCATTGACCTCTTCAAACGCGGCATGGTCAAGGGAGCAGTACACCCGTACATTGGCCAGGAAGCCTCGGGGGTCGGAGTCTGCATGGCGCTGCGCCAGGACGATCTGATCGCCGGCACCCATCGCAGCCACGGTCACAACATCGCGAAAGGCGCCGACACCAGGCGCATGATGGCCGAAATCCTGGGAAAGGAAACAGGCTACTGCAAAGGCCGGGGTGGCTCCATGCACATCGCTGCCTTCGAAACCGGCAGTCTGGGGGCGCTCGCGGTGGTCGGGTCAGGGATTCCGATCGCCGTAGGCGCCGCCCTGGCCTTCAAGATGCGCGGCGAGGACCGTGTCGCGGTGCCCTTCACCGGCGATGCCGGCTGCAACACCGGCAACTGGCACGAAGGGCTGAATATGGCATCCTGCTGGGACTTGCCGGTCGTGTTCGTGCTCGAGAACAATCACTACGGGGTTTCGACCAACATCGCGTACAGCTGCAAAGTGAAAGATCTGTCCGTGCGCGCTCAAGCCTATGGCATCCCCGGAGTGAACGTGGACGGCTTCGACGTCCTGGCTGTGTATGAGGCCGCTGTCGCGGCAGTCGAGCGTGCTCGCCGCGGCGAGGGTCCTACCCTCCTGGTCACCGAGTCGTACCGCTTCGAGGGTCACTACGCCGGAGAGCCAGAGGTGTATCGCGACCGCGCTGAGGTGCAGGAGTGGCGCAAGAAAGACCCTATCCCACGGTTTCGAAACTACCTGGTTGGCAATGGCATCGCCACCGAGGCCGAAGTAGCAGCCATTGACGCCGAGGTAAAACAGGAAATGGTCGAAGCGGTCAAGTTCGCTCAGGAGAGCCCGCAGCCCGATCCCGCCACTTGCATGGACTATATCTACGCTTAGAGCGACAGGAGCAATCTATGGCTACGGTAGAAAAAGACGCAACTTCTCTGGGCGTCACCAAGCCCACAATGTCTCCCGACTTGATTGTGCAAGTGGCCCCGGGCACACCGGCCAAAGAAATGAGCTATCAAGAAGCCATCCGTGAAGCGCTGCGCGAGGAGATGCTGCGCGACCCCAGTGTCTTCCTGCTGGGCGAGGACATCGGCAAACACGGTGGCGCGTTTGGGGTCACCCGCACCCTGTTTGATCAATTCGGACCGGAGCGGGTGCGCAATACCCCCATTTCGGAGAACACCATCGCCGGCGCAGCCGCCGGCGCTGCCCTGGTCGGCATGCGACCGGTAGCCGAAATCATGTTTGTGGATTTCTCCGGCCTGGCCATTGACCAGATCGCGAATCAGGCTGCCAAGCTGCGCTTCATGACCGGCGGCCAGTGCAAGGTGCCCATGGTGGTGCGTATGCCCCAGGGCGGCGGAGCCGGCAAGAGCACAGCCGCCCAGCATTCACAGAGCCTCGAAGTGTGGTACGCCCACATCCCCGGCCTGAAGGTCGTTCTGCCATCAACACCCTATGACGCCAAGGGACTGCTCAAGGCCGCCATCCGTGATGACAACCCGGTGGTCTTCCTGGAGCACAAGTTCCTGTACGCTTTCCGGGGGCTGGTGCCAGACGGCGACTACGTCCTGCCGCTCAGCCAGTGCGACATCAAACGGGAGGGCACCGACGTCACGGTGGTGGCCTCGGGCTATATGGTCTGGCACGCCATGCTCGCCGCCAGGATGCTTGAGAGTGAGGGGGTGAGCGTCGAAGTGGTTGATGTGCGCACCATCAGTCCGCTGGATGAGGACACGATCGGTCGCTCGGCGCGGAAGACCGGCCGCGCCGTGGTCGTCGCCGAGGCGGTGCGTTCCTACGGACCGACCGGCGAGTGGGCCATGGTGATCATGGAACAGGCCTTCGATTACCTTAAGGCGCCGATCGTGCGCGTAGCCGGACGTTTTTCGCCGGTGCCCTTCGCCGACAGCATCGAAAAGGGCATCTGGCCCGACACCGATGACGTTGTCAATGCCATCCGTAAGGTGATGGAGTACTGATCGGGGCGTCGCCTGGGTAGGTGGCCGCCCGCCGCGCGCAGAGACGGACGGCGGGCGGTTGCGCGCTTGACCGACACAGATGAGGCAATCCGTGATAAGAATCGCCGCTATGATCGGCACACCCGACTTGCAGGCTGAGACGCTGGCTATCTACCGCGGCGACCTTGAGACTGCTTTCCAGAAGGTCGCCGGTCTGGGCTATGACGGTGTCGAGTTCATGCTCAAGAACCCGGACGTCCTCGACGGGGCGGCGATACGCCGGTCACTCGATGACCACGGCCTGACGCTGGCGGCGGTCTGCACGGGCCACATCTACGGCGAAGACGGTCTGGGTCTGGTGGGTCCGCATGAATCGGTCTGCCGCCAGGCGATGACACGCATGCAGGCGATCGTGGATTTCGTCGCTGACCACTTCGAGCCCGGGACGATGGTGACCATCGGTCGGTCGCGCGGCCCCGGCTACCCCGGCGACGCGGCCCGGTCGCTGGAAGACATGGCTGTTGCCTTCCGAAGACTGGCCGACTACGCGCTTCCGCGTGGCGTCCGACTGGTGCTGGAGCCAATCAATATCCATCAGGCCAACTACATCCACACGACCCAGGAAGGCATCGAGATGGTGCGCCGCGTGGACCGGCCCAACTTTGGCCTGATGGTGGATGTCTACCACATGAACATCGAGGACGTGGACATCTATGCCAGCCTGCGTGAGGCCGAATCGCTGATCTGGTTCGTGCACTTTGCAGACAACAACCGCCACTGGCCAGGCAGCGCACACCTCGACTTCGAAAGGATTGTGGCGACACTCTACGAGATCGGTTACGACGGCTACGTCTCGATGGAGATCTTCCCCTGGCCGGATCCCGACACGGCAGCACGTGCGACCATCCAGTCGTTGCGTCGTTTCATTCCTGCCCGGCAGGGACGTCAGGAGACACTCCAATGATCGAAATGACTCCGCGCCAGCGCGTGTGGATGGCCATCAACCATCAGGAACCCGATCGCGTGCCGCTGGACATCGGCGGCGGCAACAGCACAACCATCGTGGTCGAGGGTTACGACCGGCTCAAGCGCCACCTGGGTGTAGGCGGGCCGACGCGCGAGATGAATAAGGTCTTTCGATTGGCGCGTCTGGATGAGCGTGTGATGCAATACCTGGGCAGCGATTGCCGGCCGGTCACCCCCAAACCGCCGGCGCGCTGGACCCCACCTCCCGCGCCACCGGGCTGCTTCGTGGACATCTGGGGAATCACCTGGCGTCAGGTGCCATACGGTGATGACTGCTACTACTGGGAGCTGGCCGGTCACCCGCTGGCCGAGGCCACCATTGCCGATCTCGACCGCTATCCCTGGCCCGACACCGATGATCCCGGTTACACCGCTGGCCTCGCCGACGACACGTGCGCATTGTTCGAGAACACCGGCTACGCGCTGATGGCCGATCCCCTGTTCAAGAGCCTGTGGGAGGTTGGCTACATGATGCGCGGCCTGGAGCAGTTCCTGGTAGACCTGGTCGCCGACCCCGATTTCGTCACGGCGCTGATGGAAAAGCTGTTGGCCATCAACATCAAGATGACGGCCCGATTCCTCGATGCCGTCGGCCCTTACATCCAGGTCATCCGTGCTGGCGATGACCTTGCCACCCAGCAGGGATCGCTGATGTCGCCGCGCACCTTCCGGACGCTTCTGAAACCCTTCTACAAGCGTTACTTCGACTTCGTCAAATCAAAGACCGACGCGCGGCTCTTTTTCCACAGCTGCGGCAATGTGGTTGACGTGCTCGACGACCTCATTGAAGTGGGTGTGGATATCATCAATCCGGTTCAGGTCTCGGCCATGGGTGACACGGCTGCCCTGAAGTCCCGTTTCGGCGACCGCGTGGTCTTCTGGGGGGCGATAGACTCTCAGCACGTCCTGCCCAACGGCACACCCGCTGAGGTCGAGGCTGAGGTGCGGCGTCGCATTCGCGACCTGGCGCCCGGCGGCGGCTTTGTGGTGGCATCGGTGCACAACATCCAGCCTGATGTACCGCCCGAGAACATCCTGGCGATGGCCAGGGCAACTCGAATGTACGGCGAGTATCCTATCCGGGCATGACGCCCGGTTATTCTGGAGCCAATGGCTCAGGCACAAGCAATCGTTGTGGAGGTTCCGGATGGCTGTTGAAGTCTTTATGCCGAAGATGACCGATCATATGGAATCGGGCGAGATCATCCGCTGGCTCGTCAAGGAAGGCGATGCCGTGGAGCAGGGCCAGATCCTGATGGAGGTTATGACTGACAAGGTGGTGGCCGAATTTGAGTCGCCGGCGACCGGGATTCTTAAGGGCATCCGCGCCGGGGCGGAAGACGGCGCGACCATTCCGGTCGGCGAGACGTTTGCCTTCATCGCGGCGCCCGATGAACAGGTGCCGACATTGCCCCCCCTCAAGTTCGCTGCCGCCGGCGACGCACGCACCACCGCGGAGGCGGCTCCGCCTGAGCCGGCCGCGGTAGCCGAGCCCGGCCAGATCCGGGCGACGCCAGCAGTACGCAAGCTGGCGCGTGAGCTGGGCGTTGATCTGTCGCAGGTGCGCGGCACCGGCCCGGATGGACGCATCCGCGAGGAAGATGTGCGCGCTCACCTGGCAGCGCAACAGGCGGTTCCAGCTGAAGAATCCGGCGGCGTGCGCGCATCGCCCATGGCGCGCCGCATCGCCCGCGAGCTGGGCGTTGACCTGGCACAGGTGCCCGGCACAGGCCCCGGCGGCCGCATTCGGGAAGAGGATGTACGCGCCTTCGCCGAGGCACAGAAGAGCGTGCCCGTCCCGCCATCGCCCGCGCCAGCGGCTGTGACCGGCGACACCTGGCTCGACCTGACGCCCATTCAGCGGCTCACAGGCCAACGCATGCTCGAGAGCGTCCAATCAGCCCCCCAGTTCACGCTCACCGTCAGCGCCGATATGACCAACGCGATGTGGCTACGCGAAGCATTGATGGATCGCATTGTGGCCGAGACGGGAGAGCGACTGTCAGTCACCGCCCTCCTGGTCAAGATCGTGGCGGCCGCGCTGAGACAGTTCCCGCGCGCCAATGCCTCTTTTGAGAACGGCCGGCTCAGGTTGCAGTCACACGTCAATGTCGGCGTCGCGGTCGGCACCAATGACGGCCTCGTAGTGCCGGTCATCAAAGAAGCCGACACGTTGTCCCTCGCTCAGGTCAATGCCAGTGTCAAGGTCTTCCAGGAAAAGGCTCAGAAGATGCGTTTCACCAACGAAGACCTGTCAGGCGGCACGTTTACGCTGTCCAATCTTGGCATGTATGGCATTGACCGGTTTGACGCGATCATCAATCCGCCTCAGGCCGCTATTCTGGCCGTCGGTCGCACGATCAAGACACCGGTTGCGATGCCGGACGACAGCATCGCACTGCGCCCGATGATAAGCCTGACCCTGACCGTGGACCACCGCGCGATGGACGGGCTACAGGGCGCACAGTTCCTGACGGACATCAAGGATCGGATCGAAAAGCCCTATTTCCTGCTGTAGAGGAGACTGCGATGCGATTGCAGGGCAAAGTAGCCATTGTGACAGGTGGCAGCTCCGGCATTGGCCGCGCCAGCGCCGAGCGGTTCGCGCGTGAAGGTGCCCGGGTGGTGGTAGCAGACTTTGACAGAGAGCGCGGCCAACAGGTCGCCGATGCCATCCGCCAATCTGGCGGCACCGCCATCTTCGTGCCGGTGGACGTCTCCGATTCCACCCAGGTGGCCCAGCTGGTCGAAATGACACTGGAGACCTACGGCGGCATTGACATCCTGGTCAACAACGCCGGTGTATTGCTGTTCGGCAACGCCCTCGATACCAGTGAACAGGACTGGAATCGCGTCATCGCCATCAATCTGACCGGCACATTCCTGGTCAGCAAGGCGGTGCTGCCGCACATGATCGCGCGTGGCGGCGGCTCGATCATCAACGTGAGCTCCTCAACCGGCGCCCACGACGCCGGACCCAACACGGTCGCCTATGTCACCTCCAAAGGGGGCGTCACTCTGCTGACCCGGGCAATGGCAATTGATCACGCCCGCCACAACGTTCGGGTGAACGCGGTGGCGCCGGGTCCGACCGACACACCGATGCTGCGCGACGCGCTGTCAGCGGAGCAGCTCGCCGCGTTTGCCGCCACCTTCCCTATGGGTCGCCTGGGCCGCCCGGAGGAACTTGCCAATGCAATACTGTTTCTTGCGTCGGACGAAGCCTCGTTCGTGACCGGTGCCATTCTTGCGGTTGACGGCGGACAGACGGCACAGGTATGACCCAGAGACTACTCACGGCGATCGTCAGTTCAGACAACAAGGAAGAAGGTGGCGCAGCCATGGGAGTGGAGGCAATGTTTCGTTCGGTGGCTGTCGAAGGCCGACTTGTGGACCGGGTTGCCAACGAGATACAGCGCCTGATCGTGGATGGCCAGCTACAGGCGGGCACACGCCTGCCTTCCGAGATGGAACTGGCCGGCCAGCTGGCCGTCAGCCGGACGGTCATCCGGGAAGCCGTGCGCATCCTGATGGCCAAGGGCTTGCTCGAGACACACCCCGGCATCGGAACCATCGTGCGTGAGGTCACCCGCGATCAGGTGGTGGAACCATTGGGCCACCTGTTGCGGGTCCATAACGTCTCCCTGGACCACCTTTATCAGGTGCGCGCCATCCTGGAGGTGGAGATTGCTGCGCTCGCTGCCACCATGGCTCACGACGAGGACATTGCTGCACTTCAGCGCATCCTGGGGGAGATGGAAGTCGCCAGCGGCGATCCTGAAACGATCGCTGAGCGCGACGCCGAGTTCCACCGCTGGCTCGCCCAGACAACCGACAACCCGCTGCTCATCATCCTCCTTGATTCGATCCGCGATCTGATGCAGGAAGTCCGGCTGCGCGTCAGCACCGAACCTTTCGTCCTGCAAACGATCCTTCCCGATCATCGTCGCATCGTGGAATGCATTATCGCCCGCGACCCGGAGGGCGCACGCCGGGCCATGCGGGCCCACATTGACCACGCCCGTTCGATCCAGCTGTCCGTGTTTTCCGAGTCGTCGGGCGACGATCAGGACGTGTGAAAGGACCAACTGCTGCTTATGGCAACCGACCTTGCGAGGGACACTGCGCTCCAGCTATACACCACGATGCGGCGCATTCGAAGTTTTGAGCTGGCAGTCGTCGAGCTGTTTGCGCGCGGCAAGATACCCGGCTTTCTCCACACCTATGTCGGCGAGGAGGCCGTAGCCGCAGGCGTATGCACTGCCCTGCGCCCTGACGACTACATCATCAGCACGCATCGCGGTCACGGCCACCTGATCGCCAAGGGCGGCCGGCTTGATCTGATGATGGCCGAGTTATTCGGGCGGTCAACCGGCTACTGCAAAGGTAAGGGTGGCTCAATGCACATCGCCGAGCCAGACCTGGGTATGCTAGGCGCCAATGCCATCGTGGGCGCCGGCACCGTGATTATCAATGGCGCGGCATTGACTGCTCAGTATCTCGGCACCGACCGTGTTGCCGTGGCCTTCTTCGGGGATGGGGCCAGCAACACGGGCGCCTTCCACGAGGCACTGAACCTGGCCTCAGTGTGGAACCTGCCCTCCATCTTTGTGTGCGAAAACAACGGCTACGCCGAGTCGACACCTCAGCACCAGCACCAGAAGATCGCCAACATCGCCCAGCGAGCCGCCGGCTACGACATACCTGGTGTCACTGTGGATGGCAACGATGTGGCAGCCGTCTATCGCGCCGCCGTTGAAGCTGTCGCGCGCGCACGAGCGGGCGGTGGACCGACCCTGCTCGAAGCCAGAACCTACCGTTGGCGTGGCCATTATGAGGGCGATCCCCAGATGTACCGCCCACGTGAGGAAATCGAGGCGTGGGAAAAGAAATGCCCCATCGAGCGATGGCGCACAACGCTGCTGGCGCAAGGTGTGCCATCCGCCGTTCTGGACGATATTGACGAGCACATCCGCCAGGAGCTGGAACAGGCGGTCGCCTTCGCCGAGGAGAGCCCACTGCCCGACCCGGCTGACGCACGTGCCGATATTTTCACCCCCACATCAGAGGTGTGCTAATATGGCCCTCATCACCTATCGCGAGGCAGTGCGGCAGGCCCTGCGCGAGGAGCTACAGAACGACGAGCGCGTCATCATGATCGGCGAGGACATCGCCGAATTTGGAGGCACCTTCAAGGTCTCGCTTGGCCTGCTGGAGGAGTTCGGACCCAGACGCATTCGCAATACGCCAATCTCCGAAACGGCGATTCTCGGCGCCGCCGTCGGAGCGGCGGCAACCGGTCTGCGTCCGATTGCCGAGATCATGTACAGCGACTTTTTCGCCGTGGCCATGGATCAGGTGGTCAATCAGGCCGCCAAGATGCGCTACATGTTCGGCGGCAAGATCTCACTGCCTCTCACCATCCGTACCGCCATGGGCGGCCGTCGGTCAGCCGCCGCCCAGCACAGCCAGTGTCTCGAAGCGTGGTTCCTGCACATCCCCGGTCTCAAGATCGCGCTGCCGTCCAATGCCTACGACGCCAAGGGACTCCTCAAGACCGCGGTGCGCGATCCCAACCCGACCATCATCTTCGAGAACAAGATGCTGTACAATACCAAGGGTGAGGTACCCGAAGAGCCCTACTTCGTGCCCTGGGGTCAGGCCAACATTGTGCGCGAGGGAAAGGATGTCACCATCGTGGCATTGTCCGATATGGTGGACTTCTCGCTCAAGGCGGCCGACAAACTGGCTGAAGAGGGCATCTCGGTCGAGGTGATTGACCCACGCACCCTGGCGCCGCTGGACATCGAGACCATCCTGGCCTCGGTGAAGAAGACCGGGCGCGTGGTGATCGCTCACGAGGCGTGTGTGACCGGCGGAGTGGGTGCCGAGATTGCCGCCCGGATTGGTTATCACGCGCTGGACTACCTGATGGCGCCCATCGAGCGAGTTGGGGCCAAGGATTCACCCATCCCCTTCGCGCCCATCCTCGAGCGCCAGATATTGCCCGATGACCAGTCCGTGGTTGATGCTGTTCACCGCACGCTGGATTACGCGGCCTGAGCGCGAGCTCAGCATAAGGAGAGATGTGACAATGAAAGCAGCCGTCTGGTATGGACGCGGTGACATTCGAGTCGAGGACGTGCCTGAACCGCCTGCGCCTCCACCCGGTCAGGTGAAAGTCAAGTTGGCTTGGTGCGGATTGTGCGGCACCGACCTTCACGAGTACCTGGGCGGGCCGCTGTATATCCCCACCGAAGCACCTCATCCCTTGACAGGTGTCCAGGCGCCGGTCATCCTTGGTCACGAAATGTCGGGCGATGTTGTTGCTGTTGGCCAGGGGGTGACCCGCGTCAAACCCGGTGACCGCGTGGCGCTGTGCCCGATCATTGGCTGCCAGACGTGTGAATGGTGCCGATCAGGATTGATGGGACTGTGTCCCAAGATTGCCTTTCTTGGCATTTCGTGGACCGGCGGTGGCTTCGCCGAATACGTCAATGTATATGACTACATGTGCTACCACTTGCCAGCCGAGGTGTCCTATGAGATCGGTTCCCTGGTCGAGCCGTTCGCGGCGGTGTATCGTGGCTTGAAGCAGGCCAACATTCAGGACGGCGAAACGGTGGCTGTAGTCGGCGCCGGCCCCATTGGCTTGATGGGCATCCAGGCAGCCCACATCCACGGTGCCGGCCAGGTTATCGCTCTCGAGCCGGCTGCCCGGCGGCAGGAGATGGCACGCCAAGTCGGGGCAACGGCCGTCATCGACCCCCTGCAAACCGATGCACTCGCCGCCGTTCGCGAGCTGACCGGCGGCGCAGGTGCGGATGTCGTGCTCGAGTCATCAGGCATCGACACCACTGGCATACTGGCCGCCCGCATCGCCCGCCGCAAGGGTCGCATCGTCGTGATGGGCGTTTTCGAGCACCCCGCGCCATTGGATTATACCGACCTCGTTTACGGCGAGAAGACCGTCCTCGGCAGCATGGGCGGCTACGGCCTGTTCGACGAAGCTATCCAGACGATGGCATCAGGGGAGTTTGATGGGGAACCGCTCATCACCGGCAAGATCAGCCTCGATGACATCCTGGACGGTCTGCAGGCGCTGATCAAGCACAAGGAAGAGAACGTCAAGATACTGGTCACGCCGCGGTGAGCCGCGCCAGTGCACCGGGCAAACACCACAAGACAGGAAGGAATCTGGCGATGAAAGCTCTGGTGAAGGAGCGACCGGCACCCGGTCTATCGTTGTTGGACATTGAGCCTCCGCGCATTGAGCATCCCACCGACGTGCTCTTCAAAGTCGAGTACTGCGCCATCTGCGTGGGTGAGATGAAGGCGTATGAGTGGAATGAGTGGGCCGCCAACGACAAGACCTTTCATCTGCCCACCGTGATGGGTCACGAAGCATCGGGCGTAGTGGTCGAAGTCGGGAGCGCCGTCACGCAGTTCAAGCCCGGTGATCGCATCGTCAACGACCCCTTGATCTCGTGCGGATTCTGTCGCCAGTGTCTGAGCGGATACACCAACATGTGCGAAAACCGCGAGATCTATGGCAAGCGCCGGGGCGCCTTTGCGGAGTATGCCGTGCTGCCCGAGCGGGCACTGAACCATCTGCCTGACGCACTCAGCCTCGAGGAGGGCGCCATCCTGGAGAATTTCGGCATCGCAGTGCGGGCGTGCGAGGTCGAGCCGCACGATCCGGGTGATTGGGCCGTCATCATCGGCGCCGGACCGATCGGTATTCTGGCTGCCCAGACTTTGACCGCCTGGGGAGTCAACACGGTGATCACCGAACTGGCGCCGCCTCGTCTTGAGATGGCACGCCGGTGGAGCGGCGGTGCCATTGTCATTGACGTCGCACAGGAGGACCCCATCGAGAAGGTGCTGTCACTCACCAACGGCAAAGGAGCCGACTATGTGATCGAGATGGGCGCCACGCAAAGAGCAATTGACCAGGCCTTCGATATGGTGCGCATTCGCGGCACGGTGGTGACCATTGGAACATTCAATGAGCCTGTCTGCTTCAACCCGTTCTTCAAGATGTCGCGTCGCGAGGTGAAACTGCTCAGCATTATGGGACGTACCCCCGAGACGTGGCGCCGTATGATGCAGCTGGTCGCCGTGGGCAAGGTCAATTTGAAGCCACTCATCTCTCGCATACTGCCCCTCGAAGAATTCGAGACCGGATTCGAGTTGGTCAAGGGCCACGACATTCAGAAAGTGCTTCTGAAACCTTAGGTCGTCCGGGGTTCTACACCGGCAGCCCATTCCAGATACCGCCAGGAGAACGAAATGGACAAGCATTGGAACAACTACTGCACAATGAGTATTGTTCACTTCATGGCCTATCCCGACACTATTCGGGGCGACGGGCCGATTGTGGAGACTGTCACCAGGATCGCGGAGGACGCCTTCTTCGGTGCCATTGAAATCGGATGGATCAAGGATCCGCAGGTGCGTGCGGCGACGCGAGCGGTCATTGAAGCCGCCCACATGCAGGTTGGTTACGCCGCTCAGTCGGCTGTGCTGCTCCAGAAGCTGAACCTGAACAGCCTGGACGAGGCCGAGCGCCGCACGGCCGTGGCCGAGCTCAAGAAATGCGTGGATGAGGCGGCCGAGATCGGCGCCAAACGGGTGGCCTATCTGTCCGGTAAGGACCCGGGCGATGGTGATCGGCCGGCCGCATTGGATGCGCTCATCCGGTCCACCCGCGAGATCAGCAGCTATGCCCGCGACAGGGGCATCGCCCTGACGTGTGAGGTCTTTGACCGCGCAATTGACAAGAAGTCTTTGATCGGGCCCAGCGAGTATGCCGCAGAATACGCCCGCGCCGTGCGCCAGGACTTTCCTGAGTTCGGCCTGATGTATGATCTCAGCCATCTACCGCTTCTTTTCGAGAAGGCCGAACCCGCGCTGACCGCAATCAAGGACTATCTGGTACACATTCACATCGGTAACGCGGTGCTTGATCCCAATCTGCCCGGCTACGGCGATTATCATCCGCGCTTCGGCTTCCCGGGCGGCGCCAACGACGTGCCCGAACTGGTTGATTTCCTGCGCGGTCTCTTCAAGATCGGCTATCTGAGGGAAGGCGATCAACGTCCCTGGGTCGGGTTCGAGATCAAGCCCCAGGCTGCTGGCGAGACGCCTGAGCTGGTTATCGCTGGCACCAAGCGGGTGTGGCAGGAAGCCTGGTCGCGTGCCTGAGGTTAGCTAACCGGCATGCATTCAAACGGTTGTCGTCTATCAATAAGTGCTCAACTGCACCACGTACAGGAGTCCGATCGTGTCTGACAGCATTGACGAACAAATCGCCCAGCGCCACCAGGAGCTCCGCCGGCACTTCGAGCACTGGGAGAAGACCAAGGACCTGATTGACAATCTAATTGACCTGATTCTCAACTACCGCCAGAGCGGCCATCCGGGCGGGTCGCGTTCCAAAGTGTATATGTTGGTCAGCCTGCTGCTCAGCGGCGCAATGCGCTGGGACATCCGCCACCCCGAGAAGCGCTTCGGCGATCGTTTCATCCTGGGTGCCGGCCACACCATTCCGCTGATCTACTGCACCCTGGCCGTTCTGAACGAAGCGATGCGGGTGAAGTACGCGCAGACGGGCGACAGGCGTTACTACCTGGCCAACCCGGAAGAGCGCGTCCTCTACTGGGAGGACCTGCTGAACTTCCGCCATCGCGGTGGGCTCTCCGGCCACGCCGAGATGGAGGGCAAGACCCTCTTCCTCAAGTTCAACACCGGCCCATCGGGACACGGCAGCCCGGCGTCCGCCGGTGAAGCGCTGGCGCTCAAGCGAGCTGGCGCTGCCGGCGTCAAGGTATTCTGCATCGAAGGCGAGGGCGGCCTCACACCCGGCGCAAACTACGAGACTATGAACTCGGCCTGGGGGCTGGCGCTGGACAACCTCTACCACCTGATTGACTGGAACGACTTCGGCATCGACGACCACCCCGTCAGCAGCTCGGTCTTCGGGGCACCGGGTGACTGGTATGCGGCGCACGGCTGGCGCGTGTTCGGCACTGAGCACGGCGACGACTGGAATGCCGTGACTCGCGCCTTGTTGACCATGGTGCTGACGGACAATCCCGATCGGGTGCCGTCTATGTCCTGGTTCAAGACGCGCAAGGGCCGTGGCTACCTCAAGTATGACAACGTGGTCCACGGCGTGCCTCACAAGATGAACTGCGAGCTGTTCTGGGAGACCAAGCGACCATTCGCGGAGAAGTATGGGGCACAGTTCGTGAACTTCGGCGCCTGTGCGCCCGATGACCCGGCCGCCCTGCGCGAGGAATTCGCCGCCAATCTCAAGGTTGTGATGGATGTCCTCCACCGCGACCAGGCACTGGTGGACTATCTGGCCGACCGACTGGTGGAGCTGGGCGACTCGGTGCCGCAGGAGATCGAGACATTCCGGTTGGGCGCGCGCGGCAACCCCTTCGAAGACCGCCGGCTGTATGACTTCCGCAACTACCCCGCCGACATCTACGTCAAGCCGGGCACCTCGGCAGCCAACCGGGCGGCGTTGGCGAAATGGGGCGCGTGGGTCAACGCCTTTGGTGCAAGGGAGTACGGGCGGCCGCTCTTTCTGGCCTGTTCAGCCGACCTGGCCGGCTCGACCAACATCAACGGATTTGCAGAGAAATACGGAGATTTCCCCGGTTACGGCTGGTATGAGCGTTACGGATCATCCGAAGGAGTCCTCCTGCCTCAGGAAATCACCGAGTTTGCCAATGCCGGCATCCTGGTCGGTATGGCAACCGTCAACTTTGCAGACGACCCCGAGCGCTCGTTCGACGGTTTCTGGGGGGCTTGTTCCACCTATGGATCATTCTCCTATCTGAAGTACGGCATGTTCCGGCTCTTCAGCCAGATCGCTCAGGACTGCCAGTGGAAGGTCGGCAAGGTCCTCTGGGTTGCCGGTCACTCCGGTCCGGAGACCGCCGAGGACAGCCGCACACACTTCGGCATCTTTGCGCCCGGCGTCACACAGCTCTTCCCGGAGGGAGCGATCATCAACCTGCACCCCTGGGAGTATAACGAGGTGCCGGTATTGCTGGGTGCCGCTCTGGAGCAGCCGGTTCCCATCGTCGCACTCCACCTGACAAGGCCGCCGATTGAGATACCCGACCGCGAACAGATGGGCATCCCCTCCCACTTCGAGGCCGCCCGCGGCGCCTATGTGATCCGCGACTTCAAGCCCGACCAGCCTCGCGGCGGCACGATCATCCTGCAAGGCACCAGCGCAGTCGCCAACACCATCAAACTCCTGCCCGAGCTGGAGCAGCGCCGTCTCAACGTCAAGTTGGTCTGCGCCACCAGCCCGCAGCTGTTCGCCCTCCAGCCAGAAGACTACCGCTTGCGCGTCCTGTCACCGGCCGATCGGGCCGACTCGACGGTCATCACCACCCAGGCGCGCTGGCTGATGCACGACTGGCTGTTCAACAAGGTCGCCAAGGAATATGCACTGTCAAGCGATTGGGACAATCGCTGGCGAACGGGCGGCAGTGTTGAGGAGGTCCTCGATGAAGCGCACCTGACGCCAAAGTGGATCCTGGCCGGCATCGAGCGCTTCGTCGGCGATCGTCGGAATCGTCTCGCCCGGCTGCGTGCCGAGCTGGATGCTGCAAGTAAGTGAGGTCTCCTATGCACTACCATTCCGAAGCAATGATCCGCGACCTGTCGGCCAAAGCCCAGGCGTTTCGCATTCAGGTGCTGAACATGGTCTATAGGGCACAGACCGGCCATCTGGGCGGCGCCTTCTCGGTGGCCGAAATCCTGACCGCCCTGTATTTCCACCACATGCGGATTGACCCGGCCCAACCGCTGTGGCCGGAGCGCGACCGCTTGCTTTTCTCGAAGGGTCACGCGTGTGCCATGCTCTACACGGTGATGGCGCACCGCGGCTTCTTTCCCGTTGAGGAGCTGGCGACATTCCGTCAGATTGACAGCCGCCTGCAGGGCCATCCCGACCGTGTCAAGTTGCCGGGTGTGGAAATGTGCGCCGGGCCGCTGGGTCAGGGGCTGGCGATTGGCGTCGGTATGGCTCTGGCACTCAAGATGGACCAGACCAAGCCGTCGGCAAGCAGCGCCCCGTCGGCCCGCGCCACGCGCGCCCGCGTCTATGTGGTCTTGGGCGACGGCGAGATCAACGCCGGTGTCGTATGGGAGGGCGCGATGGCCGCCGCCAGGTATCGGCTGGGCAATATGACCGCCATCCTCGATTACAACGGCATTCAGCAGACCGGCGCCACCGCCGACGTGATGCCCACCGAGCCGATCGCCGACAAGTGGCTCGCGTTCGGCTGGCACGTGCAGGAGATAGACGGCCACAACATGGGCGAGGTGCTCAGCGCGCTCGACCGCGCCGACGAGGTGCATGCGCGACCCAGCATGATCATCGCCCGTACCACCAAGGGCAAAGGCGTCAGCTTCATGGAGTATGACAATCGCTGGCACGGCATGCCACCCAACCAGCAGCAGCACGCCCAGGCACTGGCGGAACTCGAGGAGGGGTTGCGACAATGGCAGAACTGATTCCAATGCGCAAAGCCTACGGCGAAGCGCTGGTTCAGCTGGGGCACGACAACCCGAATGTGGTCGTTCTGAGCGCGGATGTGTCCAACTCCGACTTCAGCTACATGTTCCAGGAAGTGTTTCCCGATCGTTTCTTCAACGTTGGCATCGCGGAGCAGGCACTCGTGGATGTAGCCGTCGGCCTCGCCTACAGCGGCAAGATCCCCTTCGCCAACACATTTGCCTTCCTGCTGGCAACCCGTGCCCTCGAGATGGTGCGCACCCACTGTTGTTACGGTGAGGCCAATGTCAAGCTGATGGGCGCGTACGGTGGCGTATCTGACTCGTTCGATGGCCCCACCCACCACGCCATCACCGACATTGCCATCATGCGCAGCCTGCCGAACATGACGGTGGTCGTGCCCGGCGATACCGTGGGAGTGGCCCGGCTCTTGCCCCAGGTGGCTGCCTGGAAAGGCGCGGTCTACTTCCGAATGAATCGTAATGAGGTGCCGCTGCTGTTCGACCACACCTATGAGCCGCGCATCGGTCAGGCGGTCCAGGTGCGGCCGGGTCGGGACGTGACGCTGATCGGCACCGGCCTGATGCTGAGCCGCTGTCTCCAGGCGGCCGACCTCCTGGCTGCTGAAGGCATTGACGCCCGGGTGATCGAAATACACACTATCAAGCCGCTGGACGTCGAGGCTATCGCAAACGCCGCTCGTGAGACGGGAGCGATCGTCACCGCCGAGGAACACAGCATCATCGGCGGCCTGGGCGCCGCGGTAGCTGAAGCGGTGACCGACACCTATCCCGTGCCGGTCAAGCGTGTTGGCCTGGCCGATCGCTTCGCCGAGACCGGACCCTATGAGGCCATACTCGAGCGGTACGGCATGTCGGTGGCGGCTGTGATGACAGCGGCACGCGCGGCAGTGGCCGCGAAGGGNTAGCACCGGGCAGGCCGTTGCCGCGTTCGCAACCCGGTGAACGCCCAGCAACGTTCCAGACCGTATGTTGAACTCGACCGCAGCCTGGCCGACGCGCGGAAGTACTACGCCAGCAAGGGCCTATTGTGATTGACACGAACAGCAAATGCGTGTATAGTACAATTGGTCAGATGGTATACCACCGTACAGCGTGACAGGATGGACGTCCCGACAGGCGCCGGTCTTGCCGCCAGAGGGGCTGCCTGCTTCCCTGAGCGCCGACGGAGTGCAGGCAGCCACATCCTTGATCGTCACCCGAACCGGGAGATCACCGAGTGAAACCAGGTATTGTTGTCAACGGCCCCGACGTGATCTATGGACCACTGGCGCTCCTCAGCGGCCCGTTTGAGGAGAAAGTCTCCAAAGCCGCCAGGCTGGGCTATCGTGGCATTGAGTTCATGGTGCGCGATCCGGCCGGCCTGGACTGGTCTGCCATCCGGTCCACCATTCAGAATGCTGGCCTCGAGGTACCCCAGGTGGTGACCGGCGAGCTGTTCGGCGCCGACGGTTTGTGCCTGGTAACGGCAGACAATGACCTGTATCAGCGGGCCGAAGCCCGTACGCGGTCGGTCATTGACCTGGCCGCCTACCTCGGAGCGATGGTGAACATCGGTCGGCTGCGCGGCATGCTGCGACTGCTGGGACCGGTGGCTGATCCGTATGCCATTGCCGTGGAACGACTGCAACGAGTGGCCGACTATGCCGCCGACCGCGGCGTCAAGATCACACTCGAGCCGCTCAACCGCTACGAGAGCGATTTCATCCCGAATGCCGTAGAGGGTCGGCGTTTTATTGATGCGATGGGCCGTGACAATGTCGGCCTGATGCTCGACCTGTTTCACATGAACATCGAGGACGACTCAATCGAAGAGGGCCTGCGTCACGCCGGCGACCTGCTGTGGCATGTCCACATTGCCGACACCAACCGACGTTATCCGGGCAGCGGTCATATGGCATATGACAGCATCTTTGACACGCTCAAGGCTATGGGTTACACCGGTTACGTTTCGGCCGAAATGCTGCCGCTGCCTGATCCCGACACGGCCGCGCAGAAGACAATCGAGTTTCTGCGACGCCGAATTGGTTGAGCTGTTTGTGCCGCGAGTCTGCTGCGGCCGGGGAGCATCTCCCACTCACTATTCTGATGGGGAAGCTCCCCTCAGCCGGCCAGCTGCCGGAGTATGAGGACACATCACAGGAGCGTCGGGCTGGCGGCGCTTCTACAACACTGCCAGATAGGAGGTGCGAATGCATTGATTGCGGTGGTATTGTCCGGACAACAGCGAAGTTGAACTACCAGCTATAGCTCAATGACGGAGGGAAACCACAATGCGTACCAAGTATTTCAAGCTGTTGAGCGCCTTGGTGATGGTTGCGACACTGCTGGCCGTCGTGGCGCCTCAGGTTGCCCTGGCTGAGGAGCCCAAGACCTCGGCCGAACGTGCCGTCGAGGCGGCCAAGCAGTACGCGGGCATCACCCTCAACTACGTGCGTGAGGCCGGTCTGCAGGCTCAGGATCCCCTCTTCATGGGGCCAAAATGGGAAGAGCTGACCGGCATCAAGATCAATGTGGTTGAGATGTCCTACCTGGATATGTACACGAACCAGCTGCAGGACCATCTGACCGGCGGTGGCTCCTATGATGTGCTGGACGTCTCCCCGTTGTGGATGATTGACTACGTGAACAGCGGTGTGCTGGAACCCCTCGATTCCTACATCGAAAAGTACATGAACCCCGAAGACCTCCAGGACTACCTGCCGGTCTACGCCTCGGAAGGCGTGATGAAGATCAACGGCGTGACCTACGGCCTCTTCGACGACGGCGACGTCTTCATCCTCTACTACCGCAAAGACCTGTTCGAGGACGCCACCAACCAGTCCGAGTTCAAGGCCAAGTACGGCTATGACCTCGTGCCGCCCGAAACCGAGCAGCAGATGTACGACGCCGCCGAGTTCTTCACCACCAAGTATGCTCCGGACCTGTACGGCCTGGCGATGCAGCGGCTGGAAGGCCAGGCATATTCCTGGTTCATCGGCCCCTTCAGTGCCCGCGGCGGGCAGTTCTTTGATGAGAACATGAAAGCCACTATCAACAGCGAGATTGGCGTGGCGCTGTTGACCGATATGGTCAAGCAGAACAAAGTGATGCCGCCCGGTGTCGAAAAATGGGGCTTCATGGAGGTGCTGAGCGCCTGGATGGATGGCAAGGTTGCCATGATCATCACCTGGCCGCCCGTCGGACGCTGGGGTGCCGGCTACGGTGACACCGCCAAACAGATGGCCTGGGTGCCTGCCAGCACCGTCAAGGGCAAGGTGGGCTACATGCCGCAGCCTGGAGGCCGGCCGACGCTGGCCGGTGGCTTCAACATGGCCGTCTCCGCCGACAGTGCCAACAAGGAGGCCGCCTACCTCTTCGTGCAATGGATGACCAGTCCCGACATCAGCCTTGAGCGCGTGCTGCTGCCCTTCGCACTGCGCGATCCCTATCGCCTGTCGCACTTCCAGTCGGAGCAATATCGCACTGCCTGGCCGGAGGCCGGCGAGTATCTCGACACGCTCGAGAAGGCTGGCATGATGGGACAGTGGGAGCTGGGCATCCCCGGCGCACGCGAGTACATGGAGGCGATTGACAACGCCTGCACCGCCGCCTACGCTGGCACCGATCCCAAGGCGGCATTGGACGAAGCCGCTGCCAAGTGGGATGCTGTCACGGAGCGACTCGGCGTCGAGAACCAGAAGAAGGCCTTTGAGCAATGGCTGAAGAACCCGTGGAACCGACCCGGTCCAACGGTTGAGGTGCCGGCTCAGTAGGCTTAACAGTGAGTGCGCCCCGCGGATGTAAGTATGTCAGCGTCCGCGGGGCGCCTACGTAACATCCGTGCCCATGATTCGAGAGAGTTCCCACGAGCGAGTGCACACCAACAATAGATGAAAATGGCGGTGCAGACCTCACCCCCTCTCCACCGTGTGGAGAGGGGGCCGGGGGGTGAGGTGAGTGACACGCATCTTTTTTCGCGTGAGAGAGGCTTAAGGAACATGACGGCTGCGACCGAGTTCGTGGCGCCCACGCCGCGCCGCAAACGCCGGAATCTGGCGCCGTGGCTATTCGTTGCGCCTTGTATGGTTGTCATCCTGTTGGTGACAATCTTTCCGACGATCTATTCGCTCGGCCTGAGCTTCACCAAGTGGGAAGTCGGGATGCAGGATCGCCCCTTCATTGGGTTGGGCAATTACATCGAACTGTTCAGCACAGCACGGTTCGTGCGTTCCATCCTGATCACGCTGATCGTAGTCATTGGTGGTGTCGGCATAGAACTGGTGCTCGGATTCAGCCTGGCCCAGCTGCTCAGCGGCGAGATGAAGGGGAAACGCATTATCGTCGCGGCGCTGTTGCTGCCGGTGATGGTCATGCCGGTTGTCGTCGGGTACACCTGGCGTCTGTTGTGGGATGCCCAGTATGGACCAATCAATCAGATCATCGGCTGGATCATCGGCCAGCCCTTCACGTACACGTGGCTCGCCAAACCCGAGACGGCACTGCTGGCAATCCTGGTGACCGAGGTCTGGCAGTGGACCCCATTCATGTTTCTGGTGTTCCTGTCCGGACTGGCAGTGCTTGATCCCGAAGTGTTCGAGGCAGCCGACATTGACGGCGCTTCGGGTTGGCAGAAGCTGTGGCATATGACGGTGCCGCTGATGCGGCCGATCATCATCGTGGCCGTGTTGATCCGGGGACTCGACGCGCTCAAGTTCTTTGACATCATTTTCACCCTGTCGGGCGGCGGTCCGGGTAACTCGACCGAGACGCTGTCTTTTTACATCTACCAGACCGGCTATCAGTTTTTCCGGCTTGGCTATGGCGCCGCCGCATCCTTTGTGCTGTTGGTCTTCCTGGCAGTGTTCCTGACGTTTCTCTTGAAGGCGTTCAAGACCGCCGTCGAGCAATAACCAGGCCACGGGAAACTCTGGATGCGCGGTGGCGACCGGAATTACACGCTGACCAGGTCAGTAGGTTCGAGCCCGTCGTGACGGACGGCCGGCGCTGAGATACCATGATGAGGCAACCGCCTTCGGTCGCAGCGAGAACTACGGCAATGTCTCTGCGTCGCAGGAAGATGTTCAGGCAGGTGATGCGATACGTCGCGGCGGTCTTCGCGCTGGGGATCTTCCTGTTTCCGGTGTACTGGGTGTGCATCATGGCTTTCAAGTCCGGCAACGACATCTACGCCAACCCGCCCATCTGGGTTCCGACCGACCTGTCGTTGCGGCACTTCGAGCGGGTGATTGGCCAGGGAGGTCTGCGCTCGCTCGGCATTACCTTGCTGAATGCTGGCTCAGCCACCGTCCTGTCCGTGATCACTGGATCCCTGGCAGCTTATGGGCTGGCACGCTACAAGGTGGGCGGCCAGAACCTGCCCTTCTTCATCCTGTCGCAGCGTTTCATGCCGCCGGTTGCAGTAATCTTTCCATTCATTCTGGTTTTCAAGACCCTGCGCTGGATGGACACACCCCAGGCTCTGATCGTGGTCTATCTCACCTTCAATCTGCCGTATGCTGTCTGGATGATGCGTGGCTTCTTTCTCGAGATACCGCGCGAGGTCGAAGAATCGGCGCTCGTGGACGGTTGCACGCCACTGGGCGCCTTCTGGCGGATCGCCTTGCCACTGGCAATGCCCGGGGTCGTGGCCACCGGCGTATTCTGCTTCATCTTCAGCTGGACCGAGTTCTTCTTCGCGATCACGCTGACCAAGAGCCACGCCGTGCCTATTTCGGTGTACATCGTCAACTTCTTCGGCAACCTGGGGGTTCAATGGGGCCAAATTGGAGCAGCTTCTATCCTGAGTATCACACCGGTCTTTGTCCTCAGTATCATGGTTCAACGTTACCTGGTGCGCGGCCTGACGTTGGGTGCGGTGAAGTGATGTCATATCGCCCCACATTGGGAGGAATTCAATGAGCCTACGTACACACAAGAAGATCGGACGGGCGATGCGCTACGTGGTTGCAGCGGTAGCCCTGGTTTTCTTCTTGTTTCCGATTATGTGGATTATCTTGACTGCTTTTAAGACACCCAACGAGTTCTTGAAGAGCCCGCCGATCTGGATTCCCCAGACCCCCAATCTGGACTATTTCGATCACGTGATCAGAACCGGCGGGCTCAATGCGCTGGCCAACACGTTGATCATCTCCACATCTGTCACCTTGCTCTCGCTCTTGATCGGCTCACTGGCCGCCTACGCATTGGCACGCTGGCGGGTGGGCGGCGACAATCTTCCCTTCTTCATCCTGTCGCAACGTTTCATGCCACCGGTCGCCGTTATCTTCCCTTTCTTGTTGTTGTTCAAGACGCTCCGCTGGACCGACACCCACCAGGCGCTGATATTGATCTACCTGACATTCAACTTGCCGTACACGGTATGGATGATGCGCGGGTTCTTTATGGAAATTCCCCGCGAAATTGAGGAATCGGCCCTGGTGGACGGCTGCTCATCGCTGGGCGCCTTCTGGCGCATCGCTCTGCCGCTGGTGGCGCCGGGGCTGGTTGCCACAGGCATCTTCTGTTTCATCTTCTCGTGGGCCGAGTTTTTCTTCGCCATTGCGCTCACCAAGTCCAACGCGGTAACGCTGTCAGTGTACATCGTGAACTTCTTTGGCAAGATGATGGTCCAATGGGGTGAGATCGGGGCCACGTCCATCGTCTCGATGCTGCCGCTGTTCATTCTCAGTTTCGTTGCACAACGTTATCTCGTGCGCGGCTTGACAATGGGCGCGGTGAAATGAGGTCAGGCAGGTGGTCAACACGTGTCGTCGGGCATCGATCGCCGCCACCAAGGTGCACACGAAAATCGGCGCGTACCTCACCCCCTCATCCCACACCACGCAATGGAGAGGAAGGCGGGGAGGAGATGAGCCAATCGCAGCGGTTGTCTTGGGAGAGTCAATATGAAAGTACTGGTCGCCACTGGCATCAAGCAGCTGGAGTTCGAGGATCGGCCTGTCCCCCAGCCGGGGCCGGGCGAGGCGCTCGTCCGCACTCGCACGGTGGCTTTGTGCGGATCCGACATTCACCTCTATGAGGGGACGCATCCCTATCGCACCTACCCCAATGTCTTTGGCCACGAGGCATCCGGATGGGTGATGGCGGTGGGCGCGGGTGTAACCAACCTGCAGCCGGGTGATCACGTAGTAGTGGAGCCAGCTTACTATTGCGGCGAATGTTATCCGTGCTCCATCGGCCGTACTAACTGCTGCAGCCGGATGAAGACCATCGGCGTCACCGTCCCCGGCGCGTTGGCGGAGCAGTACGTTGTCCCGGCCCGCGCACTGCACAAGGCGCCCGCCGACCTGTCGCCGCGTGCTGCCGCGCTGTGCGAGCCGTGCGCGGTGGGCCTTCACGCCTGTCGGCGCGGCGATGTGCAGCCCGGCGAGCACGTGGTGGTCATCGGCGCCGGGCCAATCGGCCTGATGGCGCTGGCCGGTGCCAAACGGCGTGGCGCGCACGTCGCCATCACCGACCTGATTGATCGGCGGCTGGACATCGCCCGGCAGATGGGCGCCGACCTGACGATCAACAGCGCCCGCCAGGATCCGGTGGCTGCCGTGCGCGATTGGACGAACGGCATCATGGCGCCGGTCGTCATCGAGGCGGTCGGCACACCCCGCACCATCGAGAGCACCATCCAGCTGGTCTCCGATGCCGGGCGGGTGGTGATCGCCGGTGTCACCGAGCAACACGCCAGTATCCGTGGCGTGGACATCACCAAGAAGGAGCTGACCATCTACGGCTCGCGCAACAGCGTAGGTCTGTTCGGTGAGGCGATCAGCTACGTCGCTTCCAATCCCGACCTGTTCACGGCAATGATCACCGCCGAATATCCGTTCGAACGGGCCATCGAGGCTTTTGAAGTGGCCCTCACGCAACCGGAACAGGTCTGCAAGGTGCTTATCACTTTCGAAGCCTTATGATACTCAGACTCAAGAAAGGCACCCGATGAACAAACAAGAGACGCTGGACCGCGTGTATCAGCTGGGCTTCGAGTACGAGGCCAGCTACACCAACTGCGCTCAGTGCGTCCTGGCTGCTATTCAGGACGTGATGGGCGGCATTGACGACGAGGTGTTCAAGGCAGCCCACGCCCTGGCCGGTGGGCTGGGCTCCACCACGCAGGGTACCTGCGGCGCCCTGAGTGGCGGCGCGATGGCCATCAGCAGCCGCTACGGACGTGATCGCGCTGCCTTTGCGACCGGCCGGCCGCGCCGAGCGACCGTCCTCACCAAACAATTGTATGACCGCTTTGTGGCAGAGCACGGCAGCCCGCTATGCAAGTGTGTGCACCAACATATCTTCGGACGCACCTTCGACTTCTGGGATGCCGACGACATGCGCGCCTTCGAGACTGCCGGTGGACACGTGGACAAGTGTCCCACCGTCGTGGCCCAGACCGCGCGTTGGACCGCCGAAATCCTGCTGGATGCGGCCGAAGAGGACGAGCGACGATCTGACGCCGGCCGCACCGCCAGAGACGATCGCTGAGAATTGAGGCGCGACATATGACACTCAGAGGAGGTCTCCAGTGGCAACCCAGATTCAATTCCTAGGCATGGCAGCCTATCGCATCACCAACAGCGAGGGCCGGGTCATCCTGATCGACCCCTTCTTGACTGACAATCCGGTCACTCCGATCCAGGTGAAGGACCTGGATCGCGTGGATCTGATCTGCGTGACACACCTGGCATTTGACCATCTCGGCGACACCGAGGAAATCGTTCGTCGCTTCAACTGCCCGGTCTGCTGCGGAGCCGAGGTCAAATACTGGCTGACCAAGAAAGGCCTGCCGGCGCGCGACATCTACGCGATCGCATGGGGCATCCAGGCGCTGATCGGCGGCCTGCGCGTGCGTGCCACCATCTCGATGCACACCTCGGCACGTGTGACGCCCGATGGCGAATTCATCTCCGGTCCCCCGCTCGGGTTCATCCTCTATCCCGATCCCGGTGTGCGCATCTATCATAGCGGCGACTCGGCGATCAGCGCCGAGATCAAGGTCATCGGCGAAGTGTATCGTCCCAACATCGCACTGCTGGGACTGACGCTGCCGCCCGAGAAGTTCCTGAATGACCGGGGTTATTTCGGCCTGCATATGAATGAGATGACGGCCGACGAGGCGGCGCTGGCAGCCCACTGGCTGGGCGTCGAATACGCCATCGCCAGCCACTACTTCTCAGCCGCCAACAACCCGGATGTCGAGAAGTTTGTCACCCTGCTGAACAACGGCCACTCAGACGATGTGCCGGCCGTCAAGCCGGTGGTCCTTGAGGCCGGTGATGTGTTTGTGTACCCACCGGCGTGATCAGTACATGGTTGTCTCACATTCACCCAGGCCGGCGATGTCCCTTCGAAATGGCCATCACGGACTACTGGCCTGACCCAACAGGAGCAATCGGACGGTTGAGCTATGTCGCGTGTGATTGATCTCAGTCTGACGTTGCGCCACGGAATGCCCGGCGTGGAGTTGGAAGACCAATCCACCTATGCCACCAAGGGCTGGCACACCCGCGTGTTGCATCTGTACTCGCATGCCGGGACGCATATGGACGCGCCTTATCATTTCGTCCAGAGCGGCCGAACTCTGGAGCTGGTGGCGCTGGAGAAGTGCATCGGCCCGGCGTGGGTGATTGATCTGTCGTTTCTTCAGCCGCGCGAGCTGATCACAGTCGAGCACCTTGCCGCCCACGCCGACAAGGTGAATGCCGGTGCACGACTGCTGCTCCGCACCGACTGGTACCGGCGCGCCGGACAGGATGACTATCGCACCCATTTTCCGCGTGTGAGCCTGCCCCTGGCCGAGTGGCTGGTAAGCCGCGGCATCGCTCTGCTGGGCGTGGAGTCGCCAGCGGTGGCATCCATCGAAGATCGCGATGAACTGGTCTCCGTGCACCGGGCGCTGTTGGGAGCTGAGATCGTAATTGTGGAAAGCCTGGCCAATCTTGACAGCTTGACAGCAGAGCAAGTGACGTTCATCGCCCTTCCGCTCAAGATCGAGGCCGGCGACGGGTCGCCGGTCCGCGCCGTTGCCATTGAAGGCAACCTGACCGAGTAAGTTTTGCACAGGATATGCCGTTTTCCGGCCGGCGCACGCCAGTTGCGCCGGCTGAGATGATGGATCGCTAACCTAATACAGGAGGCATTTGAGATGATCTTCTGCACCGGACTCAGTGTCCCGGAGGGCCCTGTCCTGCTGGCCGATGGGAGCTTTCTGGTTGTTGAGATGGGGCCCGATCGTGGCTGTGTCACCCATCTCAGCGCCGACGGGCGCGAGAAGCGTATGCTGGCCCGCACCGGCCGACCCAACGGCCTGGCTGTTGACCGACACGGGAACATCTGGGTCGCCGAGTCGGGCGACGTGCCTGCGCTGCTGCGCATGAATATGGATGGCAAGGTTGAGGTGTTCCTTACCGAGTGCAACGGCGAGAAGTTTCTCTTTCCGAATGATCTCGCCATTGGCCCGGACGGGGACATCTACATGACCGATTCGGGCATCCTGTTCGAGGAGTTCGCCCCCGGCGGAAAACTGCGACCCGACTGGGCCACCTGCCCGATGGACGGCCGGGTGTATAAGATCAACCCCAAGACCCGCAAGGTCACCAAGATCGACTCGGGACTGAAGTTCACCAATGGGATCGCCTTCGGACCCGATCAGAACCTGTACGCCAACGAGATGATTCCGGCCATCGTGTGGCGCTACGAATGGAAGGGCGGCGAGATTGTCAGCGGCCGCCAGTACTACGGCACGGCCGCCGATCCCGACAGTCCGGCCGAAATGAAGCTGACCGACGGGCACAAGTTCGGCGCCAATGGCCATCTCTATGTGGCTATGTACGGTCAGGGTGACATCACTGTGTTGGGAACGGACGGCAAGGCGGTTCGGCGCATCAAGACGCAGGGCAAGTTCCCGACCAACTGTGTGTTCGGCCCGCCCGGCAGCCACAAGCTGTATGTGACGGAGGACGAGTTCGGCACACTCGAAGTCTTCGACGTGGATACCGACGGCCTGCCGCTGTATACGTGACAGTAGTTGCGCGTTTTCGCTCTGCAGCTCCGGCTGGAGAATTCTGTGGGAGTCGCTATGAGCTGCAGAGCGATTGTGGAGTGCACCCGACCGCTGAAAAGACGGCGTTGGATGCACTGCGTGACGGGATGATAACCTCTTGGCCCGTAACCCGTCAGTTCAGGGCAGGAAGCAGATGCCAGTCGCGACCGCTATCTCACCACAAGAATACGCAGCCCGCCTCAGCGCTGTGCGCCACGCCATGGACGGGCACGAGATGGATGCTCTGCTCGTGTATGCGTGGAAGCGTGGTCAGGTGCGCTACCTCACCGGCTATCATCCCAACTACGTCGCCAATGTGGCCATGACGATTGTCCCGGCGACAGGTGATCCAGTCCTGGTGATTCGCTTTCCGTTTGATCTTGAGCGCGCGCGCAGAGAATCGTGCTGGGATGACATCCGCGCCGGTGGCGACCTGGCCGGAATGATCGGTGAATGCCAGAACGTCTTGCGCGAGAAATTCCCACAGCCGGGCCGACTTGGCGTGGTCACGGGCGACTCGGTGGTTGATGAACTACCGCACAGCGTGTTTGAGATGCTGACGCACGCCTTACCGGGCTGGGAGTTGGTTGGGGCATCCGCGATCGTCGAGGACTGCCGACGGCACAAGAGTCCGGCTGAGGTCAAGTTGCTGTCTGACTCGGCGCAAGTGACCGACGCCGCACTCGCCGCCGCGCGCGAGGCAGCCTGGCCTGGCAACACCGAGTACGACGTCATTGCTGCGGCCGAGGCCGCAGCGCGGGCAGCCGGCGCTGAGACCATCCTCTCTGTCATTGCGCCCGCGGCGTGGGAGCTGATCGGTCCACCGGAGATGCGCCGGCTTGAGGCTGATGAGATGCTTGTGGTCGAGTTCGCCGTGCAGCTGAACGGCTACTTCAGCCAGGCACCGGGCGTCTTGCATACCGGTACACCAACTGCTGAACAGCGCGCAATGTACTCCGCCGCCTATGCCGGCTACCTGGCTGGCCTGAAGGCGGCGCGTCCGGGCTCAACCGTTGGCGACGTGGCACGCGCTGAGCTGGCGGCACTGGAGGAGGCAGGCTGGCTGGAATGGCACGCCTATGACCTGGGCCACGGTGACGGTCTCGATCATCCCGAGCTGCCAGCCATTACGCCGTCTTCAACCGTGCCCGTCGAGCCCGGCATGGTGCTGTGCATTCATCCCGGGTTGCGCAAGCCCGGCGTCGGCGGCGTGTTCGTGGGTGGCACCGCTGTTGTCGAGATGACCGGTGCGGTGCCGCTGCACGAGGTGCCTTCAGAGCTGCGTTGAGCACCGGCTCAACTAAGCGCTTGACAGCACGCAGGCGTGGTCGTATAATGCTTTGGTAGGATGGTATACCACCATACCAATGTGGATGACGGTTTGAACGGAAGAGGCTTCGATGAACGACCCATCTGTCATTCGGAGGATTTAACCTATGCCAACAGTCGCCCTGCTCGGCGCCGCCGGCAAGATGGGCACCCGCATCAGCAATAATCTCCAAAAGGCGCCCGGGTACCGCGTTCTTTACGTCGAAGCTGCCGGTGTCGGCGAGGAACGCTTGCGCGAGCGTGGTATCACGGCGACGCCACTTGATGAGGCCGTGAGCCGCGCCGACATTGTGGTCCTGGCTATTCCGGACATTCTCATCGCCAAGGTGGCCCCCGAGGTGGTTTCCCAAATGAGGCCGGGTGCTATGGCAATGTGCCTCGATCCGGCGGCACCCTACAGCGGCGAACTGCCTGAACGCCAGGACATCGCCTACTTCATCGTCCATCCGTGTCATCCCTCACTGGTGAACGACGAGACCGACCCCGAGGCACGCCGTGACTTCTTCGGCGGCGTAGCCGCCCGTCAGCCGATCGTGTGCGCCCTGATGCAGGGATCTGAGGAGGACTATGCCAGGGGCGAAGCCCTGGCACGTGCAATGTTCGCGCCGGTGAGCCGGGCACATCGCATCACGGTCGATCAGATGGCCCTGCTGGAGCCGGCGATGGCCGAGACGATGGCGCTCACACTGATGATGGCCCTGCGTGAGGGATTGGATGAGGTGGTGCAACGCGGTGTTCCCGAAGCCGCCGCGCGCGACTTTCTGCTCGGTCACATGGGCATCTTCACCGGCATTCTGTTCGGCTTCTACGATGCCCAGGTCTCTGACGGCGCCAGGAAAGCGGCGGCACGAGCGCGCGAGCAGATCCTGCAGCCGGACTGGAAACGCATTTTCGAGCCCGGCAACGTGATGCGCGAAATCAGAGCCATCACGCGCGGCGAGTGAGCAGGCTAAGTCCAGCAGGAGACAGACTATGGCACACGAGACGGCGCACATTGTCGAGATGGCACGGCAGCTGCGCCGTGACGTCGTCACCAGCGTGCACCTGGCGGGTGATGGCCACCCCGGCCCCGCATTGTCTATCGCCGATATTGTGGCGACGCTCTATTTCGCTGTGTTGCGCATTGACCCGCAGCAGCCTGACTGGCCTGAGCGTGATCGGCTGATACTCTCCAAGGGGCACGCCTGCCCGGTGGTGTACGCCGCCCTGGCACGCCGCGGCTACTTCCCTGTTGAGGTACTCCCCTCCCTGCGCTGCTTGCATTCGATGCTGCAGGGTCATCCCGATATGCACAAGACGCCGGGCATTGACATGACCTCTGGCTCCCTGGGTAACGGCATCTCAATCGGACTGGGCATGGCCCTGGCCGGACAATACAAACACCAGGAATATATGGTGTATGTCATAACCGGAGATGGCGAGCTGCAGGAGGGCATCGTCTGGGAAGCGGCGATGGCCGCCGTCCGCTACCGTGTCGGCCGGCTGGTCGTCTTCGTGGATCACAACGGCTTCCAGAGCGCCGGCGAGGTCAGCCGGGTCAGCGGTCTGTTGCCCATTCGGCCCAAGTTCGAAGCCTTCGGCTGGCACTGTCAGGAAATCAACGGACACGACGTCCAACAGATTCTGGATGCCGTGAACTGTGCCAGGGAGGCAGCCGATCGTCCCTCGATGATCCTGGCACACACGGTCAAAGGCAAGGGTGTGCCTTTTATGGAGAATGACAACTCATGGCACAAACGGGTCCCCACCGCCCAGGAGCTGGAAGCGGCACTGGAAGCGCTGCGCTAGAGGATTGGCAAGATGACACGAATCGCCAGCAGCCGCGAGGCTTTCACCAACGGATTGCTTGATCTTGCCGCCAGGGATGAACGTGTTGTGCTGGTAGCCGCCGACTCGGTCAAGGCGCTGCGCGCTACACCCTTTGAAGAGCAGTTTCCGCAGCGGCTGTTCGACGTCGGCATCGCCGAACAGAATGCAGTCGCCGTGGCGGCCGGTATGGCCGCGTGCGGGTTGATCCCCTACGTCGCTACCTACGCCGGCTTCATCACGATGCGCGCCTGCGAGCAGATGCGCACCTTTGTCGCCTATCCCCGCCTGAACGTGAAGATGGTGGGACTCAACGGCGGTATCTACTGTGGTGAACGTGAGGGTGTGACACATCAGTTCTTCGAGGATCTGGGCATCGTGCGCAGCATTCCCGGAATCTCAATCGTCGTCCCGGCGGATGCCAGTCAGGTGCGCCACGCCACGCGCGCCATCGCTGACATCGAAGGGCCCGTGTACCTGCGCATCGGCAGCGGGCGTGAACCAGTCGTCTTCGACGACAGCGTGCCATTCGAGTTCGGACGGACGCGTGTTCTTTTCGAGAAAGGCCACGATATGGCCATCTTCACCAATGGCTTCGTGGTCAGCCGCGCCCTCGCGGCTGCTGAGCGGTTGCACGAAACTGGCATCCACATCACGGTCGTCGAAGTGCCGACGCTCAAGCCACTGGACCGCGACGCCATTGTGGAGGTGCTGGAGAGAACGCGTGGAGCGGTGACCGTAGAGGATCACAACGTCATCGGCGGCCTGGGCAGCGCTATCGCAGAGACGATCAGTGAGCATGTCCCGGTGCCGCTGGTGCGCGTCGGGCTGCAGGACGTCTTTCCCGAGTCCGGCGAGGCCGAGGCACTTCTGGACTGCTATGGTATGGACGTGCCGAGTATTGTGGGGGCAGTCCATCGTGCCATCGCCCGAAAGGAATGTCTGAGGCTGGGGGACGCCGAGGCAGACTCATCGGTTCAACGCAGCCCCGGGATGCAGGTTCGAACGTGAGCTCGTCGTGGGCCAACGTCAGACGGGTTGTCGCCGCACAGGCTCGCTCGATTGCTGCGGAGACTGCAACAATGGGAGGTTGAATAGAGGATGGGCGAAGTCCCCTTAGACAGGGCCACGGCTCTGGCCGCATTGCCGCCCGAGTGGCCCGATGATCCGCTCCCTGCCATTCGCGCTCATCTAAAGCACAGCCATCGCAAAGTGGTCGTTCTTGACGATGACCCGACGGGCACCCAGACCGTCCACGGCATTCCCGTGCTGACCGAATGGCCGGTCGCGGTACTGCGGGAGGAACTCACCAACGACCTGCCCGCCTTCTACATCCTGACCAACTCGCGCAGCCTGCCGGCAGATGCCGCAGCCGCGATGAACGCCGAGATCGGCGAGCGGCTGGTGCAGGCCGCTCGTCAGGCCGATCGCGACTTCGTGGTAGTCAGCCGGAGCGATTCCACCTTGCGCGGCCACTTCCCGGCCGAGGTCAGCGCATTGGCCAACGCCCTTGGGGGTCAGTTCGATGCCTGGATCATCAATCCCTTCTTTCTCGAGGGGGGACGCTACACCCTCAACAACGTCCATTACGTGGCCGAAGGTGAACGGCTGATTCCGGCCGGCCAGACCGAGTTTGCGCGTGACGCCGTCTTCGGCTACCGCGCTTCCAACCTGTGCGAATGGGTAGCCGAGAAGACCGGCGGACGCATCTCCGCTGCGGACGTGGCCTCGATCACGGTGGAAGACATCCGCTGCGGTGGCCCGGAGCGGGTTGCCGAGCTTCTGTCACGTCTCTCCGGCGGCCGCATCTGCATCGTCAACGCGGCCAGTGTGCGCGATCAGCAGGTGTTTGTGCTCGGCCTGTTGCAGGCCGAGGAGGGTGGACGGCGCTTCCTCTACCGTACTGCTGCCTCGTTCGTCCAGGCGCGCGCCGGTCTCGAAGCCCGGCCCTTGCTCGAGCGCCGTGACTTTGACCTTTCAGCGGGACGCGGCGGCCTCGTCGTGGTGGGGTCATACGTGCCGCGCTCGACGGCACAGGTGGCAGCAGTCCTGACGCAGCCAGATGTCTGCAGCATTGAGGTGCCCGTTGACAGCCTCCTGCACGATTCCCATCGTGGGCCGGCGATCAGCCGCATCGCCCGGGAAGTTGACCGACGGCTACGCGAGGATTGCATCGTGATGCTGTACACCAGTCGCGAGCTGGTTACGGCACAGGATACAGCCCGCAACCTGGACATCGGCCGACGTATATCTGAAGGACTGGTCGCTATCGTGCGCGCCGTTCCAACGCGTCCGCGCTTCCTGGTCGCCAAAGGGGGTATCACATCCAGCGATGTGGCGACGCGTGGCCTGGATGTCAAGCGTGCCATGGTGATGGGGCAAATATTGCCCGGCGTGCCTGTCTGGCAGCTCGGGCCTGAGAGCCGCTGTCCGGGGATGGCCTACGTCGTGTTTCCCGGCAATGTGGGCGGGTCTGCCTCGCTCGTCGAGGTGCTTCAAACACTGAGTCCGAAGTCAGGAGCGTAAGCCACGATGCTGACACCCACGGTTGACCTGCTCAAGGCCGCCCGGAGCGGTGGCTACGCCCTCGGCGCGTTCAACATTTACAACCTGGAGGGAGTGCGGGCGGTTGTCACCGCTGCTGAGGCTGCCCGCAGCCCGGCCATTTTGCAGCTGCTGCCGTCCGCCCTGAAGCACGGCGGACGTCCCCTGGTTGCATTGTGTCTGGCGGCCGCCCAGGAGGCTACTGTACCCATTGCCGTACACCTCGATCACAGCGCCTCGGCTGACGACATCCGGACAGGCCTGGCGGCCGGCGTCCCGTCGGTTATGGCGGATGGCTCACACCTGTCCTACACCGACAACGTGACATTCACCCGCGCGATGGCTGAACTGGCACACGCTCACGGCGCCTCGGTCGAAGCCGAGCTGGGTCGTCTGACCGGCACCGAGGATGGGCTGACGGTGCCGGAGTACGAATCTCGCCTCACTGATCCGGACCGGGCAGCCGACTTTGTCGAGCGGACAGGCGTGGACGCGCTGGCAGTGTGTATCGGCAACGTCCACGGCCATTACCGCGGCGAGCCGAAGCTGGACTTCGAACGGCTGGACGCGATCCGCCGCCGCGTATCCGTTCCTCTCGTGCTCCACGGTGCATCCGGCTTACCCGCATCACTGGTGCGTCGCTCAATCGAGGCGGGAGTGTGCAAGTTCAACGTCAATACGGAGGTACGCAGCGCGTTCATCGAGTCGCTGCGCGCCTCGCTCACGCAGCCACAAACGCCTGATCTGCTTGAGATCATGCGCGCTGCCGTTGCGGCTATGGGGACGGTGGTCACTGCCAAGCTCGAGCTATTCGGGTCAGTGAGTCGCGCCTGAGTAAGGATCATTTGACACGTTTGCCGGGAAGGCCTAACATCCGTCTTGGTCATGCAATCATACCAAATGCCACAGGATGAGGCGTCATTCCAGTCAGGAGATACCGGCTTTCTCAGGCGGTGGGGAGACCCTTATGTTGGATGAAAAAGTATCCCGCTCGATGCAGCTGTTTAAGACGATTGAGCGCTCCGCCACCCTTGTCCATCACGTCATCAGCCAGATTGAGCAGCTGATTGAGGCTGGCCAGCTGCGGCCCGGCGATCGGTTGGCGCCCGAGCGTGAACTGGCACGCCAGTTCGGCGTAAGCCGGACGGTGGTGCGCGAAGCGGTGCGCTCGCTGGTGGCGCGTGGCCTGCTCGAAGTACACCCCGGCAGCGGCACCATTGTCTCCAGCCCCAGCGCCGACTCGGTCGCGCGTTCGCTGGCGCTGTTTCTGCGTGCCGGCCGGCCCGAATTCGACTGCGAAAAAGTCATGGAACTCCGACGCGTACTGGAGATCGCGAATGCCGGACTGGCCGCCCAGCGCCGCACATCCGAGGATCTTCAGGCGATGGAGAACATCTTGCACGAAGAAGCCGTCGCAGCCAATGACCGGTATCAGTTCGCAAAGTATGACGTCGCCTTTCACGCCGCAGTCGCCCAGGCGACGCACAACGAGCTGTTCGCCTTGATGCTCGACTCGATCGCCGACATTCTGCTCACGTGGCGCGAAGTGACCTTTGACGTGCCCGGAACGCCGGGGCGTGCGCTGATGTATCACCAGTCCGTGTATGAACAGATCAAGGCTGGCAACGCCGACGCCGCACGCGAGGCTATGCGCGACCACCTGGTCGAATCCGAGGACACGATGCGCAAAGCGCTGGCACTGCACGCGGGCACCGCCAGAACGGTGCCCGCATGCGCCCGCCAATCCGATACCACCGACTGAGGGGGAGACAACGTCATGGAAACGATTGCTGTGTTCGGAGCCGCCGGCAAGATTGGCAGCCGCATTACCAATTCGCTGAGGAATGCCCCTGAGTACCGGATGTTGTATGTCGAATCCGGTGAGACCGGCATTGCCCGTCTTCGCGAGCGTGGGCTCACTGCCACTGCGCCTGAGGACGCCGTCCGCGAGGCTCAGGTTGTCATCCTCGCCATTCCAGATGTCCTGATCGGCAAAGTGGCCGCCGATCTGATACCGACACTCAAGAGCGGCACGCTGGTCATCTTGCTTGATCCCGCTGCCCCCCACGGCGGTGAGCTGCCTGATCGCAAAGACATCAGCTACTTCCTGGTTCATCCGTGTCATCCGCCGATTGTGTGCGATGAAGACGACGCCGAAGCACGTATGGACTTCTGGGGCGGCAAGGCTCGCCAGAACATCGTCTGCGCGTTGATGC
>Ga0101944_10001667_pt1 | contig 43175 bp, 31 predicted proteins | sample DewCreD2012metaG_FD_75245 | JGI IMG/M metagenome (GOLD analysis project Ga0101944, IMG submission 75245) | Hot spring sediment bacterial and archeal communities from British Columbia, Canada, to study Microbial Dark Matter (Phase II) - Dewar... ... | reverse complement strand
GCGTTGCGCAACACGCTCATCACGCGGCCGGACCGGTTCGACCGCCTGCTGTTGATCCTCAGCCTGGCGTACTGGCTGCTGTTGGGCATTGGCCTGATCGCCAAGAGTCGCTACGCCGCGGCGATGTGGTGCAGCGCGAACAAATCGAAAGCTTGCAGCGTGTTCTTCATCGGCCGGAAGATGCTGCGCCGACTCGAAGTAACTGCCGCACAAGCACTTGCCGCACTGTTCGACGCGCTCCAGACGGAGGCCGGAAAGTGGGGATAACTCAGTCCGTTCGCGCAACCGTTCACAGGCCGGGAACTGGCGCGTTTTTCGGGCCGTTTCGCGCCGAAAAATGCGTTTGCCCCCTGACCGGCCAAGGGGGACAGTCCCATTTTCGCGGACTTTGCCGCGAGAATTGGGACAGTCCCCGTGAACGGTTACCCGTTCGCGCAACGCAACCGGCTCGGCGGGCCGTGCCGGGGGTTGCACGGGGGCGATGCTCACGACACAATGGCGAGCAAGGCCGGGCCATGCAAGCAACGGCCTGTGCGTCTGCCCCTCCCAAGACTTTTCCTGGCCAAATGAATAAGGAGTGCTCGATGCCGCGCCCCGTTACGATGTTCACCGGTCAATGGGCCGACCTGACCCTGGAGACTTTGGCGGCGAAGTGCCGCGAGTTCGGCTTCGACGGACTGGAGTTGGCGTGCTGGGGCGACCACTTCGAGGTTCCCAAGGCGTTGGCCGACGACCAATACTGCCTGAACAAGCGGAAGCTCCTGGAGAAGCACCATCTTCAGGTGTTCGCGATCAGTTCGCACCTGGTGGGCCAGGCCGTGCTCGACCTGATCGACGCCCGGCACCAGGCGATCCTGCCGCCTTACGTTTGGGGGGACGGGGATCCGGCGGGCGTGAACCAGCGGGCGGCCGAGGAGCTGAAGGCGACGGCGCGGGCCGCGCAGAAGCTCGGCGTGGGCGTAGTCAACGGGTTCACCGGGTCGAGCATCTGGCACCTGCTCTATTCCTTCCCGCCGGTATCGCCCAAAATGATCGACGACGGGTTCAAGCTGCTAGCCGAGCGGTTTCATCCGATCCTCGACGTGTTCGGCGACTGCGGGGTGAAGTTTGCCCTGGAGGTCCATCCCACCGAGATTGCGTTCGATCTCTACACGGCCCAACGGGCGCTGGAGGCGTTGGACCGTCGGGAGGAGTTCGGATTCAATTTCGACCCCAGCCATTTGATCTGGCAGGGGGTGGATCCGGTGGAGTTCATCCGGGCGTTTCCCGACCGCATTTACCACGTCCACATGAAGGACGCGATCGTCAAACTCAACGGCAAAAGCGGCATCCTCTCCAGTCACCTCAATTTCGGGGATCCGAGGCGGGGGTGGGACTTCCGCTCGCTGGGCCGAGGGGGAGTGAATTTCGAGGAGATCATTCGCGCATTGAACGAGATCGGTTATCAAGGACCGTTGTCGGTCGAATGGGAAGACAGCGGCATGGACCGCGACCACGGCGCCAAGGAAGCCTGCGAGTTCGTCAAGCGGATCGACTTCGAACCCAGTCGCGTGGCGTTCGACGCGGCGTTTGACAAGGAAGAGCAAAAGAAATAGTCCTTGGGAACTCCTCGCAAAGTCGCGGCGAGACGGACGGGGGACGGCCGGCGCGCGTCCCTTGCCGGGCTTGCGACGTGGCGGGGGCCATCAGCATCGAAGGAGGAGCATCACATGACGCGTCCGGTTACCTTGTGTACGGGTCAGTGGGCCGACTTGCCTCTGGAAGTCCTGGCCCAGAAGTGCAAGACCTGGGGATTCGACGGCCTCGAATTGGCCTGCTGGGGCGACCATTTCGAGGTCGACAAGGCCATGGCCGACGAGGGCTATTGCGCCCGGAAGCGGGCCCTGCTCGAGCGGTATGGCATGAAGGTGTTCTCGATTTCCAACCACCTTGTCGGCCAGGCGGTGTTGGACATCATCGACGAGCGTCATCGAGCCGTGCTGCCGCCGTATGTCTGGGGCGACGGAGATCCGGCAGGGGTGAACCAGCGGGCGATCGAGGAGTTGAAGCAGACCGCCCGGGCCGCCAAGCGGCTGGGCGTCGGCATTGTGAACGGCTTCACCGGCTCGAGCATCTGGCATTTGCTCTACTCCTTCCCGCCGGTCTCGGCCAAGATGATCGACGACGGCTTCAAACTCCTCGCCGAACGGTTCCATCCCATCCTCGACGTCTTCAAGGAGTGCGGCGTCAAGTTCGCCTTGGAGGTCCACCCGACCGAAATCGCCTTCGATATCTATACGGCGGAGCGAGCCATCCAGGCGCTGGACGGCCGGCCCGAGTTCGGATTCAATTTCGACCCCAGCCACTTGATCTGGCAGGGGATGAATCCGGCCCTGTTCATCCGCAAGTTCCCCGACCGCATCTTCCACGTCCACATGAAGGACGCGATCGTCCGGCTCGACGGGACGGCGGGCATCCTGGCCAGTCACTTGAATTTCGGCGATCCGCGGCGGGGCTGGGACTTCCGTTCGCTGGGTCGGGGCGGGGTGAATTTCGAGGAGATCATCCGCGCGCTGAACGACATCGGCTACCAGGGCCCCTTGTCCGTCGAATGGGAAGACAGCGGCATGGATCGCGAACACGGCGCGAAAGAGGCCCTCGATTACGTTCGCCGACTCGACTTCGCGCCCAGCACCCGCGCCTTCGACGCCTCGTTCGACAAAAAAGAACAAAAGGCCTAGACCGGTTCGAAGCCCTTTTCCACCTCTTCGCGCGGGGGCGGAAGCGGCGAGCAAACGGCGCGGCGGGCCGGCGACCTCGCCGGCCCGCCGTTTCAACCTCCATCATCATCCTGGCAGGCCTCCTGCCCGAGGATCGTTCAGGTCGGTCCAGTGAAGGTCCTTCACGGTTACCCCTACTACCGTTCGCCCACCGGCGACGCGGAACAAATCTCGCTCCGGCTGATCGACATCTTGCGGCGCCACGGATACGACGTGGAAGGGTTTTGCCTGACACTGAATCCGCCCGGGCCGCACTTGACGTTCCGCGAATTGGATCGCCGCTGGCGGCGCGGGGACCGCGAACTGCTGTCGATGTACGAGAAGCTCGAAGCGCGTCTGGAAGGCTGTGACGTGCTGCTCAATGGAGCGGGCATCAATCTCCATCCGGATTTCGTCGCCCGCCTCGGCGTGTTCACCGTGTTTCAATGCTTTGACGATCCGGAGAGTTCCGAGGTCCTTTCCAAGCCGGTCGCGGCGGCCTACGACTTGTGTCTAGTGGGCAACGTCGCCGAGGTCGAGACCTATCGTTCCTGGGGCGTGCGACACGCCGAATGGGCGCCGTTGGGCCTTTTGCCGGGCACCTACGATCCCGGGTTGCGGGAAATCGACATCCTCGAGGGGCATCGCGACGTCGACGTGCTGATGCTCATCGACCGGCTCAGCCCGCCGCGACGCGCCCGCATGGAAAAAATGGCCGCGGCGTTTCCCGACGGCCATTTTTACGGGCGGGGTTGGCCGCGCGGCTATTTGCCGCCCGGAGAGGACCTGGCCATGCTGCGTCGGGCCAAGATCGGCCCCAATTTCCACAACTCGACTGGCCCGATCAACCTCCGCCTCTTCCAACTCCCGGCCAACGGAGTGATGCAAATCTGCGACAACAAACGGCATCTCGGCGTTGTCTACGAATTGGACAAGGAGGTGGTGGGGTTCGAAACGGTCGAGGAGTGTATCGAACTGTGCCGCTACTACCTCGCCCACGACCGCCAGCGCCGCGAGATCGCGGCCGCCGGTTGGCGGAGGGTGATGCGCGACTACAACGAAGTGGCTGCCTTTGCTTGGCGCATGCGGATCATCGAGTCGCAGATGCGGCGCCGGGAAGTCCGCCCCGTCGAAACGGCCATCGCCGTCCGGCAGCGAGAACGCACGCGTTGGCCGCGTCTGCGGCATCAGATGCTTGCTCCCTTCAGACTCTTGGCCGGCGCGGCCTTCACCATCGCCCGAAAAACCCTGGGACCGATTTACCGCAGGATAAGACGCCAAGACGTCGCATGCGAATGAGTTGCCGGATTCGGACACCGGATCGCGGGCGTCCGGCCTGAAAGAACGCCGGGTACCAGGCGTTCAGGGGGACAGTCCCCGGGAACGTAACCGTTCACAGGGCGGGGACTGGCTCGTTTTCCAGCCCGTTTCGCGCCGAAAAATGTGCCTGCTCCCTCACCGGCCAGGGGGACAGTCCCATTTTCGCGGACTTCGCCGCGACAATCGGGCCAGTCCCCGGGAACGGTTAGCCGGGAACGGCCGCTCCCGGCTCCCCCCCGCTCTTGCGGCCGGGCGGAGATAGGGTTGCCGCAGGAGGCTCTCACGCATCCGCCTTGTCGGCGTTGGTGTTGCGAAGGCCTCGGCGCGGCTCCACCTTTTCGAAGCGTTCGGCCGGGCTGACCAGCGAGGTAATGCGCAGGCCGAACTTGTCGCCCACCTTGACGGCCTCGCCCAACGCCACTGGCCGGCCGCCGATGTGAACCTCGAGCATCTCTTCGCACGGCTTGTCGAACTGCAAGATGGCGCCGGGGGCTAGTTCCACGACAGCCCCCAGCGGCTGCCTCTTTTGGGCCAAGACCACCCTGACCGGAACGGGGATGCGGAGAAGACTCCGCGAGTAGGCCGGCAGGTCTTGCGGGGTGAGGTTGGACATATCATCCACTATCGGCCGGCACGACCGTCAAACTTTACCCAGCCTGTGCATATTTCAACGCAACCGTTTCAAGCGACTAGCCGATAAACCGTGTAGAGGTCGGCAAAGCCGGGGATACTGTCATCCTATGCACGTCAGGTCTTGGCGTTGCCACCGGATGGCGCGCCTGCCCCCGGATGGGCGAGGCATCGGTCCAGAGGCTGCCGAACGTAACGGAGTGCGAGGAGCCCTTGCGATGCAGGTGAAAGTCTACTGTCCCAAAATGGTGGAGATTCCCACGGAGTATCTTCCGGCATTGGCGAAACGGGCCGCGGAGAGCCTTGGGGATCGAGCCGCGGAAGTCACCGCCACCCGCGGACACCTCGTGCGTCAGGCCGTCCAGGATGGTTTGCTGCGGGAATTGGACGACCTGATCTGCGAGGATGGGACGGTCGATCTGGTGTGCGACCCGGCAAGCGAGACCCCCTTGGAACTCGAGAATCGGACGCTGACTCTCGCCGGTCTGTTGGAGGTTATCCAGCGGAAGCGTCCGTGGGGCGAAACGGCCCGTTCGTCCGAAGCCGCCTGACAGGCTGTCTGCAACGAGGAGAGCATCCGTGACGGCCTATTCCAAACCAGCGGCGCAAGAACAGATCGTGGTGCCCCTGAAGTCCGCCGCAAGGGCCGCTTCGCCCGCGCGACGGTCGGCCGAGCAGCCCCGCGCGACCCTTCCCGAGGTGGCGGTGGAAGCTTGCCTGGGGTTTTCGGAGTCGCGTCGGACGGGCAACATCGAGGTGACATTCGAACCGCCCGCGCCGCGACAATCCACGGCGCAGAACCCGAGCGCCCCGTCGCCCATTCTCCAAGCCGCGCCGCTCGCGTTGCACGCCCGACCTCGACCGCACGCCGCGATGCCCGTGCCGCAGGGCGACTTTGGCGGCGATCTGCGTCAAGTCGACGCGGAAGCCCCGGCCGCAACCCACGGCGAGGCCATCGAAAGCCTGATGGCGGACGCGCGCAAGGAACCACCCGGGGAATCGAGTTGTCGAGACCCGGCAGCGGCGGCGTTGCAGACCGGAATGGACGTGCGGCTTGCGCGGATCATGGACGCCTGGCCTCGGCTTTCCGCAAGGACCCGCGCGGCCCTTGCCGCCACCCTGGACAGCTCCCAGTCGCCCGACACCCTAGGCGGGGCGGCAACCCGAACGGCCCCAGTCCCGCTTGCCGTCGCCTCGCCGCGACGAACCGAGGGCAACTCCTCGTGCAACCGGCGCCGAAGGCGAACCAAGGAGTGAAGCTCGACCCAGCAAGGATGCATCGCAAGCCCGGGCCGGGGACGTTGAAGTCCAAGACCGGAGGGAAAATCCCGCCCGCCAAGACAGGGCCAAGGTCCGCCCGGCCTCAGCATCGCTGACGGACCGCGATCACGCCGGCCAGCAACCAGACGGCGACAAAAGCAAGCGCCAGCGTGAAACGGATCCAGTCGAGCGAAAGCATGCGCGTTGTTCATCCTCCCGGGAAAGGCGTTGAACGCGCCCGAGAAATCGGACGTGCCGCGGCCACCCCAACCACCGAGCGTCTGGCCGGGAGTCTCATCGGCCTCGCCGTCGGACGGTCTGAAAGGGCAATTCGCGCGCTCGCCTGGCAGGTTTGACCGCGCCAACGCGTCCAGGCCGCAAAGGGAACCTCGCTCCCGCAACCCTCACGGCCTGGCCGGTGCTCGTCGCTTTTTTGCCAGCAGTTCCCCGACCGGGCCCCCCTTCGGAAGCACCCAAAGCGCGGGTCGATGCCTCGCAGCGAAGAGACCGGTCCCTGCCTTGGAATTGCCCCAATAGAAATGTACTCCTCTTGCCCGGCGAAGGTCCAGGTGCCGCCGCTCTAAGGGATTGGCCCGATGGTCGCGGCGAGGTCCGATGGGACGGTCCCCTTGCCCGTAAAAGGGGCAGGCGCATCTCTCGGTCCAAACTAGCGCGACGAATCGGCCGATCCCCGGCCAGGGGGCGGTGACGTCCTGGTGGGATACGGTTGGCCGGTTCCGAGGGAAACGCCGGTCACGCGGGGGGAATCGATTCGCCGCGGATCAGGTCGTCGAAGGTTTGGCGTCGTCGCACCAGGTGGGGCTGGCCGTCCCGAAGAAGCACTTCGGCGGCCAAGGGTTTGGAGTTGTAGTTCGATCCCATGACAAACCCGTAGGCCCCGGCGCACTCGATCACCAAATAGTCGCCGACGGCGGCCAAGGGCAATCGGCGTCGGGCGACAAAGCCGCCTTCCTCCTGGGTGAAGATGTCGCCCGACTCGCAAAGCGGCCCGCCCACGATCGCATCGACCTCCGGCCGGTCGCCACGGCCGTCGGCCGGCGCGATCGCGATGGGGTGGTAGGCGCCGTAAAGGATGGGCCGGGCCAGGTTGTTGAAGCCGGCGTCCACCAGATAGAACGTGTTGCCGCCCTGCCTCTTGACCGCTCGAATCTCGCTGATCAGGAACCCGCTCTCGGCCACGAGATAGCGGCCCGGCTCGATTTCCAGACGCACGGGGTGGCCGAAGCGGGACTCGAGCCGCTTTCGCGCTGCGTCGCAGCGGCGAAAGTATTCATCGAGGTCGACGTAGGACTGCTCTTCGCGATACGGCACCGGCAAGCCGCCGCCGACGCTGATCGATTGAACGTTTCGCCCCGCCTCCACGGCGGCCTTTTCCAGGGCCCCGCAGACTTGCGACAAGTGCTCCAGGTCCGTGCCTGACCCGATGTGGACGTGGACTCCGACCACGCTCAGACCGTAGTGTTCGGCCGTCACCAGGCATTCGGACAACTGTTCGTGCCAGATGCCGTGCTTCGAGCAATCGCCGCCAGTGTTGGTCTTGCGGCTGTGGCCATGGCCGAAGCCGGGGTTGACCCTCAACGTGATCGCCCGGCCCGGCGCGACGCTCCCGTACTGGTCGATCATGTCCGGCGAGCCGCAATTGACGTGAACGTTCTCGCGGACCACCAGATCCAGCGCGTCGGCGTCGAAGATGTCGGCGGTGTAAACCACGGGGGGAGGGTCGCCCTGGGCCGGGTAGCCGGCCGCCAGGGCCCGGCGGATTTCATGGGCGCTGACCGCGTCGACCAACGCGCCGTGCCGCCGTACTAAATCGAGGATCGCCAGGTTGCTGGCGGCCTTCTGGGCGTAACGAACCACGTCGAATCGGCGCAGGTCGCTGAGCCGTTCGACGATCTTGGCCGCATCGTAAACAAAAGTCGGCGTTCCGAATTGCCGCGCCAGGTCGACGACCGGGAAGCCGGCGATCTGCTGCCGCAAGGGGGCGAAACGGGGTTTCGTGGGCATGGAATGTTCATCCGGGCTCGCGGGCCGCGGGGGAAAGCATGGAGGAACCGCCCCGCGGCGCGGCATTCACGGCCGCGGAGCGGTCCAACGGTGTTCCCCGGCCGAACATGGGAGCGAGGAAAGGAAGCGTGAGGCGGGTTATTGGTCGTCGCCGCCCCGAGGGGTCTTTTTCTTGGACTTGGCCGCCGGCCCGCCCATCATCGCCGGCCCGCCCACCATCATGCCCGCCATGCCCGCCGCCTTGAGCACGCCTTCCTCGGCCGTCAGCCGCACCCGCACCCCGTTGGGGATCGGCGAGCCCGTGATCTTCACGTGGTCCTTGCCCGGCGAACTCTGGAGGATCTTGGCCACCATTTGGAGGTTCTGCTTCTGGTTGTCTTCAGCCACCGAGGCCGCGAACTGGAGCAGATCCGCCAGGGCGACCGAGAACTCGGCGGGCGGGAGCGGTTTCGCGCTGGAGCCCCGGCTCTCGATGGCCTTCTTGAGCGAGGCGGCCGCGTCTCGCCCCATCGCCAGGTAAAGCTTCGTGTCGCCAATTCCGATCACCACGTCGAGCTTGTCCCCGACCAGCCCGCCCAGCTTCTCGCGAGCGTCGGCCTCCTCGATCATGTTGATCGGCACGGAGAGGACATGGAACCGGACGCCGTCGTGTTCCTCGGCATTGAGCTTGAACAGGCTGGCCGCACCGGGGTTTTCCTTGCCGACCTGCTCGACCAGCCGTTTGATCACCGATTCCAGCTTGCCGCCCTCGGCGATCTGCATCCCGCCGACCAGCGTGAAGGCCTTGGGTTTCAGCTTCAGCGACGCGGCGAAATCGAGTTTGCCGCTGTCCAGCGTCTTTTCGACCACGTCCATCATGTCGCCGGCGAGCTGTTTGGCCAACTTGGCCTGGTCTTCGGGAAGGCCTTGTTTTTCGATTTCGGCCAAGGCATTGGCGCGGAGCGCGGCCATGTTGGCCTTGGCCTGGGCGATGTCCGCCGCGTCGAGCTGCTGCGCGGCGTGGAGCGTCATCGCGGCGTCCGGCGCAACCAGTCCAGCGAACTGGGTTCGGACCTCGCCCGCTTTCGCCAGCTTCTTGGCGCTGGCGGAGTCCGCGAGCAAAGTGGTCGTGAACTCCAGGTAGGCCGACGAGGTCGCCTCGTCGAGCTTGACGCCAAGCGTCAAGGCGTCCAAGTCGTTCACCGTGGTCTTCATTTGCTCCACGGCCTGCTGGAGCATCTTGGAGCGGGCGGCGAACTGCTCTGCGCTTTCGCCGGGCATCTGCTGGAGCCCGGCCTGCACGCTGAAGGCCACCATTTCAAGGAACTTCCTGCGGAGGGCCTCGGGAATGTTGTTCACCGAGACCCGCGCCCCGAGATGATACTTCTCGTGTATCCCGCCGGCCGCCTTGACCGGATCTCCCGGGGCGTCGACCACCGCGGCCTTCTTGTCGGAGACCACCGCCCAGGCGCCGTGCTGCTTGACGTAGATCGAGCGGTCGGGAGCCTTCAGCTCCAGGACGCCGTCGCCGGCGTCCTCGGGTTCGACCGGCATGGGGAGGGCCTTGATCATGCTTTTCACGTCGCGGATCGGCAAGAAACCTTGCACCGCGAACTCCTCGCCGTCCTCGTCGATCTTCAACGCCACGACCCAAGGCAGCTTTTTGTCCAGACCCTTCAGGGCTTCACCGACACCCGCCTGCTGGACTTGCGCTTCAAGCATCAAGGGCAGGCCCGGCATCCCGGCAATCTTGCCGATCATCCCGACGCCCTGCATCAGGTCGTCGTAGCCGGAAAACGACACCGTGACGACCTGCTTGAGATCCTTCGCATCCGCGGGACGAACCCAAGACGCGATCGGCACGGCCACCGCCACCAAAGTCCACAACAAGATCCTCTTCACAATCGGCACTCCTTGGGTTGAAAACGTTGGTCTGCGCTCAGTGCACAGGCCGGAACCTCTGCCCGCTCTCCACAACCTGCTCCCCGGACCGGTTCCCGCGCCGGCGACCGAGCGGGCGTAACCGTTCACATGCCAAGGGGACAGTCCCATTTTCGCGGACTTCGCCGCGAAAATCGGGACCGTTCCCGTGAACGGTTCCCGCACCGGCGACCAAGGGGGCAAAAAATGACGATTAAGTGTACAAAGAATCGAAGAAACCGAACAGGCACCTTACGGAATGGGATTATGCCCCTTAGATTGACCCCAGCTTGTAAATATCTTGGGATCCACGGTGCTGGGGGTGCAAGGCCGGCCGCGTCGCCCTCCGACGCCTTGGTCAAGGCGCCCCCCGGCTTCATACAGGCGGCCGGTTCGCCAGTTCCGCGCGGAGGCGCGCTAGTTCCGCTTCGGCGATCGGCCCGCTGGCGCTCGGCTTCCGCCCGCTCCGCCGGCGTCAACAGACGCTCGCCCGTGTCCATTCGATAGAACTGAAGGATCCCCTCTTCCACGCACAGCCTCAAGCCCAACTCCTGGCTGGTCAGACCGCCGCCAGGGTCTGGCGCGATCTCCGCGTACTGCCCCTCGCTCAAGCGGTAGCCTTGCAACGGCGGGTCCAAGTATTCCTGGTCCGGGTCGAACAGGAAGTATTCCTTCACCCCCAGCCGGGCATAAAGCTCCGGCTTCTCCACCATGTCCTTCCGCTTCGTCTTCCGCGACGTCGTCTCGATCACCACGTCCAGACCCTTGCGCTCCACCCACGTCTTGTACACCCGACGACGCTTCGGCGTAATCCCCTTGACCACGAAGGCGTCGGGCACCACGTACTTGCGCGGATTCCCCTGCTCGTAGTAGACGAGCAAATCGCCCGACACGTAAACCCGCTGCCCCTTGTAGTATTCCTGGAGGATCTGGATGTGGCGGATCATCGCCTCCCGATGCTCGTCGGTCTCGCCCATCGGTTTGCCGTCCGATTCGGGATAGTGGACTTCCTTGACGTGAATGACCGGGCGCATGACGTCGGCTCCTCGCAAGGGGCTTGCCGTGTATTTTAGTCTACCCGAAGAACGGGGAGTGGGCCAGTCGGTATGGCGGGCGTCGCGTCCGTTCCGAAAGCGGCCCACGGCGGGTTGTCGGCTTCCACGCGGCCGCCTGCCGCCTGAAGCTCGAACGGCAAACGGTCGTGCGCGGCCAGAATGCGTCGCGTTGTCCGGGTTCGTCGCCGGGATTACAATTCGGGCGCGTTGGAACGACTTTCTTCGCGAAGAAAGCGATGTGGTTGCCCGCGCGGGGCTGTTCCCGTCTGCCAGAGGTCCTCGGGGCTTGCGTCGCCCGCCCCGGGGCTGTTTCGAAGGAGGCGCACAATGCGCATGGTGTTGGCGATCGTTGTTTTCCTGGTTGGCTTCGTTTGTTCGGGGGTGGCGGAGCAGCCAGGGTGGCGGGTGGGCATGGGCCGCCGCGTGATCACGCCGCGGACTCCCGTCTGGCTGGCCGGCTACGGCGTGCGGCGCGCTCCGGACGGGAAATTGCACGACCTGTGGGTCAAGACGCTGGCGCTGCGCGACGCCAATGGCAAGCGCGTGGTCATGGCGACGACGGACCACATGGGCATGTCGAAGACGATCTACGAGAGTCTGGTGGCCAAGGTCCAACGCCAATTCGCGCTGGACCGCTCCGAATTCATGCTCACCTTTTCGCACAACCACTGCGGTCCCGTACTCAAGGACGACCTGGTCGACTACTATCCCTTGGATGACGAGCAGCGGCGTCTGGTCGCCGAGTACTCGGACTGGATGGAGGACCAGGTGGTGCAGGCGGTCGGCGAGGCCCTGGCCGGGCTCCAGCCCGCCCGACTGTTCATGGGCAAGGGAAAATGCACGTTCGCCATAAATCGGCGGGACAACGCTGAGGCCGAGGTCCCGAAGCTGCTGGCCGAGGGCAAACCGCTTCGAGGCGCGGTGGACCACGATGTGCCCGTTTTGGCGATCCGAGACGAGCGGGACAAGCTCGTGGGCGTGCTGTTCGGATATGCCTGCCATCCCACCACGCTGGCCTGGAACACCTGGTGCGGCGACTACCCGGGCTTCGCCCAGATCAACTTGGAGTCGCGCCATCCGGGCTGCTCGGCGATGTTCTTCAATGCGTGCGGGGGCGACCAGAACCCTATCCCGCGGCGGACCGTGGAACTCTGCAAGCGCTACGGCGCCATGCTTTCCGACGCGGTGGAAGAGGTGCTCGGCCGGGGCATGCAGCCGGTATCGGGCGGGCTACGGTCGGCGTTCGAGTTCGTCGAGCTTCCCTATGAGGAACTGGTGACTCGGGAAAAGCTGCTGCCGATCGCCAACGGCCCAAGCCCGCTCCATGCCCGATGGGCCCAGCGGATGTTGAAGTTGATCGACGCGAAGGTCGCCTTCCCGACCTCGTACCCCTATCCCGTCCAGGCGTGGCGGATTGGCGAGGAGCTGTTGCTGATTGGCCTCGGAGGCGAAGCGGTGGTGGATTACTCGCTTCGCTTCAAGCGTGAGTTCGGACCGGGGGTCTGGGTGTGCGGCTACGCGAACGACATGGCGGCGTACATTCCCTCGCGTCGCGTGTGGAACGAGGGCGGCTACGAAGGCGGTCCGCACCTCGACGAGTACGGCCGGCCGGCCTGGCGGTGGACCGCGGACGTCGAGGACCGCATCGCCGCGGCCGTCCACCGCGTGGTTCAGAGCGTCCGGTGGACTCCTCCCGCGCCGACCGCGTCTCCTTCGCCCGCGAACCCGCCCCCGGCGATCGTCCCGACGCGGCGGTAGATTTGGGCGTTGCCGTCGCGGTAGACCAGCTTCCAGCCGGGCAGGGTGGGCATCTGTTTGCTGACGGGCAGGGCGTTGGGCACCAGCACCGCGTCGGCCTGCTCGGCGGCCAGGACGGCCTGCCAACCGTCCAAGGCCCGATAAAAGACCGAGTTCCGTTCCAGGCTTCCCGGCGGATAGGCCACCTCGTAGCGGCTGTCGATCGACACTTTCACGTCGGGAAACAGCCGCCAACTCGCGTAGGCGCCCCAGTCGAACGGAACCATGAGCTTGCCGCGGAAACCCGTGCGGGCCAGGAAGTCCACGGCGCCGACGGGATAGATCACGTGATTGCCGAATTTGGGGATCGGCTGGTCGGGAACCCGCAAGAGCCACGGCTTGGCGAAAAGCAGCGGCGGGGCGGAAACCACCAGCATTCCGGCGTAAACCGCCGCAAGCGGCCACGCCCCTTGCTGATATCTGCGGCGCAAGAGCTGGCCCAAGGGCGTCGCCTCGAAGTACGCCGGGAGGTAGCAAAGCCAGGCAATGGCGTAGAAGTTCAGCAGCCGGGTCGATTTCACCGCGAACACCGCGCAGACGAGGATCGCCGGCAGCCCGCGCATGGCCCGAAACCCGACGTGGCGGACGGTGTAGCCCAGCAGCGCGAGTGACAGGAGGAAAAGCCCGATCTGCTGAGGCTCGCCGCTTCGCCAAAGCGGCGCCCATTCGTCGATCAATGGCCGCGGCATCAGGGCGGCCGTGGCAAGATAGTCATAGTAATGCAGCCCGTAAGGGTTCACGGCGATGAGCCCGATCATCGCCCCGCCGGCCAGCAGCAGGTGGAGATGCGGCTCGCGGCGCGTGGCTTGTTCCAGCCAATGCAGGAGGAAGATGCCCGCCCCGACGAGAAACCCGGCGTGGAGGTTCAGCCAGACGACGTAGACCGGCATCCAGAAAAGCAGCCAGGAGCGGTCGCCCCGGCGGTCGCGGTCCAGCCAGTAGAGGAGGCTGGCGGTGAAGAAATAGGAATACACCTGCGCGCGGAGGGTCGAGAAGCCTTGGTCGGCCAGGAGCACGGCCACCGCCGCGAGAACGCCGAACACTCCGAGACGAGCGCCCCGTCGCGACGCGCAAAGCCAGCACACCCCGCCCAACCCGAAAGCCAGCGCGTACTTGACCGCCACGATGCCCGACTCTCCGATGGAGGTCGCCGCGCAAAACGCCACCATGCCGGCGCCCCACTCGTGATGCACCACGGGAAGCCTGGTCGGGGTGTAGGCAAATCGGTCTTCCCAAGGGATATGGCCGCTGGCGAAGGCCTCGCGCGCCAGGGCCATTTCGTGCCAAAGGTCCACGTCCGCCACGTTGTTCGAGATCCGGTAGGCAAACATGCACGCCAAGGCGAGCACGATGACCGCGGCCAGGAGTCGTTGGCCAGGCATGGCTGGGGCGTTCGGCAATGCTGGGGCGTTCGAGGAACCGATTTCCGACACGGGCCGCCTCGGCGCGAGGTAGGATGGGAAGGGGGACGCGATCCGCAGGGATCCGCCCCGCCTCTACCCAAGCCTACCTCATCCCCGCCTCGGCGAAGCTCGGCCTTGGGGGCCATCGACCCAAGCCGTTTTGGCGACGGGGTTTCCAAAGACCTTCCACTTTGCTCGCCGCGACGTGTCCCATGCATCGAGAAGCGACTCGAAACGAGGCAACCGTCGGGGGCAGCCCAGGTTGCGCCCTAGCCCCCCGCCTGGGAGTAAAAGCCCCTGCCGGAAATGGTCCGGCGCGTGGTCTTTCCAACCACGTGCCTCCTCCGAGCAAGGCCGCCGCGCCTTGTGGCGCGCGCCGGGCCCTTCGCCGCGTGGGTTCCATGCCAGCCGCAGCCGTCGTGGTCGCCGCGCTGGGGCTGATCGTGGGCCGGGCGAAGCAGGGCGTCGGCGCGGAGCAGGGCGTCGGGCAGGGCGTGTTGATCGACGCGATCCACGCCAACGACTTTTCGACCGTCGGCCTCAAGCCCGGCGTCTACGAGTATCCCAAGATCATCGGCCATCGGATTGCGATGGAGTACCTCCGCTCGCGCGGGATTCGCTGCGATCGAGCCACCGAGGGACCGTTGGATGCAAAGCGACTGGCCCCTTACCGGATGGTGTTCGTGCCCTTGGTTTCCGCGGAGCGCCCGCCCTGGTTGGTCTCGGAGATCGCGGCGGTCAAGTCGTTCGTTGCTTCGGGCGGGTCGCTCTTCGTGGTGACCGAGCACACGAACGTCTATTTCCACGCGCACGTGCTGCGGCCGCTGTTGGCGGAGCTGGAGATGGCGTCGTTCACCGACGCGGCCTGCGACGATGGGCCGCACAAGCTGGGCCAAGGCGTCGGATGGATCCGCATCACGCGCTTCTCGCCGCACCCGGTCACCTCCGGATTGAAGTCCGTCGCTTTCCAGACCGGAGGCTGCGTGGATCCTCGCTTCGCCGTGGCATGGACGAGCGAACACTCCTGGGCCGACGCGTGGAGGGCCGGCATCTTTGGCGAAGAGAACGCCCCCGGTTTCTGCGGCAATTTCGTCCGCGATCCCGGCGAGAGGGCCGGCCCGCTCGGCGTCGTGCTGGCCAAGACGTTCGGGTCGGGGCGCATCGTCGTGGTCGGCGATCAGAACATGCTCGGCGACGCGTTCATCAACTATGCCGACAACTACCGCTTGTGGTTGAACGCCGCCGCCTGGCTGCTCGGACGCGACGACCTCCGCGAACCGGCGCCCTATGAGCATTGGCGGAGGCCGCGGATCCTGGTCTACGAGCCCAACGAGCGGGCGGCGGTGGGGGTCTCGGAGCCGCCCGGCTGCTACCACGTGTGGGCGCTGGTCTGTCGGGGCCATTGGACCTTCGCCAACGAGCGCCCCGCCGAGCCAGCCGATCTGATCGTCTTCCCGTACAACGACATCCCGCTCCCAGCGGAACACGCGGCGGCCGTCGCTTCTCACCTCCGTAGCGGCAAGAGCGTGCTGATTCTCAACGCCGAGGCGGCGACGCTCCTGGACGAACCCAGCGTGATCGCCCAATTGTTGGCCGCGGCGGGCGCGCGGGAGCCCGTGCGGCGCCATCGGCCTGGCAAGATCCTCTTCGAAGTTCCCGGCGGCGGGGCGATCCACGTCCTCGGACCCGACCGCGTGCTGGACAACGGCACCGTGGCCGAGCCGACCCGGCCCCCCACCGCCGCGGAAGAAGAGCGGAACCAAATCCTTCTCGAAGCCGTGCGCGAGGCCCTAGGCATTGCCCCAGCGGTCCCTGCCCCCAAGGTGGCCCCAGGGACTTCGGGCTGAAAGGACCAAGAGGTTTTACTCCGCAAAGACCGACTCGCCAGGCCACCAGAAGGCTGAACGGTCGGAGGCGAGTTGCTTTTCACATCCTCCGCCGCCACGGCCGGTCATCGGGCCGGTCATCGTTCACGACACCACCTGGAGGGCCACGCTCGGTCGTGGCCGATATCGACGCCACGAGGGGCGCGACAGAGCGCGCCCCTCCCTTCCCGCGGCGCCGTCAGGACGAAAAAGCAACCCCATTTTTGGGTAACCGTTCACGGGGACTGTCCCGATTTTCGCGGCGAAGTCCGCGAAAATGGGACTGTTCCCCTTGGCCGGTCAGGGGGCGAACGCATTTCGGGGCGAAACGGCCCGAAAAACGCGCCAGTCCCCGGCCTGTGAACGGTTACCTTTTTGGCAACTTTTCGCATCCCGGGGCAACCCAACTCACTTGTTCGCCGCTACGGGGAGCACCCAGATATTGCGGTAGCGGACCGGGTTGCCGTGGTCCTGAAAGTGGAACTTGCCCTTGGGCGAGTAGGGAATCATGGCCCCGCGAAGTTCCACGTTGTCGTGGATCTTCACTCCGTTGTGCCAGACCGTGACCCTGGGATTGCCGACGGGTTTGCCATCCCGGACGTCAACGCGGTACTGGATGTCGAACGTCTGCCAGGCGAGCGGCGGGAGGGCGGCGAGGCTGAACCGGCACTGCGGATTGTCCTTGCGGCTTTCGATGGTTTCCATCGCGTCGGGGTCCTTATAGGCGTAGATCCCGCCGCAGCCGCCGCCCAGGTAGGTCGGCTCGCCAAACGAATCGAGCACCTGGATTTCGTCGCTGTTGGTCAGGAAGACGCCGCTGTTGCCGCGGGCCTGGCCGTGGGCCTCGGGCATGAGGGGGACGAGGAATTCGACGTGCAGATCATAACTGCCCTGGAAGGAGCGTTTCGAGGTCATTCCGCCGGGCGGGACCTGGATCGAGCCGTCGGCCCCGATCTTCAGCTTGTCGAGTTCCCAGGCGCCGCCGCGCTGCAAGACCATTTCGGAAAAGTCCTTGCCGTCGAGGAGGATCACGGCCCCCGGGGGAGGCTTCTGGCCGAGGCTGGGTGGCTTCGGTTCGACGCGGCGGGCCTCGAACGTGCCGTCGGCCCCGACGTGGCCGCGGATCGCGCCGTCGGCCCACGCGCCCTTCCACGGGACGCCGCCGGCCGTGCCCGAGAGCGTCACCGCCGGGCCTTCGGTCTTGGCCTTGAGTTCCGCCCGGGCGAGCTTGCCCCCCTCCCGCGTTTGCCGAACGAAGACGTTGTAGGCGCCGCCGCCTTGGGCCACGAGCCGGATCTCGATCTGGAACGACCCGGCCGCGTCGCTGCCCGACCCCTGGTACAGCCCTTGAACGTCAGCCGTCGAGCGCGACGCGGCCTGGGCCGCAAGGCACCAACCGGCGGCAAGGGCGATCAGCGCCAGAATCCCCAAACGTACCGAAAGGCTCCGCTGCGTGGTGAACATCAAAAGGGTCTCCGCGTTGCAAAAGGAGTGGGTGCCGTGCTGGTCCACGCTTCGAGGACCTGGGCGGCCATTCACCCTACTCCGATGCGCGCGCGAGGGCAAGATGAGCGTCCCCCGTGGGCTTCAGGCGGTAGAGAACCACGCCCCGAGCCTTCGACGGCGTACCTCGCATGGCTTGGACGCGATTCGGCCTGTTCACGTCGCCGGCAAGTTGACAGGGTCATCTTCAGCCTGAAACGTAACCGTTCACGGGCCGGGGACTGGCGCGTTTTTCGGGCCGTTTCGCGCCGAAAAATGCGTCTGCCCCCTGAGCTGCCAAGGGGACAGTCCCATTGTCGCGGACTTCGCCGCGAAAATCGGGACAGTCCCCGTGAACGGTTACCCTGAGACGGCCCGAACCATGAACCAGTCCGCGCCTGTGGATGGTTACGACGAAACCTTGCGGCTTGCCACGAGGCGCGAGGGCCGGGATGCGGCGTCAGGACTCCGCCCCAGGATTCGGGTCCGTCGGAGAAGCGTCGGCCGTCGAGCGGGGCGATGGGTTCCGGCGTGCGAAAAGCAGCCGCCCGGTGACGACCACGTATTGCCATCCCCAAATCACGGCGACCATCAAGCTGATCGCCGCCGCCGGAACGGCAAGGCCGCTGTTTTCCCCCATCGCGCCCAACCCGTACAGGGTTACGGCGCATATTGCCCCGAGCAGGGCCACAACGAGTTTACTGCCGACGGTTTGCGCCAGCAGACGCCGAGTGTGCCGTTCGATCGCCGCCTTGGCCGAGACATTGGCCACTTCCCGCAAGACCGACAAATCGACTTGCCTTTCGGGGGCAACGGCTCGGGGAGCCATTTCAGTCGGGGCGGCGGGGTCCGGGTCGGCGGTCGCGCGGGCCGGCATCGGCGGCGTCCGGGCGTCCGTGGGCCGCCGGGTTTCGCTGCGCGGCGTCGGCTCGCTCGGCGGCTCGCATTCCGCCAGGCCGGCCGCCGTTTCCCTCCGTCTCAGCAGTTGTTCCATGTACTGGGCGATCGATGCGTCGTGGTCCTCCTCTTCCGACGCCGCTGTCTTGGCGGACGGCGTGCGCCGGGCGGCCGGCGAGGACGGCTCGCGACGGGAGGCCGCTGACTGGGCTTCGTCGCCGGGATCGTCGTCGGGAATCTCAAATCCAAGTCGGCGGAGGACCTCGATGCTTTGAATCGTGGTCGCGTTGGGGGGGCCGTTGGCCTCGGCCGCTGTCTGCTCCGCGTCGGCCACGCGCTGGTCGGCCCGAACCGCCTCGGCGGCCTGGCGCCTCGCCCACATTTCCTTTTCCGCGTCGAGCGTTGCCTTTTCGGCCTCGATCTGTCGCCGAACCGCATCCAGTTCGAGGCTCCGCCGTTCCCACTCCGCTTGCTGGCTTTGCAGCTCCGCCGCGCGCTCTCGTATCCGTTTTCCCGCCGCTTCCAACTCCTCGCGCCTTCGGTTGAGTTCGGTCTGTTTGAGTTGAATCTCGGCGTTTCGGGCCGCCAGGGCCTGTTCCTCGGCGGCCAGGTCGCGCTGTCGCGCTTCCAACGCGTCTTGCTGCGACTGGAGATCAGTTTCCCGGGCAATCAAGGAGGACTGCCTCGCATCGAGTTCCGCGCGGAGCGTCTCGCACGCGCGGAGTCTGGCTTGGAGTTGAGTTTCCAGGTCGTCGAGTCGCGTTTGTCGCGCGTCGAGTTCGGCGCGCAGGGCGGCGCACTCGTGCCTTTGTTTTTCGAGTTCGGCGGCAAGCCGGTCCAGAGCTTCCCTGCGGTCGACCGTGGCCCCTTCGTCGGCCCCCGCTTCCGCTTGACGCGCCTCCAGTTCCGCTTGCAATCTCTCCAGCTCGGCCTGACGGGCCTCCAACGCGGCCTCGCGTTGTTCGAGCCGCCGGGAAGCCGCCTCGACCGCCTGGCGTTGCTTTTCCCAATCCGCGCGCGACGCCTCCCACTCCGCCTGACTCGAGGCCAACACCTGCCGCTTTGCCGCGAGTTCTTGCCGCTGCTTCTCCAAGGCGTCGTGGCGGGCTTGCAGTTCGGCCTCGAGGGCCGCCATTCGGGTTCGCCGGGCGTCCAGCTCCGCGCGATCCGCGTCGCAGCGCCGCAGACGCTCCTGCAACTCGGCGGCCAGACGGTCCAAGGCTTCATGGCGTTCGGCGGCGGATCTCTCGGCCGCCTCCACTTCCGCTTGCAGTCGCTCCAGCGCGGCCTGACGGGCCTCCAGCGCGGCCTCGCGTTGTTCGAGCCGCCGGGAAGCCGCCTCGACCGCCTGGCGTTGCTTTTCCCAATCCGCGCGCGACGCCTCCCACTCCGCCTGACTCGTGGCCAGCGTTTGGCGCGCCGCCGCAAGCTCTCGCCGCTGCTCTTCCAAGGCGGCGTGGCGGGCTTGCAGTTCGGCCTCGAGGGCCGCCAGTCGGGTTTGGCGGGCGTCCAACTCCGCGCGATCCGCGTCCCAGCGCCGCAGACGCTCCTGCAAGTCGGCGGCCAGACGGTCCCACTCGACCTGGCGGGCTTGCCATTCGGCTTCGCGAGCAACAAGCTCCTGCTCACGCCGCTGCGTCGCCTCGCGTTGGCGATCCAGTTCGAGTCGGTTCGCCTGGAGGTTGGCCCCTTCGGCGGCCAGCTTCTCCTGGGCCTCGTCGAGTTCGCGCTGCCGTTGTCGCATGACCGCCTCGCGGCCGCCAAGTTCCGCCTGGAGGTCGTTCAGCCGGGCTTCACGAGCCTCCAGCTCGGCGTGCATGGCCTCGGCCCGGGCTTGTCGGGCATCGAGCTGGGCCATTCGGGCATCCACGCGCTGGCGCGCCGCGCGGATTTCCTCTTGTTGGCGGCACAGGGCGGATCGCTCGGCGTCGATTGGCGAGTGCCCCCGGGCGCGATCGCTGGCAGGAGGCTCGGTCGCCAGCGGTCCACACCCGGTATCGAGGATTTCGAGTTGGATCGGCCCTAGCGACAGGCGATCCCCCACCCTCAAGGGCGATTCCACAAAGTCCCGGCCGTTGAGGCGCGTGTCTGCGGAAAGTCGCCTCACGATGGCGATCCCCTCGCCGCGAATCACGACGCAGTGGCGCGGCCCGACGCCGCGCGATCGCACGCGCAAGGTGCAGGTCGGGTCCGAGCCGATGGTGCATCGCGGGGAGCGAATCCGAACCGTGCGAAGCGGTCCATTTCCAGCCCGGATTCCGAGCACCATTTCGCCCGCGACGGCATCTAATCGTAGAGGAGTTTGGGCAACACCGTTCATGAAAAGTTGGCACGCAGCTTGCAGTGGGGATCGTCAGGCCGCAGCGCCCCCGAGGGAGCCGGTCTGCCATGAGGCGAACCCGATTCAGTCTCTGGGGGACTATAGGTTGCGAATCCCCGTGGAGCAAAGAGGTGGGTAATCAGTTGGTTCCCCAGGGGGGTATAGGATTGGGCGATTTCGCTGGATATCCTTGATGGTTTTGTCGATTATCCGTTAGCGACCAGCAGTACGACAGAACGGACTGGTGCCAAGGGCCAGGAATGAGGGATGGGGCTCCCGGGGCACGAGCCCGACGAAGACTTTTTGGGGGTTTGATAGTGCCCCTGGATTGAAACAGGACTGTTGGGTTGGGGTGAAACGTTGGCCGACTTCCATCGTCGGAAAGGAATGAGTTCAGCCGTCCACACGGCTGGCTGGAGCATCGATTTACCCGCCCAAAATGGGTGTTTGGTTGATCGGTGATGGATGGAGAGAAGATTCGCGACTGGCGACGTGTCCGGTGGGAGGAAAGGTGAACCATGAATCCACCCCGGCGACGAATACTCCCGGGGGGTGATGGCGCGCCCAAGTTTGGTTCGCAAATGACGCATTGAGATCGTTCGGGGGAATCTGGATAAAAGTTTCGGGATTTCAACCCCCGGCGATGGATTTGCGTAGTATAGTTTGGGTGCATTCCAAACGGACAAACACGACCGGCCGCGAAGAATGCACGGGCAGTCAGAGTGTAAGGCAAGGCAGAGAAGAGAAGGGGGGGTCCGACAAAGCGTCTCTGGGGAGGGAAGGTCCTTCGGAGCGCTGGATGCGGACGCCGAGGTGGGATGCCATGACGCGCAAAGAAGCAATTCGGAACATGCACCAGGTCTTGATCAAGCGCCGCGACGCGCTCCGCAAGGCGTTGGCCGGGGACTTGAGTCTGCTGAAGGAACTCAGCGCCCAGGCGTCGGGGGACGTGGTCGACGCGGCCCTCGATTCGGTGCAAGACGAAATCAGTTCCCAACTGGCGGAAGTCGAAAGCCGTGAACTGGCGCGGATCGAGGTTGCGTTGGAGCGGATGCGGGAGGGCCAGTACGGGATCTGCGACGGTTGCGGCACGAACATCCCGCTAGCTCGGCTCAACGCCTTGCCCTATGCCACGCTCTGCATCAAATGCCAGCGCGAGGCGGAACGCGAAGGCAGCAGCGGTTCGAACAACGTGGACTGGAGCCGCTTGCTGGACGTTCATGGCGGCGACAACGACGTGTCGATCAACGACCTGGAACTCGACGTTTCTTGATGCCGCTCCGCGGATCCGGTAGACTTCATTCCAGGGGCGGCTCTTGCGAGCCGTCCCTCGCCGGGTTCGCATCCCCATCGTCCGCGTCCGGCAAGGCGTTCTCGCAGCTTCTCCAGGGTTGACCGATGGCGGGAGTGGTTCGGCCGAGGGCACGCGCAGCGTTCCAGGCACGGTTGGTGGCGCTTGGGGCGGCCGCCTGGCTGGGGCTGGCGGCCTCGCATCCCGCGGCGCTGGGCCAGGCCGCCTTGCCGGCCGCCCTCCAGCGCGGCGCTCCGATGACGCAGGAGCAGCGGGCCGAAGTCTATCGCCAGCTCCGCGCCCAGGCCGAAGTCCTCGAAAAACAGGCCGCCGTCCTCAAAACCGTCGTCAAGCTGATTGGTCCGGCCGTCGTTCACGTCGAGGCCGATGTCACCAATCGGCATTCGCCCCAGCTCCAGTTGGGCGGCCCCGCCCGCCGCGTGGAGGAGAGCGGCTCCGGCGTCCTCATTGAGCTGGCTGGAAAGTCGTATGTGCTGACCAGCCGCCACGTGATCGCCGGCGCGGCGCCGCCGGGCATCAAGATCAATCTGGCGGATGGACGCACCATCCATCCGGATCGGGTTTGGGAAGACCGCGAGACCGATGTGGCGGTGATGGCGGTGTCGGCCCCCGACCTGGTCTTTGCCCCGCTGGGCAATAGCGATCAGATCGAGATCGGCGATTTCGTGGTCGCCGTGGGGGCGCCGTTTGGGCTGACGCACACCGTGACCTATGGAATCATCAGCGCCAAGGGCCGCCGGAACCTCGAACTGGACGACCCGGCGATCAAGCTCCAGGATTTTCTCCAGACCGACGCGGCGATCAATCCCGGCAACAGCGGGGGCCCGCTGGTGAACCTCCGCGGCGAGGTGATCGGGATCAACACGTGCATTGCCAGCAGTTCGGGCGGGAATGAAGGGATTGGATTCGCCGTGCCCATCAACATGTTCATGGTGGTCGCGCGGCAGTTGATCGAGCATGGGAAGGCCACCCGGGCATTCCTGGGGGTCACCTTGGATTCCGCGTTCGATGCGAACAAGGCCGCTGAGCTGGGCCTGCCTCGGCCGATGGGGGCTCGGGTGATCAAGGTGGCCGAAAACTCGCCCGCCGCCGCCGCGGCCCTGCGCGAGGGCGACGTCATCCTCCAACTCGACGCCAACCCCGTCGAAAACGACTCCCATCTGGTCAACCTCATCAACCTCACCGAGGTCGGCAAACAGGTCACCCTCCACGTCTATCGCGACCGGCAAATGATCGTCCTGAAGGCGGTGGTGGGCGATCGGAGCAAGTTCTAGGCGCCGCTTCGCGGCGTTGCTCGCCTTGCTGGCGGCGGCCTGGCGATCGCCCGCGGCTCGCCCCTTGCCGGCAAGTCTCCCCGCGGTGGAGCGGGACCGAGTCGCCGCGCTGGTCCCCGGATCGCGACCCCCGTTGCGTGCTGCTTGCTGGACGTTGGGGCGGACCGAGATTAGACTCTCCATGTCCCGACGAACGTGTTCAGAAAACGGAGGAACTCCGATGCGCGCGAGAGGCTGGAGTGGCTGGATCCTGTGGGCGGCGGTCGCCGGGCTCGCGCCGGTTGCGGTCTTGCCCGCCGCGCCGCCGACCTGCACGACGCACTTCTTCGACTGGTACGTGATCGACGGAAAGGCCGCGCTCGAACAGCGTCAGAAGCAATGGACCTACCGGGTGGATTGGGGTGCGCTCGGGATCCGGCCGGAGGAGATCGGCACGAGCGTCCACTATTACGAGGTCCAGTTTCGCAAGATCCGCGAGGCGGGCTTCGACGGATTGCACTACGAATGGCACGCCAACAATCCCAAGCCGCAATTCCTCGAGGCCCTCGGCAAGGTCGGCCTGCCGGTGGCCATGTTCTACGACATGGAGATCCGTTTTAGCGGTCGGCCGAATTTCATGACCCCGACGGAGGCCTTCGCCAAGGAGTTCGTGGGCGACGTGACCAGCTTTTACCGCTCCGTGCCCCGGCCGCTCTGGCTGCGCGACCGCAACGGGCGCCTGCCCATCGTCGTTTACGGCTATGCCTTCGACCAGCGCGTGACCGACCCGGCCCCCTGGCATCGGTTCTACCGGGCGATCCTCGACGGAGTGGATCAGGCGCTCGGCGAGCGGGTCGTGTTCCATTGGACGAACAACGGCTCGCCGCAGCAGATGTACGGCTTCCAGCACTTTCCCGAGATCCAAAGCTACGTGTTCAACGAGGCCTCGCCCCAGACGCCCGTCAATGCTCGCTCGGCGACCTTCGTGGTGCATTACGACGACTTGGGCGTGTCGTTCGCCCGCCAGGGCGATCGGGCCAGCCGCTGGATCCGCAACGACGTGCGTTACCTTCAAGAGGCGTTCTGGCTGGCAAAGCACACCGATCCGGACCTGGTGTTCAACTATGGATGGAACGAGTTGTACGAGGGAGAACACCTCTTGCCCGACGCGCACTGGGGGAGCTGGCGATACGACGTTGCGTCGGCGATGGTCCGCCAGATCAAGGCCCACGCCAAGGCGGATTTGCCGCGCGTGCTGATCATCGCCGACGATTTCCTTCCCGCCTTGCACAAGGCCGACCCCGCGACGGCGACCCTCCTCCGCCGAGAGATGAGCCTGCTCGCGCAGCTTCGATCGCTCGCGCCGCTGGCAGTCGTGGCGTTGCCCGGCGCCACGCGCGATTGGAAGGACTACGCGGCCGTCTTCGCGCTCAACATGGTCAAGGCGCCCGAGGAAGAGGCGTTGCTGGCTTCCTGCGGACGGCCGGTGGTGTATGCCAGTCCCGATCCGAAATCCGACACGCCGATCCTGCGCCGCTTCACGACGCAGCCTCGCAAGCCGCTGTTCCGGCCGGACCGGGGGCCCGCCAACGAGTACGTCGTGGCCACGGCCGCCATCGACGTGGATCTTGGGCGATTTCCCATCCTGCAATACCGCTTCCGCAACAGCCCAGACACGCTGGTCCACATCCGCTATTACGGCCGGACCGGCAAGGGGCGCGAAGTCGCCGCGTGGCACGAGACCAGCCCGACCGACGACCGCCAAAGCGGCGGCCAATGGATGGAAGGCCAGGCCAACGTGGCCGAAATCGCCCGGCACGCGGCCGGGGAACCGATCTTGCGGTTGACGCGGATCGAAGTCATCCTCGACGACCTGGAGGAGAATGGCGAGTTCTTCGCGGACATCGAGTACCTTCGCCTGGCGGACGGGTCGGGCAAGGTGGGCTGGTCGGCCGATTTTCGCGACTGGACGGTCGGCGCGAGTTTCGGCGACCAGCCCGGCGCCGCGACGCGCTACGGCTTCGCGCCAATGGAAGAAGACGGCCGCCGATTTCAGCGGATCCGCCTGAAGGCTACGGTGAGCGACAAGGTCGTGCCGCCGGTGGACGAGGCGACGCGGCGGATCGCGCCGTTGGACGGCGTAACCGTGCTGGTCCGCGCCGCGGTCGAGGGCGAAGCCGTGCCCGTGCTCCTCCAATCCGATCGGACTTTTCTTCTCAACACCTATTCGCCTTGCGACGCGTGCTGGGAGAAACTGATCCCCGGCGCGACGGGAATGCGGCTCAACCGCGGCGTGTTGTTCCGGTCGTTTTCCCATTCGGTCCGCAAGGAGGGACTTGTCTCGCAGCGGGAAGAGGGGTTGATGGCGATCCAGGACGAGCCGTTGCCCATCGACCGCGTGCGCCTCGTCGCGCCGCCGGAATGGGATCGGCCCATGGCCCAGACGCTCCCCGTCGATCCGCGCCGTCCCGAGCTCCGCGTGCTTCAAGGCCGACGCCGGTCGATCTCCTTTCCCGACCCCGGCAGCAGGCCGCCGTCGGTGACCTTGGAGCCGGGCGAGGTGGTTGAGCTGATCTATCCCCATTGAGTCGTTGTTGCCGGAGGCCGCGATGAAAGCTCCCTTTCGCGCGTGGTGGTGGATTCTGCTTGCCGGATTTCCGGCTTGGGCGCTGGCCGAGCCGCTGGTCTACGAGCGGTTCGAGGTCTTGCCGGTGGGCAAGGTCGAAGGCGGGGTGACGCTTTGCGAGGACGTGGTGGGCCACGGCGGTCTGGACGTTCCCAACGCGCGATCGGGCCGATTCGACGGCAAACCGGGCACGGCGATCAACCTCGGCGACGCGAAGCGGATCGGCTCCACGGATTTCACGGTCGAGGCCTTGGTGAAGCTGGCGGGGCCGCCCTCGTTCGATGTGATCGCCTCGTGCTGGAACGAGGAGGGGGACAACCGGTCGTGGGCGTTCGTCGTGCTGCCTGGCGGGGCGTTGCGGTTCGACGTCTCGCCCGACGGCACGTTCCACCCTGACAACGTCCTCGCCACCCGACCCGGCTTCATCCGGCCCGGCGCGTGGCACCACGTGGCGGCGGTGAGCCAGGGCGACACGAGTCGGATTTACGTCAATGGCCGGGAAGCGGCCGTGAAGGCGCGGCCGGCCAAGGGCATCTTCGCCAAGGCCAAGGCGAACCTCAAGATCGGCGGCGCGGACCGCTACGCTGGCGCCGCGCGGTCGCTGTCGGGCAACCTGGACGAGGTCCGCGTCACGGCGGCTGCCCTGAGCCCGGCCGAATTCGTGAGGACCAGGGAGCCGATGCCGGAAATCGCGCCGCCGGGCCCGCCCAAGCAGTATGCAATGCCCTTCGTGGCCAAGACGCGGGACGAGGCGGTGGCCTGGCAGACCCTCGCCCGCGCCCGACTCATGGAGCTGGTCGCCCGGCAGGTTCCGCGTCTTTCGGCCGCGGAAGCGCCGCTGGACCTGAAGCTCGGGCCCCCGCAAGACAAGGGCGACTACACGCTCCACGCCGTCTCCTTCCGAGGCAACAACCCCGAGGGGAAGCGATGGCCGGGGCTGCTAGCGGTTCCCAAGGGCAACGGCCCGTTTCCGGCCATCCTCGCCCTCCACGGCCATGGCGGGTCCGCGGAGGCGGTCTTCGACACGAGCGAGAAGAACCTCTATCACGGGTTTGCCGATCGTTTTGCCCGAGGCGGCTACGTGGTGCTCGCCCCTTCGTTGACCCATCAGCCCTACGCGGCCAACGTGCTTTGGGACCTGTTCCGTTGCGTGGACATCCTTGCCTCGCGCCCCGAGGTGGACAAGGAACGGCTCGGCGTGGCGGGGCTTTCCATGGGCGGGGAGTGGACCATGTGGATCGCCGCCTGCGACCCCCGCCTCAAGGCGGCCGTGGTCAGCGGCTGGATGTGCACCACCGAGGGGGTGTTTTCCGTGCCGAATTGCGAGTGCTGGCAGTTGCCGGGCCTGGTGGAATTGATGGATATCTGCGAAGCCCATCTGGTCATCGCCCCGCGGCCCGTGGTCTTCGAGAGCGCGGAATTCGACGACTGCTTTCCCATCCGGCACACGCGCGAGGGGTTTGAGCGGATCCGGGCCGGCTACAAGGTTTTCGGAGCGGAGGGCGCCGTGACGCAGGACATTTGGCCCGCGGGCCACGAATGGCACGGGGCCGCGGCCTATCCGATCATCGACAAGGCGCTCGGCGGCCGCGCCGCCGCGTCGCGCTGACGGGCATGGTTTCGAGGAAGTCAATGGATCGCGGCCGCGCGCCGTCGATGGGGGAGTCTGCCGGTGACCACGAAGAGGAGCCCCAGTCACTCCGCCGCCAGCGGGACATCCCCGGCGGCCCCCGGCGGGCCGGCACCGCCGGCCGGACGACTTCTCTCGCTGGACGCCCTCCGCGGATTCGACATGCTTTGGATCCTCGGCGCCGAGGCCGTGATTCACGACCTGTCCACGGTGCGACCCGGGCCGGTCCTCCGCGTGCTCGACGCCCAGATGACCCACAAGCCCTGGGAGGGCTTCGCCTTCTACGACCTGATCTTTCCGCTGTTCGTGTTCATTGCCGGCGTGTCGCTGGTGTTTTCGCTTTCCAAGAGGATTCAAACCGAGGGCCGGGCGGCCGCGGCGCGCCGCGTGGTGGTCCGCGCGGCGGTCCTCTACCTGCTGGGCGTCCTGTACTACGGCGGCTTCTCCAAGCAGTTCGCCGATGTCCGCCTGCTCGGCGTGCTCCAACGCATCGCCTTGTGCTACCTGGCGGCCGGGCTGTTGTTTTGCTGGGTGCGCCCCCGCGGACTGCTTGCCGTCGCCGTCGCCCTGCTGGCCGGCTATTGGGCGCTGTTGAGTTTCGTTCCCGTGCCGGGCGTGGGACGCGGCTCGTTTGCCGAAGGAAAGAACCTGGCGAATTACCTCGACGCCCGATACCTTCCGGGCCGCAAATGGGACGGCGACCACGATCCCGAGGGCCTCCTGAGCACGCTTCCCGCCGTGGCCTCCTGCCTGCTGGGCACGCTGGCGGGCCTGTGGATTCGGGAAGCCCGGGTCGGCCCCCACGCCAAGGCGCTGGGCTTGCTGCTGGCGGGGGCGGCGGGGGTGGGCCTCGGCTACGCCTGGGGCCTCCAATTTCCCATCATCAAGAAACTATGGACCAGCTCGTTCGTTCTCGTCGCCGGTGGTTTTAGCGCGATGCTGTTGGGGGCCTTCTATCTGGTCCTCGACGTGTGGCAGTGGCGGCGCTGGGCCGCTCCGCTGATCTGGATCGGCGTCAACCCGATCACGCTGTATCTGCTGGATGGGATCGTCAATTACCGGGACCTGGCCGAACGGTGCGTCGGCGGCGATTTGGGGAGACTGCTCTTCGGCCCGTACGGCCCCGTGGCGGTCAGCTTGCTGGCCGTGCTCCTCATGCTGGCCGTCGCCCGGTTTCTTTACGTGCGGCAAATCTTCCTCCGCGTCTAGAAGGCGAAACAGGCCGCCCCGCGGCCGCGTGGTCCGACGCCGGGCCATTGGCGGCGCGGAGAAGCGGCTCGTATAATGAAAGAGTGTTGGAATCCGGGCGGGCCGAGGACATTTCGGCCGCGGTCCAAAACGGTGTTCTTCGGGGCACTCGTCGCCGACGCGAGGTGGCGCAGCATGGCATCGGTCATCCCCTACACATCGGTCAACTACCCGGAAACGGACGGCAAGCCCATGGGCGAAACGGACGTGCACATCAAGGAAACCATGCGGCTGCGGCAATTGCTCGAAAGGCACTTCGCGGGCCAGCGGGTTTACGTTTCGGGCAACCTGCTGGTCTTCTACGAGCAGGGCAACCCCCGGAAGTTCTTCGTGCCGGATGTCTTCGTGGTCAAGGGCATCGAGCCCGGCGACCGGCGGTTCTACAAGCTTTGGGTCGAGCGCCGGCCGCCCAGCGCGATTTTGGAAGTCACGTCGCGCAAGACGAAGAAACAAGACACCGTGGTCAAACCGGCGCTCTATCGGGAGCTTCGAGTGCCGGAGTATTTTCTGTTTGATCCCACGCAGGACTACCTCGACCCGCCGCTGCAAGGCTACCGGCTCGCGGGCGCGGACTACCAGCCGATCGTTCCGGCGTCGGACGGGGCCATGGAGAGCGAGCAACTGGGCTTGCGACTCGCTCCGGAAGGCAAGCACCCGGAACTCTACCGGCTGGACACCGGGGAGCGTTTGCTGACCGCGGAGGAAGCGCTCCGCGTGGAAGCGGAGGCGCGCCGGGCCGCCGAGGCCGAACTGGCGCGGCTCCGCGAGCTTTTGGGCCGCGGCGGCGCGCCCTGACCCTTCGCTCCCCACCTTCCCCCGTCCGCGCCGGAGAACTCCGCCGTGAAAACGCGGTTTCCGCTCGCCTTCTGGATGCTCAATGTCATCGAAATGTGGGAACGCCTGGCGTTCTACAACCTCCGGGTGATGGCGCCGATCTACATCATGCAGGCCGACAACCCGGGCGGGCTGCACTTGAGCGCCGCGGACAAGGGCGTGATCTACGCATGGTGGGCCGCGTTCCAATCGCTGTTGCCGGTGGCCACGGGCGGGTTCGCCGATCGTTTCGGCTATAAGCGCACGTTGGCGTTTGCCATCAGCCTGATGATGGCCGGCTATCTGATGATGGCCGGGATGCGCGACCTGGCGTGGATCGACAACCGCTCCGCCTTTTTCAGCGCGGTCCTCGTTTTGGCCACGGGCACGGCCTTTTTCAAGCCCAGCATCCAAGGCTCGCTTGCCCATCGGTTGACCAAGGAAACCTCGTCGGTGGGCTGGGGCATTTTCTATTGGGTGGTGAACGTCGGGGCGCTCGTCGGCCATTTCCTCCCCTCGATCCTGCTCGGCTTGAACACCCTGCTGCCTGGCTTCCTCCACGCCGAGCCCCACTCCAAGGAGGCCTGGCGCAATCTGTTCCTCGCCTCCGCCGCGTTCACCTCGCTGAACCTGCTGTTGTTGCTGACGTTTCGCGACGTGCCCTCCGGCGCGTCGAAGACCGAGTCGGTTGTCCAAGTGCTCCGCCGCACGCTGGTCGACATCCTCGAACCCCGCCTCTTCTGCTGGATGCTCATCATGTCGTGTTTCTGGCTGATGATGTACCAGCTTTGGGACCTTCAGCCGAACTTCATCGCCGATTGGGTCGACAGCACGGCCATGGCCCAAACTCTGCGCGGCTTGCCGGAGGGGTTGCGCCGCGTCGTGGTCGAGCCGACGCCGCGCGGGCCCATGGTCCCCCAGCAGGTCCTGCTCAGCCTCAACGCGATGTTCATCATCCTCGGCGTGGTCGGCGTGGCGTGGCTCACGCGCCGCATGCGGACGCTCACGGCCATGCTCATCGGGATGGTCCTGGCCACGGGCGGCGTGCTGGTCGCCGGCTGGACGCAAAGCGCCTGGGTGTTGGCCGCGGGAATCCTTCTGTTCTCGCTCGGCGAGATGATGACCGGCCCCAAAAAGAGCGAGTACCTCGCCCTGATCGCGCCGCCCGGAAAGAAGGGCCTTTACTTGGGCTACGTCAACATCCCGGTCGGCGTGGGCGTGTTCGCGGGCTCTTGGCTGGCCGGACGCCTCTACGGCCGGTACGCCGAGAAAGCGGTGTTGGCCCTCCGCTATCTCGCCGAGAAAACGCCCCTCGGGTACGGAATGGAGTGGAGTGGCGATCCCGCGGCGCTCGAGGCCGTGTTGGGGGTGAAGCGGACCGAGGCCATGCTGAAACTCCAGGAGGTCCTTGGCCTGGACGCCGCCAGCGCTACCCAGTTGCTTTGGGACACCTACGCGCCCCAACGCATCTGGATCCCCTTCGCCCTGATCGGCGTCCTGGCGGCGTTCGCCCTGGCCATTTTCGGCCGACGCGCGCGGCGGTGGAAAGACATGGACGCGTAGCGCGTCGGGGCGTTGTTCGCTCGTCCCCGGGCCGAAGCGACGCCTGTTTCGCGGCTTTTTCCTTGCTTTGTGGCCGCGGCGGGCGTATCGTGGATCGCATCGCAAGCGGATGAGACGCCCTCGGGCGTCGCATCGGGGTATCGGAAAAGCCTGCCCGCGCAGGCATCGTCCAGGGCCCGCTGAAAACCACTTCCGGTTCTCGGCGGGCCTTCTTCTTTTCGAAGGAGCAACACCATGTTTCATGACGACGTCGTTGGCGCTGGCGAAGGCGGGTTGCGCGAGGCGCTCGCCGTGTGGCGGGCCCTGGCCCCGTTGCGCGAAAAGGCGGGCAAGATCGACTGGGCCAAGGTGATCGCGTTCGTGGAGAAGATCCTGCCCTTGGTGCTGGCCATCTTGGACCTCTTGCCGAACAGGCCGACGGATCGCGGCGCGGGATCGTAGCGCGCCAGTTGCGGAGAGGGCTTTCGGCCTCGCCAGTACGCGGGTCGGAGGGCCAGTCCGCCGCCCTAAGCGTTTCCCTCACCAACTCCGGCATCCTCGAGAGGCATGACCATGCAACGGCATTCGATCGTCATTCGCGCCGCCGCCTTGGCGGCGATCCTGGCCGGACTCGGCCGGGCGCCCTTGCTGGGCCAGACGGCGCCGCCCTGGAAACCGTTCGTCCCCAGCGCCGTGACGGGCCTTGACGGCCAGCCTGTCCCGGCGATCCTGGCGCCCGGGCCGACGCCCAACACGTGGGTCGTCATCGTGGGCGGATCGCGCGTCTGGCAGATGACCGCGCTGGAGTCGCCGATCCCGAACCCTCCTCCGCCGACCCCGCCCGCCCCGCCGACGCCCGCCGAACAGATCAAAACCCTCGCCTTCGCGGCCGCCGAGAAGTTGCCCGCCGCCGGCCGCCAGGAAGACGCCCGGAAACTGGCCGCCGTGTATCGGGCCCTGGCCGATCAGATCCCCGGCTCGATCGACTCGATCGACAAGCTGATTACGGCCAACCGCTATGCCCGGGAAATCGCCCTCGGACCCCAGCGCAGCCTGGTCTGGGAGCCGTGGGTCAAAGAGATCGGACGATGGCTCGACGCCCAGCGGGCTGGCGGGACGATCCGCTCCGCCGAGGATTGCAAGCCGGTGTGGCGGGCGATCGCCGACGCCCTGGAAACCGTGAAGTGAGGGAAAACGGTGGAAGGATGGAACCGGGGAACGTTGGGATCGTAGGCCACCAAAGCGACGTTTGACCATTCCCCCGCCCCCCACTTCCTCCCCATTCCATCATTCCATTGTTCCAACATTCCATTCTCCTTTTTCCCCCATCCCGGAGGCCCCCATGGCGATCGAACGTGTCTTCGGCTGGATCAAGGATCCGCCCGGCTACCAGTCCTACGCGGCCACGCTGGCGGCAGCCGACGACTTCTGGGAACAACTCCGCGCCCGCGACGACGGCTCGGACCGCTATTGCTACCGTGCCCTGCGTCTGTGCTTGGAAGAGGCGAAGCTGGGCGGATGGCTGGTGCGGGATGGGGATTGGACGCGGATACGGACCTACGACCAGGGCAACATCGGCTCGTGCGTGGGCCATGCCGACGCCAAACGCTGGGCCTACATGGCCGCGCTGGACATCTACCTCCGCCTCGAACCCGAGCAATTCGTCGGCATGGGCTGTCCCGAGGTGGCCTACGGGTTGGGACGCGAGTGTTGTGGGATGCTGGGGCGAAGCGACGGATGCACGGGCTACGGGATGGCCAAGGCCAACACCGCGCTGGGGTCGGTCGCCCAGGCCGTTTACGGGGCCTACGACTTGCGCCGTTACTCGGTGCGGACGTGTTATGAGTTCGGCCTGCGGGGCGTCCCCGCCGAAATCAAGTCGATTGCCAGGCAGCACCAGTACAGCCTGTACCTGAGGGTCGATACGGCCGAAAAGGCGTGGCTGTGCGCCGGGGCGGGGCTGCCGTTCAACCAATGCGCGTCGCTGGGCTGGGAGGGACGCCGCGACGACGACGGGGCGATCCGGCAGCGCGGCCGTTGGTCCCACAGCATGTGCTGCGGCGCGGCGCGGCGGACCACCAAGAAGGGCCGCAAGCTGATCTTGATCGACCAGTCGTGGCATCCCGATTGGACCAGCGGCCCCTACTGGCTCGACCAGCCCCAAGGCTCCTTCTACGCCGACTTGGACGCGGTCGGCGAGGCCGTCAGCGAGGGCGATAGCTTCGTGGATCTGGGCTTCTGCGGCTACAACCGGCCGCCGGTTCCCAAAAGCTTTACGGAGGCGTGAGATGATCGGTCTCTTGTTGTCCTGTCAGTGCGCCGTGTCGAGTTTGGGGCTTTCGCCGTGCGTCGAGCCCGACGCGGCCGCGGCCGTTGCCATCGGCCTGGTCCATGCGAACCTGCCCGAGGCCAAGGTCCCCCCGCGCGATCCCAGCGCGGGCGTCGCCGCGGCGGGCGCCGCGAGCCGCCAGGGCGGCGGGCCCTCGTCGAGGTCGGAGAAGGCCCAAGTTTCTTCAAGCACGACATGCGATGAACGGGGTTGCCAGTTTGCCCCCCGGGCAGCCCCGCCGCGGCGGTTCTTCGGCAAACGGCGATGACCCCGCCAAGGCGCGGCGCGCGGCGCCGCCGCCTCAGGCGGCCCGGCGCGCGATCACCACCGTGCAAGGACAGTGGTTGCTCACCAGGTCGGCGACGCCGCCCAGCCGATCGCCCGCCTCGCGGTTCGCTCCAAGGAAGAGGATGTCGGCCCGTTCCTCCTCGGCGCAGGTGATAATGGCCTCGGCGGGGTGGCCCTCGCGGAGGATGGGCCGGAGGCGCACGCCTCGGGAACGCGCAAAGTTGACTGCCGTCTGAAGGAGTTCTTCCAGACGCGTGCGGGCGTGGGCCTTGAGTTCTTCCGCCAGCGCGTCCAGCGCCGGGTTGCCAGTCTGTTCCAGGACCGTGACCGCAGTGACCAGTCCGCCGTTCTGCTGAGCCAGCTTCACGGCGGCCTCCAGGGCGCGTTCTCCGCCGCTCGATTCATCCACGGCTACAAGAATCCGAGGCATCGTCTGATCCTCCACGTGAGGCCGTCTCCCTGCCAAGGAAACGCAAACAATAAAAAAACCCTTGAGAGCAAGCTGTCTCCCAAGGGCTGGTGATTCAACGCGAAACCCCTACAGCCAAGGGAGGCACCTTGTCAGTAGGGGTCATTATCCGTCTGGGGTGGCAGGCCCGGCGGCACTTGAAGGCGAACCCCATCGCCATGCTTATGCTTAGTTTAGATCGGCCCTGGCAATCCGTCAACTTGAATTACCGAAATCCTGCTCGCCCGGTGGCGCGCCGGCTGCCGCCTGGCAAGTGGCTGACGCGAATCGATTGCCCGAACCGCTTGAAATGCTTGACCTTCCAGCAGCCGCAAGTAGACTTTCATTAGCCTGGCTTGGTCGGAGTCGGCTTTTCGCGCGAACCCCGGACCAGGCCATGGCGTAACATGCTTAGCGGCCGCGCGCCGATGACCTGAGCCCCTTGGGAACCGAAAAGACGCAGTCCGCAACGGGACGCCGGATCTTTTAAAGCGCCAGTGCCGGCGGAGGATCCTGGCGGATCTGGCGGGATGCGTTTCGGATTTCCCGACTTGGTTGCTGGGCTTGAAGAACCAGACGTGGGTCGCGCGGCCCGTTGGCGCGGGGATGGAGTCCCCCGGAACTGCCCTGGCCCGGCCAGCCTTGCTTGGCTGCCCCTCAGGGCTGATGACTCCTGCCCGGTTGATTTCACTGGGTGGGAGTCGCTCGACGGGGCCGCCAGCGCAACTCCCACATGGTCCTTTTCCTTCGGGAGTGCGCGATGCAGCCAAGGACGATTGTCGCGGCGGGCAAGTGTTCCGTCCGGTCGGAAGTCGCCTCGTGGTCACGGGCGTCTCCAACCGCCAGTCGCCGGCATCTGTCCTCCCCCGGCGACGTCCCGGCTCTGTGCGAGTTTTTGCACGAAGCCAGCTCGCACGTCGCCGCCCTCGGCCCGGATTTCGCCGCGGACCGAGACCGGCTGGATGGATTGCGGCAAAGGTTGCGGGAGGAGCGGTGCCATTTGGCGGTGCTCGGCCAGTTCAAGCGGGGCAAGAGCACCCTGGTCAACGCCCTGTTGGGCAAGGCCGTGTTGCCCACCGCCATTGTGCCGCTGACCTCCATTCCCACGTTCCTGCGCGGCGGCGAGGAGCTTTCGGCGCGGGTGCTTTTCGACGAGGGGAAGCCCGAGGAGCGTTTTGCGGGGCCGGACGCCGCCGCGCTCGCCGAGTTCCTGGCCCGTTTCGTCACCGAAAGCGCCAATCCCCGCAACCGGCTCGGGGTCCGCCAGGTCGAGGCCACCTGCCCCGCGCCGATCCTGGAGCAAGGCGTGGCGTTGATCGACACGCCGGGGATCGGTTCGATCTTCCGGCACAACACCGAGGCGACGATCAACTTCCTTCCCCAGTGCGACGCCGCGCTCTTCGTCGTCTCGGCCGACCCGCCGATTACCGAGGTCGAAGTCGAGTTCCTCAAACTCGCCCGCCGCAAACTGGCGAGACTGTTTTTCATCCTCAACAAGGCGGACTACCTGGACGAGGACGAGCGTCGGACGGCCGTGGCGTTTCTCCAGCAGGTTTTGTGCGAGCAGGTCGGATTCGCGTCCCCGCCGCGGGTGTTCTGTGTTTCGGCGCGCCAGGGCCTCGCCGCCCGCCAACGCCGAGATCCCGCCGGCTGGGAACAGAGCGGCATGGCCCAGATCGAGCGTCAGATCGTCGATTTTCTGCTCAACGAGAAGCGGGAGGTGCTCCACGGCGCGGTGTGCCGGCAGGCGTCCGACGTGCTCGCCGAGGTGGAGCGCCGCCTGAGGCTCACCGTGCGGTCCTTGAACATGCCGCTTGCCGAACTCGACGAGCGGGTCCGGCTCTTCGAGAAAAGCCTGGCCAGGATTGACGAACAGCAGATTGTGCTCTTGAAGCGGGTGGACGCGGAGGAACATCGCCTCGCCGACTCCGTGAAGCAGCGCGCCGAACAATGGCTGCCCAAGAGTCGACGATTCTTCGAAGAGGTCGTGCGGGAGTGCGAGCGCCAGCAGGGCGCGCAATGGTCCGAAGAACCGACGCGCGAGGCGATCGCCGCGGCCATGCCGGGCTTTTTCGAGCGGGCCTTTGGCGAGGAGCGACGCCTCTGCGAAGAAGAGCTGCGCGACGCCCTTTTGCCTCACCGCCGGCGGGCCGACGAACTGATCGCCGAAGTCCACCGCCTGGTGGAAAAGCTGTTCGACGTGCCGTTTGAACCGCCGCGCGAGGAAATCTCCCTGGCCAGGGCCGAGCTGCCCTACTGGCGCACCCATCGATGGAAATTCACCTCGATCGGGGCCATCCCGGACAGTTGGATCGACCAACTGTTTCCGCTGCGTTGGCGCAAGGCCCGCATCCGCCGGCGCGTCCTGGAGCAAGTGGAGTATCTCGTGACGCGCAACGTCGGCGACCTTCGCTACAGCATGCTCGAGAACTTGAAGCGCAGCGTGAGGGAGTTCCGCGAGGCCCTGACGGGCAGCATCGCGCGGACCATGCAGACCACCCGCCGCGCGCTGGATTCCGCCCTGGGCCGGCGCACGAAGGACGCGGCCGCGCTGGCCCCGGAAATCGCCCGCCTCGAATCGGCCATCGCCGTGGTTCGGCATTTGCGTGAGCAGGCCGACCCGCGCGGCCGCTCCGCCGAATTGGCCGCGCCCTCGACGCAAGACCCTGGCGACGACGCCCTCGGCCCGGCGTAGCGGCTCGTTGCGCGCAGCCGGCCCCCGTTTCCCAACGCCCCCCAAGCCGCTAGACTGAGGGTTTACTGAGGACGGGGACCGGCCCTGTCTTGTGTTCGATTTCGGCAACCGTTCCCAGGGGACCGGTTCGTTTTGCGGGGCGTTTCGGGCGGGGGAAGGTGCCGGTCCCCTTGCCGGCCAGGGGGATAGTCCCATTTTCGTGGACTTCGCCGCGAAAATCGGGAAAGTCTCCGTCAGCGGTTGCGATTTAGACTCGCAGACACCGCGCGGAGCACGGCGAAAAGCGGCGAGGGAAAATGGACGTTATTTGCATCGACGAGAAAGGCGGGTTGTTCCTTTCGCCGGACATCGACAACTGGCCGGCCATCGAGGCCCTCGGCATCTCAGCGGTGATCGACCTGGACGGCGACCTCGACGCGGGCGTGCCCACCGAACCCGATCGGATGCTCTATATCTATTTCCCTTTCCACGACAACGGCTTGCCCAATCTGGTCAAGCTCCATGCGGTGGCGAGCTTGGGGGCGGAGCTTGTCGGCAGGGGAGAGAAGGTGCTTTGCCACTGCCTGATGGGGTTCAACCGGTCCGCGCTGGTGGCCGGGCTGATCCTCGTGCATCTGGGCATGAGCGGCGAGGAAGCGCTGGCCATGCTGCGAGACCGCCGGCCGGGGGCGCTCTACAATCCCGTGTTCGCCGAATATCTGGCCTCGCAACCCGGCCGCGGCCGCCTCGTCCATGCCGATCAAGTGAAGCACGAGATCCACATGGACGAGTGACCCGGCCTTCCAAGCTTGTCGCTTGCCCGCCGCCGCGCTATTTCTTAGCGCGTTCCAGTTCCTTGACGCGGCGTCCCAGCTCGCTCAGTTCGGCGCGGAGGCGATCGATCTCCTTGCGCATTTCAGCCATGGGCCCAGCCCCCGGCCCGATCATCGGCCCGGGGCGTTGTCCGCCCTCCTTGGCAAGCCGCGCTTTGGTCTCGCGGGCCTCGCGTTCCAGGTGCTCGGCCTTCTCGGCAACCTGTTTGGCCATCTCCTCCAGTCCAGCGGCGCGGAGGTTCATCGCGGCCGCGCGGAGATGCTGGAGCTTGCGGCCCGTCTCTTCCAGCTTGGCCGCCATCTCGGGCCGCGGAGGCCCAAAGGGCGGCGGTCCTTGAAACGCCCCGGGCGGCGGCCCAAAGCCCGGCCCGAACCCATGCCCTGGCGGCGTCCATCCGGCCGCTTGGAAACCCGGCCCGAAACCCCGCATCGGCGGCCCGAACATCCCGGGCCCACGAGGGCCTCCGAAAGGCCGTTCCCCGCGCGCCCGGCCGAACTCCGCCCTGGCCTTGGCGATCTGTTCGCGGATCTCCTTCAGGTCCTTCTCCGACGCGCCCGACTCCCTCATGCGGCGTTCTTTCTCGACCAACTCTCGGAGGCGCGCCGGGAACTTTTCCTCCTTGCCCCGATCGCCCGCGCCGGGCTTTGGTTCCTTGGCCCGCTCGCGCTCCAAACGCTCGGCCGCCTCCAACAGTTCGGCCGCTTTCCGGGCGTGTTTTTCGGCTTCCTCGCCCCGCCCGGCCTTGGCCAACTCCGCCGCTTCCTTCTTGGCGGCCATCGCCCGCTGGCGAAGCTCGTCGCTCTCCGAGCCCAAGACCGCCCCCACCCAAAGGAAGAGGGCCCCGACAAACCCCAGGGATCCAACAATCGACCTGCGCATCTCCCGTCTCCTTCAAAGCGATTGATCTTGCCTGTTAAGATGATATTACGGATTGCAGGGGCCGGTTTCTACCCAAACATCGCGGGCAAGCGTTTCCAGACGGGGGATAGTCCCCGGCAATGGACGCCATCGCGGTTGGGGGCCATGCCTTCAATGTGCCGGAGATCGGGCCGGGCCGCATGGCCGTATCCGTAGCAGCCGTCCCTCCTTAGGAGTGCTACGCGGGGCGACGTCATGGACCAACGGCCAGGTTGCCAACCGATCGGGCGCGGGGCGCACGCGAATCCGCCGAACCGTTTCGAGCGGCTTCGGGTGGAGCCGGACTTCGACCAGCTTGAACCCGACGACCTTGATCCGGCCCATCGCGGCCATCGAAAAACCGAGTACCTGCCCGACGACGCCCGCACCATCGTCACCGAAAACGACAGTCCCGACGTCCCCTTTCGCTACAGCTTGAACCCCTACCGCGGCTGTACCCACGGTTGCAGCTACTGCTACGCCAGGCCGACGCACGAGTACCTTGGGTTCAGCGCCGGGCTGGATTTCGAGACGAAGATCCTGGTCAAGGAGCGTGCGGCGGCGTTGTTCCGCGAGTTCCTGGCGCGGCCCGCCTGGCGCGCCGAACCCGTTGCCCTCTCCGGCGTGACCGATCCCTACCAGCCCGCCGAACGCCAGTTCCAGCTCACGCGCCAATGCCTCGAGGTCGCCCTCCAAGCCCGGCAGCCCCTCTCGATCACCACCAAGAATGCCCTGGTGGTCCGCGATCTGGATCTGTTGCGGCCGATGGCCGAGTTGGGCCTGGTCCATGTCTCGATGTCGATCACCAGTCTGAAGCAGTCGTTGATCCGCGTGATGGAGCCCCGCACGAGCGCGCCGGAATCGCGGCTCGGGGCCATGCGGCAATTGGCCGAGGCAGGCGTGCCGCTTTGCGTTGTGGTGGCGCCGGTCATTCCGGGCCTGAACGACTCGGAGATCCCGGCCATCCTGGCCGCGTGCGCCGAGGCCGGCGCCCGGTCCGCCGCCTACCAGCTCCTGCGACTGCCGCTTTCGGTCAAGCCGGTCTTTCTGGAGTGGCTCTCCCGCACCCACCCCCTCCAGCAAGAACGCATCGAGGCCATGATCCGTTCCACCCGAGACGGCGAGTTGAACTGCGCCGAATTCGGCCTTCGCATGACGGGCACGGGAGCCTTGGCCGCACAGATCGGGCAGTTGTTCCACACGTTCGCCCGGAAACACGGGCTGGACCGCGACCTGCCCGAACTGGATGGCTCCCAATTCCGCCCCCCGCGGATCGACGATCGCCAGTTGCGGCTCTTCTGAACCCAACCCTCGATCGTCGGGCGTGTGGCAAGCCGTCACGCGGCAACGCCGCGGGTCGGCATGGCAGCGTAATGCGTCGTTTCCATGCTCACCCGCCGCTGCGCGGCGTGAGAGCATGCCACCCTGACCGCTGGAGGGCCAAGGGGGACAGTCCCATTTTCGCGGACTTCGCCGCGAAAATCGGGACAGTCCCCGGGCGTGTGGCATGCCGTCATGCGGGCGTGTGGCATGCCGTCACGCGGCAACGCCGCGGGTCGGCATGGGAATGCCCTCGTCACTTCCATGCTCACCCGCCGCTGCGCGGCGTGCGAGCATGCCACCCTGAGCGCTGGACCGCTTCGAGGGCCAAGGGGGACAGTCCCATTTTCGCGGACTTCGCCGCGAAAATCGGGACAGTCCCTGGGCGCGTGGCATGCCGTGACGCGGGCGTGTGGCAAGCCGTCACGCGGCAACGCGGCGGGTCGGCATGGCAGCGTAATGCGTCGTTTCCATGCTCACCCGGCGCTGCGCGTCGTGCGAGCATGCCACCCTGAGCGCGCTGCGCGCAACGCCACCCTCGCCCGTCGAAAACTCCCGGCGAGCCCGCCGACCCTTCAACGGGCGCGGGGAAGCGAGGCCGTCTGGCCTGGTTCCAGGGCCACCGACTCTTCCCAAGCAGCAGGGCCAAATGCACGCACCTTGAATTGTTGGCGACGATCGGAATCGTTGATCACCGTGGCGGTGATTCCCTTGTCGGTTCGCGAAGCGCTGACGATCAGCCCTACCGGCGCTCGGAGAGACTGGAACGAGACCGGTCCCCAGTCGGCGGGCACGCCGGCGAAGAGTTCAACGACGTCCTGGCGACGGCGCACGAGCAGCAGGTGGACCGCGTGGACGAAATCGCCGTGGACCGTGGGATACCAGGTCTTCACATAGACTCCGTCCGGACGAATGGCCTCGGGAAATGCATTCAAGGTCGTGGTGAACATGGCGGCCATTTCGACGTAGCGGCCCGCTCCCTCCATGCCCAAGCGAGACAGGGCCGCGCTGGCGTCGCACATGGTCCACGGGACGGCGCGGTAGCCGTGGTTCGTCCAGGTCAGAAAGCCTTCGCGGCTGGTGAACCGGCGGATGTGGGCCAGCAAGGTCTCTTTGTCCAGCCGGGCGTCGAACAGGCCCACCTGCGAAGCGGCCTCGGTCACGTTCGCGTTGGGATGTCGGGCTTCGCGGATGACGCCTTCGAATCGATTCCGCTCAACGCCGCGCTCGAGTTTTGGGAGGAGCTGCCGCCAGCGCGGAGGGATCTCGCGGCCGAGAAGATTCGCGGCCTCGCACGCGCCACGGAGGGCTTCGATCGTGGTCAACAGCGAGAACGTGGGGTTCGGATAATAGACCACCTTCCCGTCGATCCGCTCCTTTCCGTTCGGGCCCGAGCTGCGAATGATCTCCGCATGATCCTCGAATTCCTCCACGCAGTGTCCCACCAGGAATTCGAGCGGCTGCACGAGGCAATCCCAGTATTCCTTCAAGACCGACGAGCGGCCGGAATACTGGTAGAGCTGCCACGTCTGGAGGCTGATCTGCGCGGTCTCGACGTGTTTCATTTCGAGAATCTTTTCTCGCGGCGCCGCGGTTCCCTCGCCGGAAACCGACAAATCCCAAGGCGCGGAGACCCCGTGGGGCAAGCCGGCTTCGCGCAACAGACTGGCCAAATGGGGAAGGCACCGTTTCCAAAACCGGACCCCTCGCTCCGCTTCTTCCAATCGGTTGGCGCCCATCAAAGCCACCATGCCGAAGGACATGTCGCTGGGACAGACGCCGTTGTTCCACATGTCGGGGTAGCCCCCCAGCGTGATGCCTCCGAGGACCGGATGCTGATGGGCCCGAATCACGTAGAGGCTCGTGCGGTAAACGTCGTCGATCCCACGGTGGGGAAGACAGATCGCCGAGTGCGCATGGAACTTCTCCCACTCGGCCGCGTGCTGCTGCAAGCGGTTCGCGTAGTTGAACTCGCCGTCGAGTTCCTCACGGCCGGCGCCTCCGGAAACGTCCTGGATCAAGGCGCACTGGACGGCGAAGGTGAATTCGGACTGGCCGCGCAACGGCACTTCGAGTCCCGACTGGCCGTTGTAGCACGTGACGCGTTTGGCGTCGGGATGGTCGCAAACGACCCGGCCCGGCGTAGCGGGCCATCCGTCCCCGACGACCACGAAATCCAGGCATCCGGCGCGCGAAGCGGTTGGCGAAACCTCGACGCGCAGGGCGCTGACCGACGGCGTCCGCACGAAAAACTGCATCGCCATGTCTTGCGCGTGCGGCGTGACGCTGAAGCGGTGAACCAACCAATGGCTCCGGGTCAAGAAGGTCGAGGCGCGCACCTCGGCATAGCCCATTTGGCAGCGCGTGTCCAGAACCGCGCGGATCGGATCGAACCGCTGCTCGGCCGACTCGATTCCGTCAGCGTGGATCCCCCGCCGGACGATGTAACCGCACTGAACCAGGTTCTGCACGAAATAGGCAGGCCGGCGTCGAAGATCAGATCGGTACCAGCCCGTAATCGTCTCCATATTCATGTTCGGATAGTTCCATGCCTCGTGCGCCTGGCAAGCGCCCATGCTTCCCGAATAGCCCACCAGCACGTGGTCGATCCCGTTGGCCAGCATCATCGGAAAGTACGACTTGTTGCCCTTGGCGAAAATGGCCCCAACATCGTAGGGCTTCGCATTGGGAGAACCGCCTGCCGTGGCCATTTCCGCTGGGGCCTCGCCGCGCCCGGCCTGGCTCAGCAACAACGCCGCCGCCCAGCTCCACAGACAGACAAACCGTGTCCCACAGCCTTGCCATCGAACTCTCACCACCGTCATGAATGCCTCCTTGGGCCAGTAGCTGAAAATGGATGCGCGCGCCGAGGCGGCCTTGTCCGCGCGGGTTGCGTTCCGCTACCCGTCTCCGTCCGCCACGGCGTGTGGCATGCCGTCACGCGGCAACGCCGCGGGCGTGTGGCACGCCGTCACGCGGCAACGCCGCGGGTCGGCATGGCAGCGCAATGCGTCGCTTGCATGCTCACCCGCCGCTGCGCGTCGTGAGAGCATGCCACCCTGAGCGGTTTCCGGGTAATACCCGACCAGGCGACAACCGGTCATCGTCCCCTATTGTTTGCCGACCAAGATACCCAACCGCGCCATGCGTGTCGAGCCTGTTGCCGACGCCTTTTCCATCAGCGCCGCGGGCGTGTGGCATGCCGTCACGCGGCAACGCCGCGGGTCGGCACGGCAACGCAATGCGTCGCTTGCATGCTCACCCGCCGCT
>Ga0101944_10001666_pt1 | contig 43183 bp, 42 predicted proteins | sample DewCreD2012metaG_FD_75245 | JGI IMG/M metagenome (GOLD analysis project Ga0101944, IMG submission 75245) | Hot spring sediment bacterial and archeal communities from British Columbia, Canada, to study Microbial Dark Matter (Phase II) - Dewar... ... | reverse complement strand
AGATAAATATTTTCCTTATCCCAGCTAGTGCGCAGATGACCACGGCCACCATCGGCTACCCAACCACTGCCGGTAAGGTTTGTATAGTTCGGCCCTCTGGAAATATTTCGCCATGTATTGGTTCTGGGGTCTAATACAAAAACTACTTTTATACAATACACATCCTCAGTAGTCCCGCCGCCATTCCACGGACAACCCACAAACCCGCCGGTACCGTCACCATCATCACCATAAACAATGAAAAACCTGAAATATCCGCCAATATAATCAGTTACCTGTGTACGGGCCATATCATTTCCTCCCGGGATACCATGCGGATAAGGTGGCAAATCCTGCAACAGCCATATTCCGTCTTTAATACTGAACCGGGCTAGTTTATGAGGACAGGTTGCTTCATCTTCACTATAAAAAATCGCAAAAATAGTATCCCCTATTGCTTCAATTACAGCCATATTAGGATTTCCGAACTGGCCGGTCTGGTCTTCAGCCCCAAATCCACCGGGTATACAGGATATATTTGAATAACCAAACAAATCTCCCGCTGTAAAAATCTTATGTGGCTCCTTGCTTACTATCTTCCATCCGGTAGGATAATTCACCGGATCAGACGGCTCTACCAGTTCCCATACGGTGCCTGCATAAACACAGTATATTTGATTCATATTGGTGAGCAAATCAAAATTAGTATAGTATCCTCCCAGATATTCAGGATAATTGGCCACCCTTATCCATTTGTTTGTAAGCGTATCGTGCTTAAATAAGCCATCCGGGCAGTTTGATGTGTTCGTCGGATTATTATAATCAGTTTCGCCGGGGGTGCGATAATGTATCCATGCATAGGTAGAGCCACGCTTGTGAACAAAATTCTGGAAAGTCCAGTCGTCCTGAGCCCACCAGGCAACTCCAGCCGACTGCCCTAATGGGGCACATTTCGAAAATCCATCATTAACGCTTACCCAAACATCAAGCGTGTCAAGGTCAGGATGAATGGCAAACGCGGCCTTCAATCCGACAATTAAAAGTGAGATAGAAAAAATTATCCGGCCACTTTTAATTTCATTTAATTTAATATTTTTCATAAATAAAACATTAAAATTTTCTACCATTACACAAAATTCAAGTACTGTTATTTTGATTAACTAATTCTTTACCTGTCTTCACTTTTTTATTATCAAATAAAATTCCTGCTATCATTCTTTTTCAATTCTTTTCGCTTAATTCATATTTATTCATTTAAAACTCAATTCCTGAACATTTACACTAATTTAATATACAAATATATTGATAACAGGCGGTTTTATGTTGCTCTATTATCTCAAAATATAGCACAAATGTTGCATGGGTTTGTTCAAATTTGTTCAAACTGCATTTCCAATCATTAACTTTGTGTTACAAAATATTACATGTCTTGATCTTCAATGACTTAAAATATTATATTGCATTTTTTTTCTAAACAGTAGCTGCATAATGTAAACTATTGATTTGGCAGTATTTAAACACATGAAGAATTTTTAACACATTAATAATCAATTATTAAAAAAAAGTGACAGGTGCCGGCAGAAGAAATTTTTGGGCATAATAATCAGTACTTTATACCATTCGGAATTAAAATTCCAATCTATTCAATAAACATCTGGAAAGAGACGAACTACCGGTTTTATCCGTGCGATCCGTGGGACAATAAACCCATTCTATGCAATAGAAGGTTTTCTATTGCATAGCGATTAAAAAAACACATACCATTTAGCTTGTCTATCAACAACCTGAATGGTTGTTTTTCTCCCGAGTACTCAGGACGGGATTAACCCAACTAATCCAATAGTGTACCATTTCTAATAGTTTCTATTGACTAATTATCCCGGATTTTTCAGTTGATGAAACCAACTGAAAAACGCTCTTGAAAATCTAATCGTTAGCTGGATTGCTAACAATAAGATTTTCTAAGGCGGGGTTACCGCGTTAATGCAATAGAAATGTAGGTTTTATAGTATATAGGAATTTCTATTGCAAAATCGCGGATTATAACAAGTCAGGAAAGAAAAAAGCCGGCCACAAAGACCGGCTTCTGCTCATTTGTCTAACTAAACTTTATTTACAGGACTGAAAGCTTTAACCCACTGTTATAAATATGCTCAAGAGTACGAGGTAACGCATATTTCAAATTTTTTTCTGCCTTATACGAATCATGAAACACAACAATAGAACCCGGCTGTATATAGGTAGTGGCATTATTCAGACATTCTTCACCCGTTAACTTATAATCATAGTCGCGGGTTAAAACATCCCACATAATGATATTGAATTTTTTTCGCACCAATGCTACCTGTGCCGGACTGATCTTTCCATACGGCGGCCTGAATATTCTGGATTCAATAACCTCTTCAGCCATTTTTATATCGTCTGTATATTCTTCGGCTGTTGATGTCCATCCCTTTAAATGATTAAAAGTATGATTACCTACAGAATGTCCGTTTTCAATAATTTCACTGTACAAGTCAGGATTATTTTTTACATTTTTCCCTAGACAGAAAAAAGTGGCCTTAGCATTAAATTGTTTCAGCGTAGATAATACCCAACGGGTAACACCAGGTACCGGGCCGTCATCAAAGGTCAGAAACACTTTGTCCGACTTATCTTTCATGCTCCATGTGAAGCAGGGAAAAAGTTTTGGCAATATGGTTGGCGAGGTAAGATTAAACATAAATTATCCTTTTAATGTTGGTGACAAAATAGTCAGATACTCACTAAACTTTTGATATAATTTTTCTCCCAATGTCTCAATTTTATGTTCATCTCCACGCTTCAGGATTTCCTGCATAATATGCAAATTCAGTTTTTTCTCATAATCCAAATCCATTGCCTTTTCACGCAGCGAAATATAAAAGTCGAGGTTTTGTTGTACCTGTTGAGCCAGCGTATTCAGAATTTCTTCTGCCATTTCACGCTTATCCAGTTTTAAATAGGCATCGGCCATAGCGAGATTAAAATAATTATAAGGGATACGGCTGTCAGGGATCAGTTCCATACAACGATCCAGCAGTTTCATGGCCGAATCTTTCTTGTTTATTTTTAATAATTCGGTAGCCACACGCGCAAAATTACTGCGGTAATTGCTGAGCATACGCCGGTTATCTTCGTTGAGATAAACGCGTTCATCATTCACTCCTCCCCATCGAAAACCATTCATCAACCGGTCGTACATTATATCGGTATCCATCCCGCCAACATCAATCATGTCGCCGGCTGCATAAACAGGCATCACGCGATACGCCAATCCGTGCATATGAAAATATTTCTCCAGATTCAGATAATTATCCGATGAAACAGTGATAGCAAAATACATTGGCCGTTCCCAGTTATTAGTAGCCAGCAAATCGAGCACCATCAGATCATTTTTAATGATATAATTCCGGTTAATCTGCCAGGTCATTTCTTTTTCCACATCATTCCTGCGTGAAGCAGGGACAGTGCCATTCCGTAATACTTTCATTGTATCAATCGCGAAACGGAATTGCTTTGTCGGCAGGTATTCGATTGCGCTTCCATCACCTGTATTATATTTTGTATTTGGATCATCTGAAGCAATAAATTTGAGCGCTTCACGGATATCTACCGGTGTGGCAATACCCCGGTCAATCAGATAAATCACATCACGCCGGCCCTGCAAATACTGGCTGCGCGTAAATGAGATGGGCAAAGGAGCCGATTCGTAAGCCCTGCGCTTCATCTGATCAATATACCAGTCGGCACCAATGTAACTCAGGTTAACAACGCGCACATCAGTACGAATACCCTCCACTTCCTGCGCGTACCATAAAGGAAAAGTGTCATTGTCGCCATTGGTAAAAATAAATCCGTTTTTCTCGCAGCTTTGCAGGTAATTATATGCAAAATCGCGCGCCGTATAACGCCGTGCGCGGTTATGATCGTCCCAATTCTCAGCAGCAAGCACCCCGGGAACAAGCAGCAAGGTTATAACAGTAACAACTATGCTGCTGATGGTGGAATGAATTTTTTTCTGCATAAACTCATATAATGCCAGCACACCCAGTCCGATCCATATCGCAAAAGCATAAAATGACGCAGCATAGGCATAATCCCGTTCCCGCGGCTGAAGCGGTGTTTGGTTTAGATAGATGACAATGGCAATACCGGTCATAAAAAACAATAAGCCCACAACGGAAAAATCGCGTTTGGTTTTGCGGTAATGATAAAAACCACCAATGAGTCCGAGCAAAAGCGGAAGCATGTAATACCTGTTTCTTCCCGGATTATTTTTTAACTCATCAGGCAACTTTTCCTGAGGTCCCAGGCGCGCATTATCCAGAGCAGGTATGCCACAAATCCAGTTCCCGTTAATAACATTACCATGGCCCTGAATATCATTTTGCCGCCCTGAAAAGTTCCACATAAAATATCGGAAATACATAAATCCCAACTGATACCTGAAGAAGAAACGCAGGTTTTCGCCGAATGTCGGGACAATTTCTGTGCGCGGTGTTGCGCTACCATCATTAACCTGTATCCTCCGGCCCTGAATTTTACCCCATCGCTTGTATTGTTCCACATGGTCGGGACTGCTGCTATGCATACGCGGAAACAAGGTCTCAAAACGGCTGTCGTAGGTATATACCGGCTTGCGCATTGTAACCTCGTACCTGCCGTTGATATAACTGTAAAATGGCTTGCCTTCGGACGAACCGACAACCGGTGCATTGTAGTACTGCCCTTTAATCAGCGGCCTGTCTCCATACTGCTCACGGTTAAGATAAGCAAGCAAGTTAAACAGATTCTCCGGATTATTCTGATCCATCGGCGGATCAGCCATCGAACGTATAACAACTAATGCATAACTTGAATATCCGATCATGATCACCATAAAACAAACCAGTATCGTATTTAATATTTCGTACCCCTTGCGATGTGTATATGCAAGAGCACTTACAATTAAAATCGTGAGCAATAAAAGATAAAAAAGGAAACCACTGTTATATCCAAATCCAAAATTGTTAACAAACAACAGCTCAAAAATTCCGGCAATCTTTACTATTCCTTGTATAATCCCATACATCACAACAGCAAGTATCACAAAAGATAAACCAACGGCTGTTAAAACGCCTTTGGATGTTGGTGTAAACTTCTTAAAATAATAAACCAGCACAATAGCCGGGATAGCAAGTAAGTTTAACAGGTGGACGCCAATAGAGAGCCCCATAAGGTAAGCGATGAGTATCAGCCATCGGTTGGCATGGGGTAAAGATGATTCGTCTTCCCACTTTAATATCGCCCAAAACACAATGGCGGTAAAAAGTGACGAGGTAGCATAAACTTCACCCTCTACTGCTGAGAACCAAAAACTGTCGGTGAACGTATAGCCCAATGCTCCAACAATACCGCTGCCAAGTATGGCAATAAGCTTTCCGGTAGTCAGGTACTGCTCTGCTGCAATTATTTTTCGCGCCAGATGGGTGATACTCCAGAAAAGAAATAAAATAGTAAACGCGCTGGCTAAAGCCGACATACTGTTTACTGCATAAGCAACTTTTGTTGTATCTCCGCCGGCCATCATCGAAAATATCCGTCCCATTAACATAAAAAAAGGCGCTCCGGGAGGATGTCCTACCTCAAGCTTAAATGCGCACGAAATAAATTCACCACAATCCCAAAAAGAAACAGTGGGCTCAAGCGTGATCAGGTATACGGCCAGTGAAATGCTGAAAACGATCCAGCCGGTAATGTTGTTAAACTTTTTGTATTGACTCATGAATAGTCCGGATTTTTCAGCTTTGCTTTATCTTTATACACTTAAATAGCTGTAAACCCTATACTTAAACTACACTTTCTCAAAAAAATAGCAAATCATATAAAATATTGATTATTAGCCAAATAAGAAATAAAATCCCGCAGCAATCTGAAGCAATTCTGAAGAATAACAAAATTATTATCCCAATTTCAATAGAAGTATCTGCAAAGAGACGAACTACTTTGAATTAATTGGATTTATACAAGAGGGCTTATTATTTCATCAGAAGTTTACGAATAACATTAAGCTAAGGGTAAAACTATTCTCGTACCCAAGCAAAAAAAGTGTAACCTCACGGAACGATGGGGAAACCAGTGTCTTTAAACCTTATAGCTTCTGCCTAAACGCTGTAGCAACGATGAATAAGCCATCAGGCGCACGGCATTGATACGGATAAAACCGGCGCTGTCACGCTGATCGAAACCGCCGGGAATATCCATGCTTGAAAGATCTTTATTATAGAGTGAATTGGCCGATTCGCGTCCTTCCATAATAATATTTCCTTTATATAAGGAGAGATGAACAGTGCCATTAACTAATTCCTGGCTCTGATTAATGGCATTGATTAAAAATTCCATTTCCGGACTATACCAAAAGCCATAATATAACAATTCGGCAAAAGGATTGGAAAGCATGTTCCGCAGTTTCATCACTTCGCGGTCCATAGTGATGCCTTCAAGGTCGGCATGGGCAGCATATAAAATAGTGGCGCCCGGAGTTTCGTAAACCCCGCGCGATTTAATACCCACAAAACGGTTCTCAACCATATCCACCAGACCGATGCCATTCTTTCCGCCTATCTCATTAAGCATACGAAGGATGTCCAACGGTTTGGTTGCCGTCTTATTATCTTCCTTCAGGATTACTTCCACCGGAATACCTTTTTCGAAACGTATTGAGATATGCGTTTCTTTATCCGGCGCATCCTGCGGCGCAACCATTTTACAAAGCAATGACTTATCGGCTGTAAATAAAGGATCTTCAAGAATTCCGGCTTCATGACTGATATGAACAATATTATCGTCTTCGCTATAGGGCTTTTTTATCGTCTGTTTAACCGGGATTCCCTTTTCTTCGGCATAGTTAAGCATATCCGTACGGCCTTTAAACTGACTCAAAAAATCATTACTCTTCCAGGGCGCAATAATTTTTATTCCCGGCTTAAGCGCATGATAAGTCAGTTCAAAACGTACCTGATCATTCCCTTTACCGGTTGCCCCGTGAGACACATAATCGGCCTTTTCTTTATTGGCAATTTCAATCTGACGTTTGGCAATAATCGGTCGTGCCAGCGAAGTACCCAACAAATAGCGGTTTTCGTATTTTGCATTTGCCTTAATGGCCGGAAACAGAAATCCTGTAATCAATTCTTCTTTCAGATCTTCAATATAAACACCCGATGCGCCTAACTTCAGCGCCTTGTCTTTTGCTTCCTGAAAATTATCATCCTGTCCGACATCGGCGATATAGGCAATAACATCATATCCTTTATCCTGCAGCCATTTGAGAATAATAGATGTATCAAGGCCTCCGCTGTATGCCAGAACTATTTTTTCTTTTTTCATATCATTGATTTTGCCCCAAAACTAACCAAAAAAATGTTACGGACATGTTGTATGCGTAACTGTTAAAATCTTTTATCACATTATATATTTTTTCGGTGTACCTTGCGTTTTTATTATTCAAAGATGAACCACCATTGTATGTTCTGTGAGCTGAGAATGCTCGAAAATCTTCTTAATATGCATCAGCTCCCCGATGAAATTAAAGAAAAAACAGCCCGGGAATTTTTTAGCTACTTCAGCCAGTTACCCGAAAATATCCTTTCGCCCCAGGTCGCTCGCGATATTCATGTCCGCATAAAAAAACTTACCGGCATTTCCGACCCGTATAAAGAACTCAAACAAAAATGCAATACCATGATGCTCGAAATGCTGCCGGAGTTGCGCGACAGGGTATCTTCATCCCCCGACCCCTTTATAACAGCTCTTAAGCTGGCAATTGCCGGAAATATTATTGATTTTGCCAAATCAACTGATTTTAATATTTATGGCACGATTGAACGGGTGCTCAATTCATCCTTTGCTATTGATCATTCAGCTCAACTGCGGAGCGGGATCAATAAAGCCGCAACAGTGCTTTATATCGGCGACAATGCCGGTGAAATAGTACTTGACCGGCTCTTTCTTGAACAACTCAACCATCCGGGTATTATTTTTGCCGTACGTAATGAGCCGATACTTAACGATGCCACAACGGACGATGCAATAGCCGCAGGAATCCCCCAGTTTGCAAAAGTGATATCTACCGGCAGTAATGCCCCTTCAGCAATTTTAAGTGAAGTATCGGCTGAATTCAGTCAGATTTACAACTCGGCATCGCTGATTATTTCCAAAGGACAAGGAAATCTTGAAGGATTGATTGATGAAAAAGACAAAAACATCTTTTTTATGCTGATGATTAAGTGCGACCACATTGCCGGTTTATTAAAGGTTAAAACCGGCGATTATGTAATAAAAAATAACCGCAATACAATTTGATATTAATAGTATTATTTTTTTTAATATATTAGTGGCTTAAATGAACTATTTTGAATACCGTGAGGAAATACGTAAATAATCTCATCCGGCAACTTACACGCTTTAGCCCCTTGCTGCTTACTGTAATTATGCTGTTTACTTCGTGCTGGCATAATTCAAAACAGGAAAATCGTGATGATACTCTGCTTAAAATAGATATTGACACCACAACGGTACTCTTCCGTTATAAAACAACTCTTTTCACCCTGCCTTCACCGCATCAGGCAACAATTTTTATTAAAAAGAACAACTTCAGTTTTAACCACGAATTTATTAATCCTGAAAAAAATTTCTCAAAATATTCAACCACAATAAAAAAAGCGCTAAACCTTGGAGTTTATGGCACTGACCTTGGATATCTGAATATTTATGAAAAAAATCAGGAGGCCATTACCTATTTTCTGATTATTGAAAAATTAGCAAAAGAACTGGAAATATCCAATGCGCTGGACGAAAACACCTTAAAAAACATCGAGAAAAATCTCAGCAGCAACGACTCTATTCTGAAAATTATTTCAACCACCTATCAGAATATTGACTCTTACCTGAGCGAAAATAATCGCGATGCGGTAAGCGCCCTGATCATTGTCGGAAGCTGGATTGAAAGTTTATATATCATCACCCAGTCGCTGATTGAAAAAGATAAACCAGGGCTGGTGGTACTCATTGGAAAACAAAAATATCCTCTTGATAAGCTTATCAGTATGCTGGCTCCTTATTACAACCAATCGAATGAATTCTCGGAACTGATTGATATGTTCACCGACCTGGCCTACGAATATGACTGTATGGACATTGACTACAAATATAAACCACCCACCGTTTATCCGAAAGATAAACTTACGGTTGTAAACAGCGAATCGGAATTATTACTGAACAACTATAATATCAAAAAAATTGTAGAAAAGGTAGCGGCGACGCGTTCAAAAATTATTAACCTCTAACCTCTTTCAAGCAATTATTTATTTGGATAATAAGAAAATGACAGAATTCTTGAAAAAAATACGGATGAAAAAAATTATTTCCTTTTGCGGGACGATTTTTTTGATTCTGTTGCTTACGGCAGGAAAAACTGATACCCGCGACTGTTCCCGGCATATCACCCAAGGATTTATTCCCTTCGACAAAGAATATATGATGGAGATATCCCAGGGCGAATCGGCAAACTATCAGGTTACCTTTTACGATGGATTTGTGTTCCGTCTGGCTGCATGCACCGACATCAGAGGGGCAACGCTCATTTTTTCTGTTTTCGACAACCAGGGAAATATTTTGTTTACCAATAAAGAGTTTGAACTGTCTCCTTACTGGGATTTTGTTTTTAAATCCACGCTTGAATGTACGGTTAAAGTAGAGTTACAGGATGTAAAATTCTCTAAAGCAAAAATCTGGCTGTTGGTAGCATACAAAGGATTATAACCAAAGTGAACTTAAGCAATGAGTGAAAAAATATTAAAAGCACTGATGCAGCTGTTTGCCATCATCGCTGCACCCGATAGTGACTTGTCCGAAAAAAGCCAGATTGTCCGTTCATTTCTGGGCAAACAAATCAACGAAGATTTAATTAATGAATACCTTAAAGTATTTGAGCAATACTACACCAGCCAGCAGGAAAAACAAAAAGAGAAAGGCAAACGCATCATACCCCTGAGCTCGGTAAGAGTTCTGAAAATCTGTACCGAAATCAACGAAGAGCTTACCCAACAACAAAAAATTGTAGTGCTGGTACAACTGCTCGAATTCGTTAAATCAGACGAGAAGGGCGAAACCCAGATCACCGATCAGGAATTTGAATTTGTTTCTACAGTGGCCGACACCTTCTTTATTTCCAAAGAAAATTTTGACGAAATCTATCATTTTGTTTTCTATTCGGCCGATATCATTCCTCCGATTACCGCAAACCTGATTTTTATCGATCAGAATCCAAGTTTCTCCGGCAATGTCAAACATATACAGGTTGAAAACCTTGAAGGACAGATTCGTATTCTGAACATTGATTATGCCGGCATGTATCTGGTGCGGTACATGGGACACAGTGAAATGTACCTCAACAGCCAGCTCCTTGCCAACGACAAGGTGGCTGTGTTCCGCACCGGCTCAAGCATCCGCAACCGGCTGATTAAACCTATTTATTACAGCGAAGTCATCGCCCAATTTATTGAAGATAAATTTAAATCACGAACCGTCTTCGAAGTAAAAAATGTATACTATAAGTTTAAAGATGGCGGGTTTGGGCTAAACAATATTACATTCTCCGAAGAATCAGGTCATCTGGTAGGTATCATGGGTGCCAGCGGATCCGGCAAATCAACGCTGCTGAATACTTTAAACGGAACGTATCCACCATACTCCGGCAGCGTAAATATCAACGGAAAAAATATTAACACCCAAAAGCATGAAGTGGAAGGTCAAATCGGTCATGTCCCACAAGACGACTTACTGATTGAAGAATTAACCGTTTACCAAAATCTGTGGTATAATGCGCGGCTGTGTTTCGATAATTATACCCCAGCAGAAATCCACGAGGCAGTAACCAGTATGTTACAAAATCTTGGTTTATATGAGATCCGCGATATTCAGGTAGGTAACCCTTTAAACCAGAAAATCAGCGGTGGCCAGCGCAAACGGCTCAATATCGCCCTCGAACTTATTCGCGAACCGGCCATCCTGTTTCTCGATGAACCTACGTCGGGACTGTCATCGCGCGACTCCGAAAATATCATGGACCTTCTCAAAGAACTTGCCCTTAAAGGAAAACTGGTTTTTGTTGTTATTCACCAACCCTCTTCCGATATCTTTAAAATGTTCGACCGGCTGATTATCCTGGACACCGGCGGATGGCTCATTTATAACGGAAATCCAATTGACTCAATCATTTATTTCAAAAGCCGCGTACATCATGCCAACTGGAGTGAAAGCGAATGCCATGTCTGCGGTAATGTAAACCCCGAACAGGTATTTAATATTATTGAAGCCAATGTGGTGGATGAGTATGGAAACCTTACCCACACCCGTAAAATAACCCCGAAAGAATGGGTTAAATATTATGATGAATTTACCGATAAAGACGACAACCGTTTTGAACATAATCATCCGCCGGTGCCGGGCATATCCTTTAAAATTCCTAACCGCATAAAACAGTTTCTGATCTTTATGCAACGCGATATGCACTCAAAACTCACCAATACACAATATCTGGTGATTAATTTCCTTGAGTCGCCCGTACTTGCTTTCCTGCTGGCATATATCATTAAATACTTCGATATCAACAGTGAATTCGGCTACACCTTTCTTGAAAACGAAAATGTGCCGGTATATATCTTCATGTCTGTGATTGTCGGCATTTTCATCGGACTTACCGTTAGCGCCGAAGAAATTATTAAAGACAGAAAAATCCTTAAGCGCGAGGCATTCCTTAATCTTAGCTGGGCATCGTATCTGATGTCAAAAGTGGCTGTATTACTTATTATTTCTGCCATCCAGGCCTTAACCTTTGTATTGGTCGGTAATTCCATCGTTGAGATTAAAGGCATGTATTTCCAATACTGGCTGGTGCTCTTCAGTGCATGGGTTTCATCAAATATTATGGGATTATTAATCTCGGACAGTTTTAAAACCGTAGTCACCATTTACATTCTGATTCCTTTCCTGGTTATCCCTCAGCTTATCCTCAGCGGCATTATAGTGAAATACGAAAAACTGAATCCCGATATCTCATCCCCCAGCAGCATTCCTTTCTATGGTGAAATTATCACTGCTCGCTGGGCATACGAGGCCCTGGCTGTTTATTCGTTCAAAGAAAATAAATTTGAAAAACAGTTTTATAATTACGATAAAGCCATGTCGCGGGCCGAGTTTAAAAAGAACTACTGGATGCCTGCTTTACGCAATAAAATTAATTTTTACGAACGGAATAAAAATAACCCCGAATACCAACAAAAAATTGCTGATGACCTTCGCATTGTACGTAACGAGTTAAAAAATGAAATGAAAAATAATCCGGTCGCTGAGATTAAGTTTATTAATCAACTGACACCCGAAAAAATTACACCCGAACTTATCGAGGCGCTAAATTCTCATTTCGAGTTGCTGAATCGCTACTACATTAAACTATACAATAAAGCCAACGGGCAAAAAGATAAGCTGATCTCTGAATTGCAGCGTACAAAACTGGGCCGTGAAAAATTCATGGAAATGAAACGCCGTTACCACAACGAAAGTCTTGCCGAATTTGTTACTAATGCCAATGAAATGCAGCGTATCATTGAATTCAAAGGCCATCTGTTTCAAAAAATTGATCCGGTCTTCTTCGATCCGCAATACCCCTTTCTGAAAGCACATTTTTATGCTCCGCGCAAACAAATTGCCGGCAATTATTTCAACACTTTTAATGTAAATATTGCAGTCATCTGGTTTATCAGCATCCTGCTGTATATCTCATTATATTACCGGCTTATGAAGAAAACACTGGACTTTACAGAACATGCCAGTGGTAAGCTAAGCAAACTGCTTAAAAAGAAATAGCTCTTTATTTTTCTGTTGATTAATCCCGGATTTTTCAGTTGATGAAACCAACTGAAAAACGCTCTAGAAAATCTAATCGTTAGCCGGATTGCTAACAATAAGATTTTCTAAGGCGGGATTACCGGATACGCTCAACCGGAAATACCGTTTGAGCTGTTTGCAGTTTTTCAACTGCAAAATCGCGGTTTAAAAATCAATCCTTTGGTGTTCAAACCAGAGGAATATTTTCTGCAGCGGCATCGCTTTCGCGGAACTTGTACCTCCGCTGAAGCTACGACGACACGCGGATAGCGGAGCAACAAGTTTTAGTAATATCAATACAGCGGTAAAAAAACTTCAGACATCCACAGACGGCCAAGCAAGAAGCCGGTGAAACAAATGTATAGTCATTATTTACACGGACTATTACATTTGTACAATGGATTAATCAACGATTTCAATCATTTTAAAAGGTACGCGGATAATTGACTCATAGTCCTCGCCTGCTTCAAGCATGTCCTCATCATCTTCTTCGTAATACCAGTTAATGATCACCTCGTTCTTCTGTGTCTTGTGAATGGCCTCAAGCTTTTTGAACACATCGAGTATACACTTTGATGAACTGGTGTTAAAATACTCAAGCTGAATATTCACCTTTGTTAATTCCTTTGGCGCCTTTGAATACTCTTCCAGCCATTCAATCAATGGTTTATAAAACTCAATCGAGTTTTCGGGTATTGAACGGCCTTTTATTTCAACCAGTCCCTCATTGGCGTCAAACTTTACAGTCGGCGTTTTCGGCGTTCCTTCTATTGTAATTGGTTCCATATATAAAAAATTATAATGATACGAAGATATTTAATTTATAAAAATACCAGTTATCTACAAACGAAAAAAATTCATATTCCAGTTTGTTATTTGTCTTACGCGCAATATCAACCAGTCCTAACCCGCCCCCGCCTTTAGCCGACATCTTCTGATGATCAAGAATATACTTATACAAATCTTTCAATTCTTCAACCGACATCAGGTTGATCTGGTCTATCTTTTCCGTTAAAAAATCCTTCTGCTCTTTATCAACAAAATTTCCTAATGTTATCGTATATCCGTCTTCATTTCTCTGTATGGCAAAAATACCAAACTTATCGTTATATTTTCTTAAAATTTCATCATGCTGCTCCTCTATATGATGATAAAGATTCTGCAGCCCTTCAACCAATACATTATATATCTTCTTGCGAACCTTGGTTGACTCTTCACTGATTTCAAGTTTTTGTTCAACCTTCTCAAGAATATCATTGATTACACCGGAAGTTATAGTGCCCTTGTAGGAAAGTACTAACCCGTCGTTGTTCTGAAGGTTATCAAAATACTTATCAACATTAAAACTCATTCTACAGGGTAAATCAAAGCAAATCTATAAATTAATTGTGCAATTTAAGTTTTTAAAATTAGGTAAAAAATACTATATGTCTTTTTTTTTAATCAAAAAAATATAATTATCATATAATCAATAAAATAGATTAAACCGCGATTTTGCAATAGAAATTCCTTATATACTATAAAACCTACATTTCTATTACATTAACGCGGTAACCCCGCCTTAGAAAATCTTATTGTTAGCAATCCAGCTAACGATTAGATTTTCAAGAGCGTTTTTCAGTTGGTTTCATCAACTGAAAAATTCGAGTTAAATATCAATGAATCGTTAAATGCCGGAGAGGGCTCAAAATTCACCGCATTAAATATCCCGGAAAGGACTAAAATCCTGTTCCACTCAAACTGTACGTGTAAATATCTCTTGGAACAAAGCATAGTTATGCTCTGCAGAAAACTATTTCAACAAAAAAGAGGTGTCTAAGCACCTCTTTGCAGCCCCTAGGGGAATCGAACCCCTGTTTCAAGGATGAAAACCTTGCGTCCTGAACCCCTAGACGAAGGGGCCAATTAAACATAACCCGTTTAACAATAAATTCACCGGATTAATGCGTTAAAAAGTGTGCAAATTTATAACTTTTTTCCCGCTCAAAAAAAAATATTACTGCGCATTCTGGTATACCAATCGAAAAAAGATTGTAAACATCTATTTATCAGCCACATGAAATAAATATACACACTTAATTTCTGCAATATTATTTTTACCTTTGCCGGCATTAAAAAATATATGACTTCGAATAAACAAAAGAATCCGTTAGTTTATTGCCTGGAGAACGGAATGCTGAAACTTGACGGCGGAGCAATGTTTGGAGTTGTTCCAAAGACAATGTGGAATGAAGTATATCCATCGGATGAAAAAAACATGGTCTCACTTTCCATGCGAAGTTTATTGATTATTGATGACAACCGTAAAATACTTATTGATACAGGTATTGGAGACAAACAGGATAATAAATTTTTCAGCCATTATCAGCGTACAGGAACTGAAACAATTACAGAATCATTAAAACAGGCAGGATACACACCGGACGAAATCACTGATGTATTCCTTACACATTTGCATTTCGACCATTGCGGCGGCTGTCTGACGCTTGACAGCAACGGTAAACCCGTACCTGTTTTTAAGAACGCTGTATATTCTGTCGGACGGAGGCAATGGAACTGCGCTCTTGAGCCAAACCGGCTGGAGAAGGCCTCGTTCCGTAAAGAAAATTTTTTACCATTGCACGAAGCCGGTGTTCTTAAACTGATTGATGTTGAAGGATTTCTTTCCCCTTCGGTTGAAGTGCGGTTTTTCGATGGACATACCATCGGGCAGGCAGTGTTCCTGATTCATTCTCGCGCAAACACGCTGGTTCATGTTGCTGATGTAATTCCGGTTGCAGCGCATATCCCTGTTCCATATATCTGCGCTTACGACATTCAACCCCTTCTCACTGTAACGGAAAAAGAATCGCTGCTGAATGAATCGGTAAGAAATAAATATACCCTGTTTTTTGGCCATGATGCACACACCGAATGCTGCACTGTAATAAAGACTGAAAAAGGATATCGGCCCGGACGGAATCTAACCGTTACTGAATGGATGAATGAACAATAAATAGATTAATTATCGTTTTCCAGTTCTTTGAAAGCATCTTCCAGCGCTTTATCTGCAGCATCCTGCAGTTTCCTGGCTTTTTCTTCGTCGCTGAGTTCAACTTTATTTTCTATGGTATCCTGAACAAGGTCCTCAAGCACTGCGTTGGCTTCTTTGTCACTTTCGTTGATCTCCTGTGTAAAATCCTCTTCACTCAATATTTCTTCGTTGGTTTTTTGAGTCGCTGGAGAAAGTGTTTTGACTATGCCAAATGAAAGTGTACCTATGGCAATAATTAACGTCATTATCATTACTGACAGAGGCCGGGGTTGTTTTCTGAATACGATAAAGCCAACAACGATTAAAATCAATGAGAGTACACTAAAAACTACTGCAAGCATGCTGATAAAAAAAATCAACACCGCAGATAATAATCCGAAAGCTAATGCTAATCCAACAAATATCTGCTTAAAATTTCCTTTTTCTTCCATCCCTAACACAAACTAATCAGCCGGTGTGAACGGCGTAAGGAAAAATATTGCAGCACTGGCAAGAACAATAAGAATGGCTACAATTAAAACCTTCACTAAAAGTTCCACAGGTCCATACTCCTTCTTTGCTGTGCGTATTCCACCAATCGTCATTACCAGTCCGATTATACTGAAAAGACCAAATGCGTAAAATTTCCATGAGATAATCAAACCAATTGTACACATGATTACACCCAACATGGCCTGACCTTGTCCGGCAGCTGTTGACTGTTGCGGATGCTCTTGAACATTCTCTTGCTGTTCCATAATTCAAATACAGGATTTTAGGTTAATCAATGTATAAAAGTACATTTTTTTTTTAAATTCCATAATTTCAATGTCTATAAAAACTATTTTTTTATAAAATTTTTTACATCTGTTATATTATCAAACTGTAATTCAGTAAGATAGCCCAAGCTTACCACGGCCTGCCGCAAACTTATTTCTTCATTCTGGGCCTTCTTAACGGCTTCAGTTGCCTTATCATATCCAATAGCAGTATTAAGTGCAGTTGCTAACATCAGTGAATTTTCAAGATGTACGGCAATCCGTTTTAAATTGGGTTGTAAGCCCTGGATACAACGTCTGGAAAATGAAGATGAGCCGTCGGCCATTAAGCGGGCTGAATGTAAAAGATTTGCAATAATCAACGGTTTGAAAACATTTAATTCCAGATTACCGCTCATTCCTCCGATAGTAACCGCCATATCATTAGCTATTACCTGTGCGCAAATCATTGCCAATGCCTCGGCCTGAGTCGGATTGACCTTCCCCGGCATGATAGAAGATCCCGGTTCGTTAGCCGGCAGTATTAATTCCCCGATACCGCTATTAGGGCCAGATGCCAGTAAACGAATATCCTGTGCCAGTTTCATCAGAATCACAGCATTAAGTTTAAGCGCCGATGACACTTCCACCAGTGCATCATTAGCTGCCAGCGCCTCAAATTTGTTGGGCGCCGGCACAAATGGCATATCTGTATATTCGGCAATAAGCGCTACGGCTTTAGCTGCAAAGCCATCCGGCGCATTTAACCCGGTGCCAACAGCCGTTCCCCCTATTGCCAATTCAGACAGATGGTTGAGCGATTGCCTAAGAGCCCTGATTCCGTTTACAACCTGCGTCACATAACCCGAAAACTCCTGTCCGAGAGTCAATGGCGCCGCATCCATCATGTGTGTCCTGCCTGTTTTTACAATATTTGAAAATTCATCCGCCTTAACCTCTAATGCCCTATGCAACTCCTGCAATGCCGGAATCGTATGCCGGTCAATAATCCGGTAACAGGCAATATGCATGGCTGTCGGGAATAAATCATTGGTTGATTGCGACATATTTACATCATCATTAGGATGCAACTGCGGTTTCCCTTCTCCGGGGATACCGCCGCTAAGTATATGCGCACGATTCGAGATTACCTCGTTCATGTTCATATTTGTTTGTGTCCCCGATCCGGTTTGCCATATCACCAGCGGAAAATGATCATCCAACAACCCTTGCTCAATCTCGTCGCAAACGGCTGCAATTAATTTTCCCCGCTCTTCACTCATCACTCCGCAATGTACATTAGCCATTGCTGCTGCTTTTTTGGCAACAGCTAAAGCATGAATCAGCTCAACAGGCATTAACTGCCCGCCTGCTGTAAAGTTCTCCAGTGATCGTTGGGTTTGCGCGCCCCATAACCGATCGGCCGGAACACGCACTTCACCCATCGTATCTCTCTCGATTCTGAATTTCATCATTAAAGAAATTTTATACTCTCTTTTATCCATTCAAAAATAATAACAATGAATGAATAAAATGGGATTATATTTGTAAATATATTAAAAATCAAACACAATTGAAAATACATCATTTAAACCAGCAGGTTGATGTAAACCATCCGGCAATAACCATTGGCTTTTTCGATGGAGTACACAAAGGACACCGCAAAGTAATTGACACTCTCAGGCGCGAAGCACAACGACATCAGGTCGCTTCGGCAGTAGTTACATTCTGGCCGCATCCACGATGGATAACCGGGGGAGGCGATAAACTGAAATTATTATCCACACTTGCTGAAAAAACACGGCTGATCGAGTTATGCGGTGTTGATCATTTGATTATCATCCCGTTTACACCTGAATTTGCAACCCTCAGCGCAATGGATTTTCTCAAACAATATATTGCAGATAAAATTAAACCCGGTCATCTGATTATCGGTTATGATCATCATTTCGGCAACAACCGTGAAGGAGACACCGGAATGCTTAAAAAAGTTGCCGGAGAGTTTAAATTTATTCTCCATACGGTTAATGCGGCAGATGAAAATGAAATAGCCATTAGTTCAACAAAAATTCGCAATCTGCTGCTTCAGGGTGAGGTTGAAAAAGCATCATTATTACTTGGCCGGCGCTACGATTTTTCATCAGTTGTAGTAAAAGGTCTGCAAATCGGACGGGAAATTGGTTACCCTACCGCGAATCTTCACCTCGAAGATAATTACAAACTCTTGCCTGCAGATGGCGTTTACCTTGTAATTGCTGATTTTGAGACGCGAAAAGAATTTGGCTTACTTAATATTGGGAAAAATCCCACGATCCCGGAAAAAAAACTGACACACACAATTGAATTACATATCCTGAATGTGAATGAAAACTTGTACAATCAGCATATCCATGTTTCGTTTATTTGCCGTTTGCGCGACGAAATGCTGTTATACAGCAAAGAAGCATTAACCCGGCAAATTGCTACAGATATCGAAAATGCACGGCAGATCATCCGGCAAAAACAAATCAGTTTGAAACCGTAATATCCTGACCTGATACCGACACCCGGTATTGTTTTAACGGAACCGTAGCCGGCCCTTCATCAGTAGGATCGCCATTCATCAAAAAAAAACGCGAATTACAACATCCGCAACGTGTAAATATGTTATCCGGATCAATTGAAACAGCACAATTTTCCTGCACCTTGTACGTGCATGTCCTGTCGTATGCATAAAACTCATACTCATTCAGCCGGTAAAGAATTATTCCGTGCGGTGTTTGATTATCCCCGATAATATCATTGGTAATCACAGCATAGTTGCCCGGTACCTTTAACATTGAATACTGTGGCCACGAAAGAGATATTTTAAAATTAACGTAATAATAAGGCACCTGTTGCTCCTTGTCCTTCCTGCAACCGGCAAAAGAAATAAAAAACACAACCAAAAACAATACAACCCGGTATTTCATAATACAAAGATAAATGATTTATAATCACCCAAACTGTACCCAGTACCATCAGAGAAGAATAAATTTAAAAGAAATGGTATATTTGTTGCGCAGATTCTAACAAAACAACCACCGAAAAAAAATAAAACTATGAAAAAAGCAGAAATTCACACCGCCAAAGGGATCATGAAAGTTATGTTTTACGAAAACGATGCCCCTAACACCGTTGCAAACTTTATCAAGCTTGCTGAATCCGGTTTTTACAACGGGTTGAATTTTCACCGGGTGGTTCCCGAATTTGTAATACAAGGCGGTTGTCCGCGTAAAGATGGTACCGGAGGCCCCGGATACACCATCAAGTGCGAACTCGATGGAGGAAACCAGTTTCACGACCGTGGGGTACTGTCTATGGCACATGCCGGCAGAGATACCGGCGGTTCCCAGTTTTTTATCTGCCTGAACCGTCAATATACCAAACACCTCGACCGGAAACATACCTGTTTCGGGAAGGTGTATGAAGGAATAGACATCATTGACCAGATACACGAAGGCGACAGCATTGATAAAGTAATGATTTTTGAAGAATAACTATTCCGGATGGCAGTACCTGTTTGCCGTATTTCTTTTTTGGTATCGCTGCTCGCTGCGCAGTTCTCCTTTTTGTCAGCCCAATAAAAATTGCGGAAACGATTAAGAATTTGTATATTTGTTCAACCGTATGGAAGATTTGATTAACATACTATTTATTATCGGCAGCATAATTGCCGTGATTATCAGTGCCACCAGAAAAAACCGCAAAACAAAGCAACCGGCCGCTGAGGTGTTACAGCAAGACCCGCTGCGTGTCTTATTTGAAGAATTACTGCCACCTGAAACGGCTACCGAATCAATCAGCGAAGAGACAAGTTCCGAAAAAATTATTGACGAAGAAGCAGAGTTAATTAAACCTGAATCCGTTTCAATAATACCTGCTTATCAGCCATTGATTATGCCGGATGAAAATCCGGATGAAACAACTGAAACAGTAACTGGTCCCTTTTCCGGCGAATCTTTCAATGCCAAAGATGCTGTAATTTATTCTGAAATTTTTAAACCCATTTATTTTTAATACGTTTTTTTATTTTTCAATTATTTTTCTTATCTTTGTATAAGAAAGAGTTCCGGATGGCCGGAATTCTTTTTGTTTTTAACAGGGACTACAAATGGATGCATTTAATTACATAACCGAAGAGGGGTTAAAAAAACTAAAAGACGAACTCGACCAGTTGGAAAAAGTCGAACGCCCCGCCATTTCAAGACAGATCGCTGAGGCCCGTGAAAAAGGCGACCTCTCTGAAAATGCCGAATACCATGCAGCCAAAGAGGCACAGGGCATGCTTGAACTGCGTATTAACCGTCTGAAAGATACTGTTGCCAAATCAAAACTGATTGATGAAAAAAAGATTGATACATCAAAAGTGCGTATCCTTCATAAGGTTACCATACGCAATAAGAAAAACAATTCTACAATGATCTACACCCTTGTCCCCGAAGGCGAAGCCAATCTGAAGGAAGGTAAAATTTCGGTTAATTCACCCATCGCCAAATCATTGCTTGGCAAATCGACCGGCGAATTAGTGGATGTTGTAACCCCTTCGGGTATTATCCCTTTTGAAATCATTAAAATAAATGCCTGACGTATATGGCCACAATTTTTTCCCGGATAATCAACGGGGAAATCCCCTGTTATAAAATTGCTGAGAACGAAAGTTGTTTTGCATTTCTCGACATCAATCCACTGGCCAAAGGACATACGCTGGTGGTTCCCAAAACAGAAACCGACTATATTTTTGATCTTGAAGACAAAACACTGGCAGAGTTAATGCTCTTCGCAAAAAAAATTGCCCCTGCCATACAAAGCGCTGTGCCATGTAAACGCATTGGTATTGCTGTTCTCGGCCTTGAAGTGCCGCACGCACACCTGCACCTTGTGCCGATTAACAGTGGCTATGATATTGAATTTTCCAAACCCAAACTACACCTTTCCGAAAGCGAATTTGCCGATATCGGATCCCGCATCAGACAGGCAATAAAATAAACATCTTCCTGATTAGAAAGCACATTAAAGCTATCGGTTTAACCGGTAGGCCAATCCAGCCGAAACATTAATAAGATGGATCTGCTGGTTTATTGATTGAGTTAATTGAATACTATGAGTTGCAATCGGAAATATTATAAGGATCAATAATATAATAAGGCGCTTTGACTGAAGCAGAACCGGTTATCAAAAAATCAGGTTCAGAGTATAAATAGCAACCATCTACTACCAATGACATCCTTTGTGAAATCCGGAGATTTAATTGGAAACCGGTTCCTAAACATAATTCGCCGTCATTTGCTTCTAACTGCTCAACAATTATATAATCATTACCACCATTACCACCGCTAATTCCAACCAAAGGCGAGCTAAATAATCCATATCCGGCCGTCAGCCGAAACAATAAATCAATCTGCTTCAGTGAAAATGAGTACGATGGTCCGATTAATAAAAAATGCGAACGCCAGTTATAAGTAGACAACCGCCAACTTAGTTCAGGCCACTTGGTCGAATACATATCCAGTATTTCCGAGCCATCAATCGAATTCCTGGCATAGGAATTTTGAAAATAAATACCAGCATTATAGTAAAGCTTAATATTAGAAGTAAACGTAAATTGCAACCCTCTTTCAGCAAGTCCTGATTTTTCACTTTTTGCGTTCTTTCTTGCAAAATAACTAATCGGGAAAGCAGGGCCTACGGATGCCGCAATCCATCCAATATTTAAACTATCGCTCTGTGCAAATACCGTTACTGTTGATTGTACAATCATTAAAAAAAACATCAGGTTTCTCATCGCTTTGATTTATTAATTGTTAATTATAATTTTGCAAGTTTTTTATTTCACTCTACCCGGATTTTGTGAGATAAATGATTTCCAGTTTTTAACAATCCCTTTCGGGCTGTTGAATTTTTTCTGATACGAATGACAAAGAGCAGCGGCCAGTGCATCCGTGGCATCAAGGTAATCGGGCAACTCATCATATTTAAAAACCTTCCGCAGAATTGCTGCCACCTGGTCTTTTGATGCAGTGCCATGGCCGCTGATTGCCATCTTAATCTTCCGGGGGGCATATTCAAAAATAGGTATGTTGCGTGACAGGGCTGCGGATATTGCTGCGCCCTGCGCACGGCCAAGCTTTAACATTGACTGCACATTCTTGCCGTAAAACGGCGCCTCAATCGCCAGCTCATCCGGCTTGTATTCATTAATCAGTTGAACAGTGCGTTCAAAAATCCGTTGTAATTTCACATAATGATCATCGTACTTATGCAGTTTCAGTATCCCGATGGTCAGCAGTTTCGGGGTCTGTGCCGATTGGCAGATCACGCTGTATCCCATAACAGTTGTGCCCGGATCAATGCCCAGAATGACTCTCCCTTCAGTACTTTTGCTGCTATTAATCATCATTCCGACAAAGGTTGTGGCTTCTTGGCCAGCCAAAGCGAATTGCTGAAACGGTGCAGAGGAGCAGGGCTTTTTAAATGTAAATCCTGATATGGTTGGGTATATGATTTGAACGAACCTGTAGTCAGATAATTTAAAGCAGCAGCATAACACGGATCATTCACTGATGCCCAGTCATAACGCACATCATCATACTGCCAGGAGTCCGGCATAATTCCCGAAAAGTATCTGCCCTGGCTCCAGCCATTCAATACCTCGAACACAATAGGAACAAACACATACTCCTTATAATCAAAAGTAATCATCCCTACCGGCTTTCCGTGCGTTGGCATTCCAACTACCTTAACTGTCATATACGGTTTCAATCCATTAATCACTATCTCACTTGCCGAGGCAGTAAGCGGTGATGCAATAACGACAACTTTGTTTAAATTTAAATTATTCGCCATAAGCGTAAACCGATCATCAAAATTATTCTGGCTCAGTTTATCGTTAAAAATATATTTTGCAAACACAGCATTTGAAGCCGAGACCGGTACAGCATAACTGGCAAGGAAATTGGCTATATCTGTTCTGCCACCTCCATTGTAACGTAAGTCAATGATCAGCTCATTCACTCCTGCCAACTTAAAGGTTGTGAAAACGGCATCCAGTTCTTGCTGGGTTGGGGCAATAAATGATTCCAGCACCAGATAGCCGATGTTCTTACCCGATGCGTTGTAAACACTCGAATGCAGCACCGTATTCATAAATATTTTCTTTTTCGAAACACTGAATGAATGACTGGCCTGCAATCCATCAACAAACGAAAGCGTTTTTGTAACACCTTCAACATCCTCTCCCATCAACAAAACAAAATTTTCAGCAGTCACAGGGATGCCGTCAATATTTTTAAGTATCCATCCCCTGCGTACACCCAGCGGATAGAGCGGAGAATCGTTAAAAATAAATGCAACATAAAAATTATTGTACGAATCATATAAAAACTGCAAACCAAATCCGACATAAGTGCCCTCAACAAAATACTGGTTAAACTCGCTTTGCGTGGTAATAAAACTCCATTTATCGAGTGACTTGTACCGGATAGCTTCAAGTAATTCCTCCGGGTTTCCATAGTCGTCATAATCCAGATCTGCAGGAATATATTTATACCAGAAATAGTTTTCGGTCATGATATTATATAGTTCCTCAACCGCCAGCTCCTGCTCCGAAACCGGCTCGATGACATCGCTGAAGATGTCCATCTCTTTACGGCACGAAAAAAGTGTCGTAAACAAAACGACCAAAACAAAAATTAATATGTTTGTTCGTCGAACCATGCACTAATTATTCGTAAAGATAAGAAAAAAATAAACTACCTTGAGGCAGAAGAATATAAAGCTCACTTATCCTGATATACTATGTTATCGCAATCGGTTTGCTACGCTTCCGAAATTTTGTATCACAAAAAAAACAGCAGAATATCTGAAAAAAACGGTATATAAATCTGTTTAAAAAACTATCAGCTAATGATATCAAAACCGGTATATTTTCTAAGAACTTCAGGAATAACAATTCCTCCGGGTTTCTGATTATTCTCAAGGATACAGGCCACAATACGCGGCAATGCCAGCGCACTGCCATTCAGTGTATGGGCTAACTGTGTTTTTTTATCTCCTTTATCTTTAAACCGCAGTTTAAGCCGGTTGCTCTGGAACGATTCAAAATTAGACACCGAGCTTACTTCGAGCCAAATCTTCTGCGCTGCAGCAAAAACTTCCAGGTCATAGGTACACGCTGACGCAAATCCCATATCGCCGCCACAAAGATGAACCACCCGGTAGGGTAACTGCAATTTTTTAAGTAAGCCGACAGAATGAGCCACCATCTCTTTCAATGCCTCATACGAATTATCGGGATGTTGAATCTGCACTATCTCCACCTTGTCGAACTGATGCACACGATTGAGCCCGCGAACCAATTTGCCATACGACCCGGCCTCCCGCCTGAAGCAAGGAGTATAGGCGGTATTTTTAACCGGCATTTCTGAACTGTCGAGAATAACATCACGATAGAGGTTCGTGACAGGCACCTCGGCTGTCGGGACTAAAAAAAGATTGTCTAATGTAACATGATACATCTGTCCCTCTTTGTCGGGCAGTTGTCCGGTACCAAATCCAGATTCTTCATTTACCATAAATGGCGGCAAAATTTCAGTATAGCCCGCTTTTTCGGCCTCATCAAGAAAAAATGAGATTAGCGCCCGTTGTAATTTTGCCCCTTTGCCGATATAACATGGAAAACCGGCTCCGGTGATTTTATTCCCAAGATCAAAATCAATGATGTTATATTTTTTTGCAAGATCCCAGTGAGCCATAGCCCCTGCATCAAGCACAGGCATTACACCTCCCGACTCAACCTCTACATTATCTTCAGAACTTTTTCCTGCCGGCACCGAATCATGTGGCGCATTGGGTATGGTAACTAAAATATCCTTAATTTTTATCTCAATAACCGCCAGTTCGTTTTCCAATTTCTGAATTTCCTCTTTTAACGTTCCGGTCTTTATTTTCAACTCACCGGCGCCGGTATTGTTGCCTTGCTGAAACATTGTCCCAATCTGCTTTGAAATCGAATTAATCTCGCTCTGTGCCTGATTCATCGTATTTTGGCATGCACGCCGTTGTTCGTCAAGCCGAATAACTGCATCGATAGCTGAAGTAAAATCGGCATTGCGTTTTGACAGGCGGCGGATGATCTCATCCTTGTTATCGGTGATTTGCCTGATCGTAAGCATTGTTTTTCAATTACTATGAAAGGATTAAAAATAAAAATCTCCTGGCTTCTTCAATGAGCAGGAGATTTCATCGTTAACCGGTTGGATTATTTTTTCACAGGAATAACAGAAACATAGGATCTGTCTTTTTGCTTCTTGCGGAATTCAACTTTGCCGTCAACCAGCGCAAACAAAGTATGATCTTTCCCCATCCCAACATTACGGTCCGGATGATGTGTCGTTCCGCGCTGACGTACAATAATATTTCCGGCCTTGGCCACTTCGCCGCCATACACTTTTACGCCCAATCGTTTACTGTGACTTTCCCGGCCGTTACGCGAACTGCCTGCTCCTTTTTTATGTGCCATATAACACGAATTAAATTATCTATTCCTTAACTGCCTTTTTTCTTGTTGTCTTCGGTTTCGCCGGTACTGCTGCTTCATCTACCGGCTCCTCCGGCCTGACTTTCGGTTTGGCTGCACTTTTTGTTACAACCTTTTTATCTGATGCCGTACGGCTTTTACCCTTTTCCAGTATTTCTTCTACCTGTACCTGCGTGAGCTGCTGTCTGTGATTATTCAGTTTCTGATATCCTTTGCGTCTTTTCTTCTTGAACACATGTACCTTATCTCCTTTTACATGCTGAAGAACAGTAACCGCAACCCGCACCCCATCAACAAAAGGTGTACCCACATCAATTTTGCCTTCATTCTCGAGGAGCAATACTTTATCAAATTCAACTTCCTGCCCTTCTTCATTCGCCAGACGGTGTACATAAAGCTTACTGTCCTTTTGAACCTTAAACTGTTGCCCTGCAATGTCAACTATAGCATACATAAAAATTTCGTTATTAAAGTCCTACAAAATATAATGGAGTGCAAAAGTATAAAAACTTTGCTATTTACAAATAAATATTAACGAATTATTTTGCTGTCCGAAAAAACTATATATTTGGCAAGCAAAACCAATACCATGTATAAACCATTTGATTTTTAACAGTTTGACAAGCAATGGCTTAAAAATAATATCGTCCGGACACCTTTTTTCGGTGTACCTCCAATGCTCAGAATATCTATCTAAAAAAAATAATTCACGCTGTTTTTTATTATCTTTAGGTTAATTTCAGGGAAACATAATCATGAACAAGGTCCGGTTAAATGTTTTAGGTATATCTTACAGTCAGACACAGTCAGGGGCTTATGCCCTTGTGCTGAACGAGGAAAACGGCGAACGCCGGATCCCTATCATTGTTGGGGGCTTTGAAGCACAGGCCATTGCCATTCAACTTGAAGGCCTTCATCCACCACGTCCGCTAACTCACGATTTATTTTTAAATTTTGCTACGGCCTATAAAATCAATATTACCGAGGTTATTATTCATAAACTTGAGGAAGGAGTATTCTATGCCCGGTTGGTTTGCGACAATGGTGTTGATGCAACAACAATCGATTCACGCACATCCGATGCCATTGCATTAGCTCTTCGCTTTGGCTGTCCGATTTACACAACAGAAGAAATTCTTCAGAAAGCTGGCGTTGTGATTGATTTTGAAAAAGAGTCCCCTGCAACCAAACAAACCCGTACTGAAAAACCTCTTTCAAAAAAAATAAAAGAAGAAAGTGAATTTACTTTTCTCGATATTGACGAACTGCAAAAAGCACTTGAAGAAGCAATCAGTCAGGAAAATTATGAGCGCGCCTCGCTGATTCGCGATGAGCTAAATAAGCGCCGGAGCAAAGAAAAATAAGCGTATTCTGTCTCTTACCATGATCTTCCTGCTGGCAGGAATAGTTTTACTGTTATACTCCCTGCTATTACTCCGATTCAGAGCCGGATGGCACGCGCTTACTATTTTTAATCCGGCCGAAACAATCCATCATCCGTATCTCTCCATTGTTATCGCAACACGAAATGAAGAAGAAAATCTGGCCATACTACTCGAAGGCCTTGCTATGCAAGATTATCCGGCAAACCGTTTCGAAATAATCGTGTCTGATGATCATTCAACCGACCAGACGCTTACACTCGCAAAGCAATACAAAAAACAATTTAACCGGTTAATAATATTATCTGGTGAACCCGGTTGCCAGGGAAAAAAAGCCGCTTTATCTGCCGGAATAAAAATTGCTGGCGCATCGCTGATTATAACACTTGACGCCGATGTACTAATAAAAAAAGAATTTCTCACCACCCTTGCGCAATATTCATTTCAAAACACAAATGACATGATTATCCTTCCCCTGATGGTATCGCCAGATTCAACATTCCGGGGTATCTTCGAATCCCTTGAACAACTATGCTTAACCACAATTGCAGGCGGATCGGCAGCTATGGGGAACCCCATTTTGTGTAATGGCGCCGCTCTGGCATTCACAAAACAAAACTATATTGATTTTCATCCGGCAAACCACTATGCATCGGGTGATGATATTTTTTTTATGCTGAATCTGAAAAAAAAGAAAAACCATACCATCCGTTTTCTAAAATCACCCCATGTAATTGCTACAACTGCCACAGCGCCAACGTTCCGGTTTTTTTTGATGCAACGACTGCGCTGGCTGTCCAAAAGCGCCGGTTATACCGATCCGCTAATTCTTTATACTGCTATCATTGTTCTGCTGGCAAACCTTTCGATACCATCATTGCTGTTCATTCATCAGGGATGGATCGGCTCTGCCTTACTGCTTGTATATAAAACCATTGTTGACTATTCTCTGGTGGCAAAACCAGCGGGCTTCTTCGGCATGAAAAAAACGCTTCGCTGGTTTATCCCTGCAGCAATCATCTATCCCTTGTATGTTGTGATAATATGTATCGCTTTGTTATTCGTCAAACCAACCTGGAAGGCCAGAAGGATTATTTGAAATATCCGGTGCTTTCTGTCTGTAATCTGTTCACGGTCTTTTTTTCTTATCTTAGCAACAAATAAAAATTCATGGTACTAAATATCATCTGGATATCATTTTTCTTTCTGGGTTTTATCATTGCGCTAATGCGGCTGATTATGACCGGCGACACCCAGGTTTTTCCCGAACTGATGCAGGCCTTGTTCACATCGGCAAAAAATGGCTTTGAAATTTCCCTTGGCCTCACCGGTGTGCTTACCCTTTGGCTCGGCATAATGCGGGTGGGCGAACATGGTGGCATCGTCAATATCCTCAGTCGCCTCTTCGGGCCTTTCTTTTGCCGCATCTTTCCGGGCATCCCCAAAGGTCATCCGGCCTATGGCTCAATTATAATGAACTTTGCATCAAATATGATGGGATTGGATAATGCCGCCACACCCCTCGGATTAAAAGCGATGAAAGAGATGCAGGAAATTAATCCCGATAAAGAAAAGGCATCCGATCCGATGATCACCTTTCTGGTACTGAATACAGCAGGCATGACTCTGATTCCAATCAATGTAATGGTATACAGGGCACAGCTCGGCGCCACCGACCCATCAGACGTCTTTCTCCCTATTCTTCTTGCCACCTTTTTTGCCCTGACAGCCGGTATTCTTTCAATTTCACTGATGCAGAAAATTAACCTGTTCAACCGGATAATCCTTAGTTATGCCGGTGGCTTTGCATTGCTGGTTTCGGGAATCATCTATCTGCTTATATCAAGGCCGCAAAGCGAAATACAAACCTACTCGGCAACAGCCAGCAGTATCATTCTTTTTTCCATCATCACCGGATTTATTATCCTGGCGATACGGAAAAAAGCCGATGTTTACAGCCAATTCATTGAAGGAGCAAAAGAAGGATTCACCATTGCAATAAAAATCATACCCTATCTTGTTGCCATGTTAGCGGGGATTGCTGTATTCAGGGCATCGGGAGCTATGGATTATCTGATACAGCTTATTGCATCGGGATTTGCCGCAACAGGCATAGATACCGGATTTGTGCCGGCATTACCCGTGGCACTGATGAAACCGTTTAGCGGAAGCGGAGCGCGGGCGCTGATGATTGAAACCATGACTACTTACGGCGCCGACTCGTTTGCAGGACGTATTGCATCAGTTGTTCAAAGCACCACCGATACTACATTCTATATTATTGCTCTTTATTTTGGCAGTGTCGGAATAAAAAAAATACGCTACGCGATCTGGTGCGGGCTGATTGCTGATGCCGCCGGTATCATTGCAGCCATTCTTCTCGGATACCTGTTTTTCCATTAGAATAAACAAATCTGAATAACCCTCACAACCATAAACGGATAGAAGCCATAATCCCAAAAAGAAAAAGAAAAAGAACCTCGGCTACAAAACGCGGCTTGAAATCTTTAAAATAGTAAGCCAGAATAATTCCTGCCGGGAAAGCAACCAGTTGAAGAATCTCAAGCTGTGCCGACGGACTGAAAAAAAAGATCAACAGCAATAAAACTCCGGTCCAAATCAAAATATACATACTAATACGTGTCTGCACTTTTTCGATCTGCAGCCGGAAAATAATAAACACAGTAGCAACAAAACCCAATACAGTGATAAAAATAATAAACCATTTGAGCGAAACAGTCACATACTCCCAGCGAAGAGATGGCGTAAAATAGCACGCTGAAATATTTCGTACAAATGCTGATAAATCATTCATTACAAGATAATGATAACTGCCGGCCAGAATATAGGCCGTAACAAAACCGGCCGGGACATAAAAATATTCACGCCAGTTAAAGGGGCGCATCAGCGCCAGAGCAATTAATGGCAATACGATCATCCACCCTGTACCGCTATAAAACAAACTTCCGGCACCAATCAAAAAAGATGATTCGAAAAACCGCAGTGACCATTCATCTTTTTTATAAGTGCTAAGCATGCGGTTAACCGCAGCCAGAAGAAAAAAATTGGCCAGTAAGGCAGGATTAATTCGGTGCAAAGAAACTGCGGCCGATGAAATAAGCAGGAAGAAAAATGCCGGCAAATAGGATAAGGGAGTAATCAACTGATATCGCTCAACCATTCGGCTAATCACTATGGCCTGAATAAAAACCATTGCCAGGGATATAATAACCGATCCCGCTGAAAATGGCGGAATAATCCGGGAAACCATGCGAAACAAAGGCATAGGAGTATGATCGAACAAAAACATTTTATTTGGCGGATGGATTAACGACGAAAACCAATACAGCATAGTTAATGCAGCAAGTATTAGTATCAATGCCGGCGTATAACTTCGAAATAATCGGTAGAACATAGATTGTCAGATAATATCAAAACCAATATCACGCCGGTAATAACATTGTTCAAACTGTACACCGGAAACCAGCCGGTAACTGTTTTCACGCGCCTCTGCAAGTGTTGCGCCTAAGGATGTAACAGCAAGTACACGGCCCCCGGATGTAACCACAGAACCATTCTTCTCGGCTGTGCCGGCATGAAATAAGATACTGTCATCCGTTACATCCGGAAAATATATTGGAAAACCCCTCTGATAATCGCCGGGATAACCGCCCGAAGCAACAATAACGGTCACTGCCGGTTTTGGGTTGATATTGATTGTTTGCCTGCCGAGTGTTCCATTATGCACCGATAAAAGTATTTCGGCCAGATCATTTGTAATACGGGGCAAAACAACTTCTGTTTCCGGATCGCCTAAACGGGCATTATATTCGATCACATACGGATTGCCCTGTACATTGATGAGTCCGAAAAAAATAAACCCCGTGTATTCGATCCCGTCTTGTGCCAGTCCGTCAATGGTTGGCCTGATGATCCGTTCTTCCACCTTTTTCATAAACGCACTATCAGCAAACGGCACCGGCGATACAGCTCCCATCCCTCCGGTGTTCGGGCCTGAGTCATTCTCTCCAATCCGCTTGTAATCCTTTGCTTCGGGCAGTAAAAGATAATTTTTCCCATCGGTGATCACAAAAACGGATAATTCTATTCCCTTTAAAAATTCTTCAATAACAACGGTAGCTCCCGCCGAACCAAAACGGCCTGAAAACATATCACAGACAGTCGTTTTGGCTTCGTCTTTATCTGCTGTAATAATAACACCTTTACCGGCAGCCAGGCCATCGGCTTTTAGCACGTAAGGCGGCTGCAGTGAATCAAGAAAATTTTCGGCTTGTTGCAATGTATCTGAAGTAAAAGCACCGTAAGCAGCTGTTGGAATATTGTGTCGCTGCATAAATTTCTTGGCCATAGCTTTGCTGCCTTCCAGTTGGGCGCCGGTCTTTTTAGGTCCGATAACCGGGATATGCTTTACCTTTTCGTCTGTTGCAAAAAAATCATGCAGACCCTCAACCAATGGCTGTTCGGGCCCGATTACCATCAATCCAATGTTTAACATCACCGCGGTATCACGGATAGCCGCAAAATCACTGATATTTCCCGGAACATTCCTGCCCACAAGCGCTGTACCTGCATTGCCAGGCAAAATAAATATCTCATCAACCTGTTTGCTTTGCCGTAACTTCCATGTTAACGCATGTTCACGGCCGCCTGAACCAATAATTAAAATATTCATAATACGATTAAAAAAAAATCAAACATACAAAGTTTTCAAGATGTAAGAACAAATCGCCATGGCTTTTTTTTCCAATACTCACCGGCATAGTCAATGCCTATCCGGGGAGTAGTAACATACGTTGTCGTTTTCAAACCCTCTTCAATCCGGATACGGGACGAATGACAAACATCTTCACCATAAAATGTTTTATCAATTTCCAGTGCTTTTGTCAGTTTTCCCGGACCATTATAATCGCCTGCGCCGCGAATCAATACGGCCTGCGGATGACCTTCCTCTCCCGTAACAATATTCAACATCCAATACATACCATAAATCAGGTATACATAAATAAGACCTCCTTTGTGATACATCACGTCATTACGTGCTGTACGTCCTTTGCTGCAATGGCAGCCCTTATCCTCCTCTCCACGATATGCTTCAACCTCATTGATCAGTAAACGTAACTCGCAGCCATTCCTCATCCTGCGAACAATAACCTTTCCAAGCAATGAGGGTGCAACATCAATAACATCCTGCATAAAAAATGCCCTGGTAAGCCGTTCCTTTTCAATTTCTATTTCTGCCATAAATAAATAATGTATAAAAAAAACTAAAAAACGAAACACCGGTATGCGTTTCAAGGGTATCTTCATAAAGCATTGAAAAAAATATAATAATAAGGAAACAGATGAATAATACATTTCTGTATTGCCCCGAAAGAACAACCGGAAAGATAAACGATGCTACAACAAGCACAAAACCCACTATGCCAAAAGAAATCAGGAAAGTAAGAAACTGGTTCTGCGCGCGAAGTCGTGAAGATGTTTTCAGTTGTGGATAATGCGTGTTGTAATAATCGTCAAATGCATGTTGCAGATCGCCTGTTCCGGTACCAGTCAGAAAATTTCGCTTCGCTATACTCCAACCGGCGTTAAAATAAAACAGACGCATAGTAACAGAATGACCTTCGGGTATTTCAACCCGCGGGTATTGTTCAAACTGCCATAAAACTTCATATAAACGGGCATAAAGCGAAAAACGGTTTTCAAAAATAACATTGGTTATCCCGGCTTCAATATTCCTTATATCGTTATCGGTAAGCTTCGAAAGTCCGGCCGAATCTTTCGTCAGCGCTTTTGATGATAAATAACGGATAAGCGTAAAGCGAAGATCCTGTTGCCTGCCATCCGTTCCATGATAATCAATACGACTCCGGCCTGCCCAGGCCTGTTTCAGTTCCTGCTCATTAACAAAATGCCATACTAGATTACCATTCTCATATTGCGTGCAATATGGCTTTTCATAAGGCCTCCCATTAACAGTATGCGTAACTGGCTGATGATTATAGGCCGAATTTCTGGCTTTAAACCGGTTAAAACCAAAATAAAAAAATAACACACAAACCAAAATTCCAATAAATATAGCAGATAAAAGTAACCTGCGCGGCCTGACCGGTAAACGATAAGCAGTGATCACAGATAAAATCAATACCATCAATGGCAACAAAATCAATCCAGTAAGTGTCTTAAGAAGAAATATATAAAAAACAAGCCATACAATAACAATTATCACTGCAATACGATGGTTCACCGGAGCTGCCAGATAAAAACCATAATACCAAAGTATGCACACCGAAAAAACAATCATCAGCGAAAAGCGGATATGCGAAATAAACAAAGAATATTGCCGGATATCGGCAAACAACCTGGATGATTCATAAAAAAAATAAAAACCACTGATCAGCGTAGAAACAACGACAGCCGCAACAAAAAAAAGCAATATGCGCTTCACCAGTTCTTCTTTCAGTGCCGGCGATGTTGCCATAATTAAAGGGAAAATAAGTAAGGGCAGTTTTATTTTCAGATGACGGAGGCCAAACACAAAATCACTGGTATTTAACAGCCAAATCAGATTTATTATAAAAAAACCGGCAATGATCAGTACAGTACTTTGTTGGCCGGAAAGCATAGACAGTTCCCTGAAATGTCCGGAAAAGATCCATCCTGCGGAAAGCAAAATTATAGCAATACTCAATGTATATTTAGACAAGGGAAGTGAAACCGCAATCAAAATCAGCGCACCCCAATAGAAAAGGAAATAAATATTAACGGCTTTTTTCATTCATTATCAATAACATACGATATGAACTGCAAATAATTTGCAATCTTAATCGGTATTAATAAAAATAATTTTATTTTTGCGTTCCATTTTTGTTAATATTAATGTAAAGATAACGTGGACGCTTTAAGTTACAAAACAATTTCGTTGAATAAAGCCACCGTTCGTAAAGAATGGGTGCTTATTGATGCTTCAAATCAGGTTGTTGGCCGCCTGTGTTCACAGGTAGCAATGATCTTACGGGGCAAACATAAACCCGGATTCACAGCGCATGTTGACTGTGGCGATAATGTAATTATCATCAATGCCGAAAAAGTAAAATTTACCGGGAATAAGACCGAAAAAAAAGAGTATGTCCGTTACAGCGGCTATCCCGGCGGACAACGCTTTACCACTCCGGCAAAATTATTAGCCAAACACCCGACCAGAATTATCGAGGAAGCCGTTCGCGGTATGCTTCCAAAAACCAAATTAGGAAGGGCTATATTTAAAAACCTGTACATTTATGCCGGCAGCCAGCATGAGCACGAAGCACAAAAGCCCAGAGTATTAAACCTTAATGATACCCAATAATCGTATGGATGTAATTGTAGCCGTAGGTCGCCGTAAAACAGCAGTAGCCAGAATCTATTTAAGTGAAGGAAAAGGTAAAATCGTTATTAACAATAAAGATTTTAAAGAATATTTTCCTGTTCTCGAAAATCAGGAATCGGTAACACAACCCTTACGCATTGTTGGCGTAGAAAACAAAGTAGATATTCAGGCAAATATTGCCGGAGGTGGACTTCGAGGACAATCCGAGGCCTTACGTTTGGCAATAGCTCGTGCACTGGTTAAACAGGAACCCGAACGCCGTACCATGCTCAAAACCCAGGGCTTACTGCGCAGGGATCCCCGTCAGGTTGAACGGAAAAAACCTGGCCGGCCGGGCGCCCGCAAACGCTTCCAGTTCAGTAAACGTTAATCTATAAATTGTATAACTGTTTAGAATCTAAATTACCAGGACTTCGAGCCATTGCCAGAACTACCCGGTAATTGAACTATTAAAGAACGTAAACTTAAAATTATGTCAAGAATCAGTTTTAATCAATTACTTGAAGCAGGTGTGCATTTTGGCCACCTCAAACGGAAATGGAACCCTGCCATGGCTCCCTATATTTTTATGGAAAAAAATGGCATCCATATTATTGACCTTCACAAAACCATTGTCAAGCTCGATGAGGCATCTAGCGCATTAAAGCAAATTGCAAAATCGGGACGGAAAATCCTTTTTGTGGCGACAAAAAAACAAGCAAAGGATATTGTTGCCGAACGCGTGAAACAGGTCAATATGCCATACGTTACCGAACGCTGGCCGGGCGGATTGCTGACTAACTTCCCCACCATCCGTAAAACCATCAAAAAAATGTCCAGTATTGACAAAATGATGACGGACGGCTCATTCGATAATCTTGCAAAACGCGAAAAACTGCAGATCTCACGTCAGCGCGCCAAACTCGATAAAAATTTTGGCAGTATTGCTGATATGACCCGTCTGCCCAGCGCCTTATTTGTAGTAGATATCTTAAAAGAACATATTTCTGTTCGCGAAGCGCAGATTTTAAATATCCCTGTATTCGCCATTGTTGATACCAACTCCGATCCAAACAAGGTGAATTTTCCAATCCCTGCAAACGATGATGCCGCAAAATCAATCTTCCTGATTATTGATACTGTTTGCCAGGCCATTGAAGAAGGTCTCACCGAACGGAAATCTGAAAAAGACAAAGACAAAGAGGATAAAGAAACCGGACACGACGAAGAAAATCCGTCACGAAGCCGCAACAAAAAAACTCAACAAACGGCACGCATCGAAAAAACCATCGAAAATGATGACTATACAGAGGATGAGCCGGATGAAGCTGATGTCGAAATAGCCGAAGCTGATGAAGATGATAATGAATAATTCTGATTGAAAAAAATAACAGATATGGAAATTAAAGCATCTGATGTTGCAAAACTTAGACAAATGACCGGCGCCGGGATGATGGACTGTAAAAAAGCCCTCACCGAAGCCAATGGTAATTATGATGAAGCAGTAAAAATTATCCGTGAAAGAGGCAAGGCAATTGCCAATAAAAGAGCCGACCGTGAAGCCGGCGAAGGTGTTGTTCTGGTAAAAACCTCATCGGACAACCAACATGGAGCGTTGATTGTATTAAACTGCGAAACCGATTTCGTGGCAAAAAACAACGAATTTATCGCATTCGCCGAAAGCATCCTGAATACTGCAATCAATGAAAAACCTGCAACCCTCGATGCCCTGAAGGCGTTGAAAATTGATAATCGCCTGATTGCCGACAAACTCACTGATGCCACAGGAAAAATCGGCGAAAAAATTGAACTGTCTTTTTACACAAGTATCAGCGCTGCGTTTGTTACTGGATACATCCATCCGGGAAACAAAGTATCGTCCATCGTTGGATTTACCAAAAAACCTGCCGATTTACAAGTCGCTAAAGATATTGCCATGCAGGTAACAGCCATGAATCCGGTATCAGTAGATAAAAACAGTGTTCCGGCTGATGTTATCCAGCGCGAACTCGAAATCGGCCGCGAACAGGCACGGCTTGAGGGGAAAGCCGAAAACATGCTCGATAAAATTGCTCAGGGTAAACTGAACAAATTTTTTAAAGAAAACACTTTACTCGAACAAATGTTTATTAAAGACCAGAAAAAAACCGTTACTCAATATTTACAAGAAACAGACAAAGACCTTACGGTTACAGCATTTGTCAGATATTCACTAACCGACTGATTGAAAAGCCCCCAAACGGGGCTTTTTTGTTTTACTGATCTCTATACTTAATTACTATTGTCTATCAATACCTTCTGCTAAACGGTTGCATTTATGTTTTTTTTTCTTTACGTTTGTAGATATTAACCTATGGATACGATAAAATATAACCGGATATTACTTAAACTTAGTGGCGAATCACTGATGGATCAGAACGATTGTATCTGTTCGCCCAAGCTATCACACTACATCTCACAGATAAAAGAAATAACCGATCTTGGCGTTGAAACAGCTATCGTCATTGGCGGTGGAAATATTTTCAGAGGGGTAAACCAAAACCTGCCTGAAATAGACCGGCTCACCGGTGACTATATGGGCATGATGGCTACAGTAATTAATGCGCTGGCGCTACAATCGGCACTGCTAATGCAGAATATTAATGCAATAGTAATGACCGCCATACGCATGGAGCCCGTGGCACGCTTCTACAACCGGCATGATTGTATCCGGCAACTAAAAAACAAACAGGTGGTCATCTTTGCCGGCGGCACCGGAAATCCCTTATTCACAACCGATACCGCTGCCGCGCTTCGCGCCACAGAAATCAATGCCCAACTGCTGCTTAAAGGAACACGCGTTGATGGCGTATATTCTGCCGATCCTGAAAAATATAACGATGCAGTAAAATATGACCGGCTAACCTTTAATGAATGCTATGAAAAAAATCTAAAAATCATGGATCTTACTGCCTTTACCCTCTGCAAAGACAATAACCTGCCTGTAATCGTTTTTAATATCAATTCGTCCGGTGTTTTAAAAAGCATTGTCACCGGCCACAAAGCCGGCACTTTAATACAAACTAAATAATAACCAGCTAAAACCATACCGTATGAGCGAAGAAGTAAAAATGTTTATTGACGACGCGAAAGACAAGATGGAAAAAGCAATTAAACATCTTGAGCAAACACTTGCCACTATCCGCGCAGGCCGTGCCGACATCAACATCCTCAATGGCGTATTTGTTGATTATTATAGTGTGCGTACACCGCTGAATCAGGTTTCAAACATCAGTACTCCCGATGCTAAAACCATTGCTATCCAACCATGGGAAAAAAATATGCTTCCGGTTATCGAGAAAGCACTGCTCGCGGCAAATATCGGTATCACACCGGTGAATAATGGCGAAATCATCCGGCTAATTATACCTGCACTTACCGAAGAACGCCGAAAAGAACTATCGAAACAAGTCAAACATGAAGGTGAAAACACGAAGGTAACTATCCGGAATATCCGCCGCGATTTAATGGAAGAACTTAAACGCATGAAAAAAGAAGGACTGGCTGAAGACCTTGAAAAAAATGCTGAAGCCAAAGCACAGGAAATAACCGACCTGTACACTAAAAAATGCGATGAACTGCTGTCTAAAAAAGAAAAAGATATCATGACAGTTTGACGTTTTCTTTTAAATTATTGATTATTAATTATTTACAATTAAAGAGCAGTAAACACAATCTGCCTGATTAAGGATTATTTAATACATAATTAATAATGATATAATGTTTGGATGATACCTTTGTAACAAAAAAAAACATGAAAACTATCGTTATATCATTTCTTGCTTTGTTACTTACCGTTGGTGCATTTGCAGAAAAAAACACATCAAAAAATATAACCGTTATTAAAGGTACTGTGGCCGATAAAACAACCGGCGAGCCGCTTCCCGGAGTGAGTGTTGTGATTGAGGGAACAAATATCCAAACATACACCGATTTCGAAGGCAACTTTACTTTTAATGATATACAACCAGGCCATTATAGAGTTATTGCTGAATATGTATCATATCAGAAAATTAACTCACAGGTCAACTGCGGCAGCAACAAAACCAGTACGGTTAATCTGCTCCTCTCAAGCGTTGAAGAGGATAAATAATACATAGATTTTTGCAGTGGTCAAACTGCAAATAGATAATTCATTGAAGATATACTAACGTACCTGGTTCCTCTACCTCTCCGGTATATAGGCCATCAAAAATATTTTTTACACTTATCCTTTTTTCCATACGAGTTGCTACTTTGGTATTCCAAATGGCATAAACGCCCCTATTGGGGCTAAATTCACCAAAATGATATTTGGATGTACTAAATTATTTAAGGAATTAAAGAACAACAACTAATACCGATTGTACAAATATAATAGTCCACTGTAAATGGTGGCTAAATATTAGCTCGATAGGTATAATAGCTCCGATAGGAGCGATACCCTTTGTAGCAATACATACAGAAATAAAATGGAGCTCCGATAGGAGCGTTTACCTTAAATAAAATATTTTACATTTTTTAACCCATTAAAAATAAAATGGAGGCTTTTTAACTAAAAAATCAGGGTTTAAGGTAATCGCTCCCAAGGGAGCTCAATAATGAACCAATTTATTAATTACTACAAAGGGTATCGCCCCTATCGGGGCTCTGGAGTTTGGCTAATTTTTAGCATGAATTATTGAAGAATCGGCCCTCTCAGGGCTAAAATCATAAAAATGAAATTTGAATGTGCTACAATTTTTTTTTGGGCGAATTAAAGAACAACAACTAATACCGATTGTACAAATATAATAGTCCACTGTAAATGATGGCTAAATATTAGCTCGATAGGTATAATAACTCCGATAGGAGCGATACCCTTTGTAGCAATACATACAGAAATAAAATGGAGCTCCGATAGGAGCGTTTACCTTAAATAAAATATTTTACATTTTCTAACCCATTAAAAATGAAATTGAGATTTTTCAACGGCAAACAGCTCAAACGGTTTTTCCGGTTGAGCGTACCTGGTAACCCTTTGCTCAGCTGCCCGCGTGCCGCTGAAGCTTCAGCGGAGGCACAAGCTACGCGAAAGCGATGCCGCCGTAGAAAATCTTCCTTTAGTTTAAATACCAAAGGATTGATTTTCAAGAGCGTTTTTCAGTTGAGATTAATCAACTGAAAAATCAGGGTTAAACAGCTATCTGCTGCGACACTTGATATCTATTGCGAATTTCAACCGAAATCTTGTACCTATAGGACCAAAACAACCAAACGGGATATTGTTATGTCAGGAAACAGGTTTTCTCCCTATTTTTGCTCAAAAAGAATTTATCCTGTAAGCAAAAATTAAATTAAATAGTAGTAAAAATAGTATTCTGCAGAAGAAATAAAAATATTAGTCCTGATAATTACCGGATAACAATGCCAAATACTTTTTCATCCACAAGATTTCCCTTTTCGTCCCAGATATACCATGTGCCTATTTTATGATTATCGAGATAGGTCATTTCATAACGAAGCATACCATTTTCGTCCCAGATATACCATCGTCCATTTTTTTTATTATTGGCAAAACTGGCTTCTTCCTTTTTTTTGCCGGAATTGCTGAAAGTAATCCATGTCCCATGCATTTTGCCCATTTTATACGATTGAACTTCCTTTAAATTCCCGCCAGGAAAATAATAGCTTAACAAACCATGCTTCAATCCATTCTTCAGAGGTATTTCGAATTTTTTTGCGCCATCGGGATATTTCTGAGTATACACACCGGTGAATAACTGATTTGTTGCACTGTCGTAATAAAAGCCATCAGCTAATTGATACAAACTCTGTGCATGACTACATACTATTATTCCGGCAGCAATAATTATGCAAAAAATAATCTTTTTCATCGTTTTCGTTTTTCAGTACACACAAAAATAATAAAAAAAAGGCCTCCTTGCAGAGGCCTTCTTTAAGAATGCATGAATATTAATATACTTTATTCTGAGGATCAAAATTAGCCCAGCCGGAAGTCCAGTCGGTTGAACCAAAAGCACCAATATGGGTAACCGTTTGATTCAGGAAGGTATTACCGGATATTTCGCCAAAATTAGCACCGGTTAACAGAAATGAACCGGCTGAAGGCAGTAATGTAGTACCTCCACCATCAGTATAGATATCAATATTGGTTTTGAGCGAAGTAATTGTACTGTCAGCTTTATTGTTATAAACACCATTGGTATACAACGTCTGGTCGTAAGCAGCATAATACTGAGTAGTATTACCAGCCATAACACAATACCTTACACGCAAGTCGCCATTGGTTCCATTATTTTGTGCGGCACTACCTTCTACATGCAATCCGTAGGGCCAGCCGGCAACCAATGAGTTATATACTTTCAGCATGGTATTTTTGCGCAGATATAAACCTGCCTGATAATATGATGATACACTTGTTGTAGTATCATACATTTTGGGTCCGAAGAAACTGATGTTTGAAAAAAGCGGAGCAGTAATAGGTGTGTTTGTTGAGCCACTGCCATCATTATCTGATTCAAAACCATTGGAGTTACCGGCAGCATCAGCCACATTCTTATCACGGATAACAAGACCAAACTGAACTGTACCTGTATAACCATAATCCGTATCAAAATCATCATCTAAACTCTTATAGGAAATAAGATATTTACAGTTTACAGTACCGCCAAACCATTCGAAACCATCATCATTACCATAGGAAACCTGCACATGGTCAATAGTAGTTCCGCTACCGACAGCGCCCATAGTTAAACCATTGATTTCTTTATTTGGAGCAAACACATAACCTGCATATTCGATACGTAAATACTGGATAATACCACTATTATCGTCATCGCTTGAACCGCCATAATATGCATCAACACCGCCTTCGATCTGAATATTGTCACCCGGTACATTTGTATTTGCTTTTCCGCACAAAATAACACCGCCAATATCACCCGTTTTACGGAGACCCGGTATAGCTGCCGATGTAAACACAATGGGCTGTGTACTTGTGCCTTGTGCATAAATTTTACCACCACGCTTAATAATGATTGCTGCCTTAGTCCCAACCAGACCCTGGATAATAGTACCTGCCTGAATTGTAAGCGTTGCATTGGAGTCAACATAATACCAACCGGATAACAAAACCTTTTTTGCCGATGTCCATGTTGTACTGCCTGTTAAATGGCCGCCCGTTACATAAAGCGTAGTTGAATTATCAACGGGAACTTCTTCCGTTTCCTTTTCAACAACCTTTACCGTGTCGCCTGGTTCTTTTACAATTTCTTTTTCCTTTTTACAGGAAGTAGAAATAACCATTGCGCTAATAACCGCAATAGAAATAATGGAAAACAAAATCTTTTTCATAGTCGAAATTTTTAATTTATACGTTTAATTGTTTTGATAATACATATTGCAAAAGAAATAGAATAAAATAAAGAACGCATTAAGCTATTATTAAGAATGTTTTAATTTATTCGCTTTTAATTTTTTGATAATACACAATTAAGAATTATTTAATTTTATATAGCAATAACTAAAAAGTAACTTTAAATCCCATTGTAAAATACCTGCCCGGAATATATTTTTTAACATATTGAATTGTTTCATTGTTACCTGCCGGTCCTGTATTTTTAACTGTTTGCTGTAACCTGTAATCATCAGCAAGGATATCCTTTACGCCAAAATTAAGTTCATAATGCTTTAAGAATTTTTTACTGAGTGCGAAATCAAGGGAGTGTCTTGGCATTTCAAAAACATTAGGTATATCTTCCCTAGGGTTTTGAGCAGGAATACCGACCGTTTCAATGCGTTCACCGATAATATTGTACAACAAGCTCGACATCAGTCCGATATCGGGGTTATCATAAAAAAGGCCAATATTGACAATATACGGCGATTGCCCATACATTGGGCGGTCATGCTCAAGTGAAGTAGGGCCGAATTCAAGCATACTCCGGATGATTGCGGCATTGGTAACTAAAAGAAAATCTTTAAGAGGACTGATAAATGAAAGAGATTTTCGCATTTCAATTTCCGCGCCATAATTATTAGCGGCTATTGCATTATGATAGGTGTATTCCAATCCACTGCCTGTAAATTTATACTGAACCTCAATAGGATGAATAAATTCTTTATAAAACACACCAAGTGTAAATATTTCACGGGACGAAG
>Ga0101944_10001665_pt1 | contig 43184 bp, 35 predicted proteins | sample DewCreD2012metaG_FD_75245 | JGI IMG/M metagenome (GOLD analysis project Ga0101944, IMG submission 75245) | Hot spring sediment bacterial and archeal communities from British Columbia, Canada, to study Microbial Dark Matter (Phase II) - Dewar... ... | reverse complement strand
AAGCCCCGGTAAACGGCGGCCGTAACTATAACGGTCCTAAGGTAGCGAAATTCCTTGTCGGGTAAGTTCCGACCTGCACGAATGGCGTAACGACTTCCGCACTGTCTCAACCAGTGACCCAGTGAAATTGTAGTGGCGGTGAAGATGCCGTCTACCCGCGAAAAGACGGAAAGACCCCGGCACCTTTACTACAACTTGACATTGAACTTTGAAACAATATGTGTAGGATAGGTGGGAGACGGAGAAGTTCCGACGCCAGTCGGGATGGAGTCGACCTTGAAATACCACCCTTATTGTTTTAGGGTTCTAACTTCGACCCGTTAGCCGGGCGAAAGACAGTGTCTGGTGGGTAGTTTGACTGGGGCGGTCGCCTCCTAAAGAGTAACGGAGGCGCGCGAAGGTTCCCTCAGGCTGATTGGAAACCAGCCGTGGAGTGCAAAGGCATAAGGGAGCTTGACTGCGAGAGAGACATCTCGAGCAGGTACGAAAGTAGGTCTTAGTGATCCGGCGGTTCCGCATGGAAGGGCCGTCGCTCAACGGATAAAAGGTACGCCGGGGATAACAGGCTTATCGCCCCCAAGAGTTCACATCGACGGGGCGGTTTGGCACCTCGATGTCGGCTCATCACATCCTGGGGCTGAAGCAGGTCCCAAGGGTTTGGCTGTTCGCCAATTAAAGTGGTACGTGAGCTGGGTTTAAAACGTCGTGAGACAGTTTGGTCCCTATCTTTCGCGGGCGTAGGATATTTGAGGGGAGCTGTCCCTAGTACGAGAGGACCGGGATGGACGAACCTCTGGTGTTCCAGTTGTCGCGCCAGCGGCATTGCTGGGTAGCTAAGTTCGGAAAGGATAACCGCTGAAAGCATCTAAGCGGGAAACCTGCCCCAAGATGAGATATCCCTTCCCGGGGGAAACTCCGGGAACTGAAGGCCCCTCGAAGACGACGAGGTTGATAGGCCAGGGGTGTACGTGCGGTAACGCATTGAGCTTACTGGTACTAATCGGCCGTGAGGCTTGGCCACAAAACAACTTGCATGACCGCTAAAGCAAGCGCTTGCCGGTCTGCCGCGCATGACGGATTGTCCCTGAAAACGAAATCCCGTTTTCGGTGGCGATAGCGAAGAGGAAACACCCGTTCCCATCCCGAACACGGAAGTTAAGCTCTTCAGCGCCGATGGTACTGCACGGAGTCCCGTGTGGGAGAGTAGGACGCCGCCGAATCTCCTTTAAAAAAGCCCGGAGCAACCCGGGCTTTTTCTTTTTTCTGAACATCCCTTCCCTCCCGGCCCCCGCCGCCTTGGCCGGCGATCCCCCGGCGCTCCGGCTGACCCCTGAGGCATCCGATTTGCATTAAAAATTTTTCGAAACGTTTTTTACGACCCGGCCCCCTCCCGGGCCGCGGCGCAAGCTGCGGGGGATCGCCGGCCAAGGCGGCCGGAGAAACCGAGTAACCACCTGAATCTGCTGATCTAATCGCATCGGCCCATGCTGCGCGGTCTCAAGGCGAAGATCGGGATCAACCTCGGGGTTTTCTTTCTTTTCGCCATGCTGGCGATCCATTTCGTCATCACCCTGACGGTCCAGACGCTTCTCGTGCGCACGGAGAGCGACCGCGCCCGCGCCCTGGGGGCCCTCTTCATTGCCCGCCTCGAGGATCTCCCCCTCTGGGGGGAACATCTCCCCAACCCGCAGAGCCTCGCCGGCCTGCGGCTTCTGTTCGACCAGACGGCGGCCTCCTGCCTGGTCATCCAGGACGGCCGCGGCCGCGAGATTTCCTTCGGCGAGGGGCGATGCCTCGGCCCGGCGAAGCAGCTCTGCCGCGAACGGCTTGCGGCCGGGGGTGCGGGGCCGCCCGGGATTAGGCCGCTCGGTCAGACCTTCGCCGTCTTCGGGATGCAGCCCGAGCACCTCGGCGTCTCCGCCGCCGCGGAAACGAAAACCGGCGAGCGCCTCGCGCTCGCGCTCCTCTTTCCGCTGACGCCGCTTTACCACGGGCTTCGATCGCTTGAGCCGCTGGTCCTCTGCTTCATCCTGCTCAACGCGGGGCTTTTCTCGGTGATCGCCGTCTACCGCATCTTCAAGATCACGCTCCAGCCGCTCGGCCGGCTCGCCCGGCGCGCCGAGGAGTACAACGAGGAGGAGGGCGCGGAGCTCTTCGCCGTGCGCAAGGAGGACAACGAGCTCAAACGCCTCTCTTCGGCCCTGAACGGCCTGTTGCGCCGGCTTGCGGCCGAGAAGGCGAAGCTCCGGCAGACAGTCGTCTCCCTCGAGGCGGCGAACGCCGAGCTGCGCCGGGCGCAGAGCGAGATCCTGCGGGCCGAGAAGCTCGCCTCCGTGGGACGGCTCTCCGCGGGCATCGCCCACGAGATCGGCAACCCCATCGGCATCGTGACCGGCTACCTCGAGCTGCTCAAGGAAAACGGGCTCGCGGAGAGCGAACGCCGCGACTGCCTCGAGCGGGCGAGTCGCGAGATCGAACGCATCAACGCCATCATCCGGCAGCTGCTCGAGATTTCGCGCCCCTCGCCGGAGGGGACGGGCGAGGTCTCGGTGCACGCGATCCTCGCCGAGCTCGCCGAGGTGCTGCGCCTGCAGCCCTTTCTCGGCCACCTGCGGATCGCAACCGACCTCGCCGCGGCCCGCGACCGGGTGCGGGCCGACGGCGCCCAGCTGCGCCAGGTCTTCCTGAATCTCGCGATCAACGCCGCCGATGCGGTCAGCGCCCGCGGGCCGGGCGCCCGGGGGGTGCTGGCGATCCAAACCGCCGATCTGCCGCCCGCAGCGGGGGAGGGGGGCGAGGGGCGGTTGCAGATCTCCTTCCGGGATGACGGGGTCGGGATCCCCGAGGAGCAGATCCCCTGCATCTTTGATCCGTTTTTCACGACGAAGGAGCCCGGCAAGGGGACCGGCCTCGGGCTGGCGGTGAGCTACATGATCGTCGCGCGGGCCGGCGGCCGGATGGAGGTCGAGAGCACGCCGGGGTCGGGGACCTGCCTGCGGGTGGTGCTCCCCCTGGCCCGTTGCGGGAACGGATGGGGAAAGGAGGCGTGAGGGATCGATGGCCGCGCAGGTGTCGGCGAAGCGGATCCTGGTGGTCGACGACGAGGAAAACATGCGGCACATGCTCGCCGCCGTGCTGCGCAAGGCGGACTGCGCCGTGGACTTCGCGGCCAACGGCGCCGAGGCCCTCGAGCGCCTCGACCAGGCGCGCTACGATTTCGTGCTCTGCGACATCCGCATGCCGGTGATGGGCGGCATGGAATTTCTGCAGGCGGCGGGCGAGCGTCTGCGAGACTGCACCGTCATCATGATGTCGGCCTACGGGACGATCGACACGGCCATTGCGGCCATGAAACAGGGCGCCTACGACTACATCGCCAAGCCTTTCAGGCCCGATGAGGTCCTGCTCACCCTCCGCAAAGCCGAGGAGCGCGAAGCCCTGCGGCGCGAAAACCGCGCCCTGAAGGAGCGCATCCGCAGCTACGAGAAGGATTTCCAGTTCGGCAGCCTCGTCGCCTCCAGCCGGGTCATGTCCGCGGTCTTCGAGCTCGCGCGCAAAGCGGCGCGTTACGCGACGACCGTGCTCGTCCTCGGGGAGAGCGGCACGGGAAAGGAGCTGATCGCCCGCGGCATCCACGCCGAGGGGCCGCGCGCCGCGAAACCCTGGGTGCCGGTCAACTGCGGCGGGATCCCGGAAACGCTCCTCGAAAGCGAGCTCTTCGGCTACCGCAAGGGCGCCTTCACCGGTGCCGACCGCAACAAGAAGGGGCTCTTCCAGGAGGCCGACGGCGGGACGATCTTCCTCGACGAGATCGGCGAGCTCCCGGCCCCCCTCCAGGTGAAACTCCTGCGCGTGCTGCAGGAAAACGAGATCCGTCCCGTGGGCGAGACCCGGCCCGAGCGGATCGACGTGCGCGTGATCGCCGCCACGGCGCGGAACCTCGAGGAGGCCGTCCGCAGCGGTCGCTTTCGCGAGGATCTCTACTACCGGCTCAAGGTGCTCACGATCGTGCTGCCGCCGCTCAGGGAGCGCCCCGAGGACATCCCCCACCTGGCGCGGCATTTTTTGGCGCGCTTCAACGCCAAGTTGAACAAGGAGGTGCGCGAGATCAGCCCGGCGGCCCTCGCCTGGATGCTCGAGTACCCCTGGCCGGGAAACGTGCGCGAGATGGAAAACGTGATCGAGCGGGCGGTGCTGCTCTGCGAGGAGGCGGTGATCCAGCCCGAGCACCTGCCCGCCGAGCTGGGGGCGGCCGGGGGGGGGGAGGCGGCGGTCCGGGAGGCGGTCTCGGGGCTTTCGCTCAAGCGGGCGCAGCGGGCGATCGAGAAACGGCTCATCCGCCAGGCGCTCGAGCAGACCGGCGGCAACCGCACGCAGGCGGCGCGGCTGCTCGAGATCAGCCACCCCTCGCTGTTGAGCAAGATGAAGGCTTACGGCATCGCGCTCTGATCGGCCTCGGCGGGAACGGCGGGCGCCGGGGAGGCCGCGTTGATCTTGTTCCGCAGCTTGCCGCTGCACTTGAAGGTGATCACCCGACGGGCGCGCAGCATGAGGTCCTCGCCGGTCGCGGGGTTGCGGCCGCGGCGGGGCTTCTTGCTTTTCACGCAGAATTTGCCGAAGCCCGAGATGAGGATGTCCTCGCCCCGCTCAAGGGTCGACTTCATGATCTCGATCAGGGTTTCCACGAGATCGACGGCCTGTTTCTTGGAGAACCCCAGCTCGTGAACCCGCGCGACGATGTCGTCCTTGGTCACCGCCATATCTCCTCCTGGCTTCCGCAAGCGGCCCATCGTGGGCGCCATCCTCATTCCCCGGGCGGTTGCGGCGGCTCGGCCGGCTGCGGCTTGGGCGGCATCGCGGCCTCGACCCGGTTCATGATCTCATCGACCTTGCGCATGATGCGATCGATTTCCTCTTTCAGGGCGGCGTCATCGAGATCCTGAGCCACGGTTTCCCCCCTTGGCGAACCCGTCCATCGGCGACGGCGAAAAAAAAACGATCCGAAGGTAGCCGCAAATCTCCCCCCTGTCAACCCGTATTGTGAATGTTTCTAATTGCTTCCGGCCCCCGCCAATTAGGGGACGTCCATTCAGATATTGGTTGAAAGCGTCTTGCCGCGGCCGGGGCCCGAGCGGCGCTCTTCCCGGGCGCGGCGCGGGTGTGCTATTGCAGGAAACGCAATGCCCCGGCCGGCTTCCGGCCGGGGGAGAACAAGGAGGGGACGTGTCGCAGCGAATCGTTTTCGCGGCCGGCGTGCTCGCCTGCCTCCTCGTGACGGTGCTTCGGCCGGGAAGCGGCGGGGCCTGGTACGATGAGACCCACCTTGCAATCGCCAAGGCCGCGGGCTGGCGGAAATGGTACCACGCCGCGGGTGCCGACATCGCCAAGCTCAAGCTCGGGGAGGTCGAACAACACAACCACTACGCCAACAACGCCTGCGGCGCGCGGATCACCCCGGCCGCGGTCTTCGCCCAGGCAGAGCGCTACGATCGCCTCGACCCGCAGGGGCACCTGTACGGCGCGATTTTGGGCGCCCTGCGCGGCTACCGCGACTTCCGCGCGCGGGGGCTTTACGCCGATTACCATCTGGCCTACGCCGTCCATTACCTCGGCGATCTCTCCCAGCCGCTGCACCACATCCCCCACAACGACTACAACCGCCGCCACCATCCCGCCACCGACGGCATCGTAGACCGTGGGGCGCTCAGGCAGGCAAAGCGCATTGCCCTCTACCCCATCGCGATCGCCAGCGAAGAAGACCTCGCCCGCGAGATCGCGCGCATCGCCCAGCTCTCTCTCGATCTCGCCTGCACCTTGCAGCGCGAGGACCGGATCTTTGCCACGGCGGAGGCCTGGGTGCAGCTCGGCCACAGCGCATCGCTGTTGCGGGCGGTTCTGGACTGGCTCGAGCGGGAGGGAAGGGCGGAAAAAAGGGCGGGAGAAACAAAGGATCCCGGTTGATCGCTCCCCCGGGATCCCTTATGGTGAATTGGAGCCGACGATCGGACTTGAACCGATAACCTGCTGATTACGAATCAGCTGCTCTGCCGATTGAGCTACGTCGGCACGGCGGACTGTTTCTTTTTTTTACCGTCCCCATGGTGCAAAATCAAGCCCCCGTCAACGTCGCCGCCATCGCCCAAGCGGTCCTCCAAGGCGGCCGGCGGGTCGAGGTGAGCGGCGTTTCCGGAAGCGAGCGCGGCCTCATTCTGGCGCGGCTCCACGCCGCCCGTCCCGCGCCGATGCTCGTCGCCGTCTCCACGCTTGAGGAGGGGCGGCTTCTGGCCGAGGAGCTGCGGTTTTTCGGGGGACCGGAGGCGCAGCTCTTCCCGCCCCACCCCCAGGTCGCCTTCAAGGCGCTCTCCACCCACAACGTGACCGCGGCCGAGCGCATCCGCGTCCTCTACCGCCTGGCCGCGGGCGAGGAGCCGCCGGTCGTGGTCGCCCCCGTCCCGGCGATCCTCCAGCGGGTCGTGCCCCGCGCCGAGCTCGTGCGCTACGCCGAACTCCTCCTTGAGGGCGAGGAGATCGAGCGCGACCGGCTGGTCGGCAAGCTCATCGCCGGCGGCTACCTCCGCACGGCGATCGTGGAGGAGCCCGGCGATTTCTCGGTCCGCGGTGGCATCGTGGATGTCTTCTCGCCCCTTTACCCCGATCCCCTGCGGATCGAGTTTTTCGGCGACCGGGTCGAGTCGCTTCGGTTTTTTTCGGCCGCCGACCAGCGGCATCTGCGCGGCGTCGGCGAGGCCGTGATCCTTCCCGCGCGCGAGGCGATTCTCGAGCCGGCGCGCATGGCCGAGATCTTAAACCGCGTGCGCCTCCAGGCGGCCGAACTCGGCTTTCCCCCCACGCGCGTGCGCGAGATCACCTCCGCCCTCTCCCGTCTCGAATGCCCCCCCGGCGCCGAGGCGCTCCTGCCGCTCATATACCTCGAGCCGGAAACCCTCTTCGACTACCTCCCGCCGGGGACCCGGGTCATCCTGATCGCCCCCGGGGAGCTCCGGGCGGCCGCCGCCGAATTCGAGCGCCGCGCCGGCGCGATCTGGCAGGCGGCCCGCGAGCGGGGGGATTTCCTGGTCGAGCCCACGCGGGTCTATCTCCCCGCCGAAGAGGGCGCGCGGCGGCTGGAAGCGGCGGGGGATCTCGTCCTCAAGGAGATTCCCGTGCAGGCGGCGCAGGACCCCGCCGGGGTGGACGCGCCCGCCTCCCTCGAGCTTCGGGTCGAGATCCAGTCCGTCGCCGAACTGGCCGCGCGCCTGCGCCGGATGCGCGAGCCCGAGGAGCCCTTCGCCCCGCTCGCCTCCTGGGTCGAGGAACACCGTCGCGCGGGGTTGCGCGTCGTGGTCGCCTGCCGCGGCCGGACGCAGGCCGAGCGCCTCGCCGACCTGCTCGCCCCCTACGGCGTGAGCTTCCGCCGCAGCGCGGAGTTCCCGGCCGAGGAGGACGATCTGCGGCCGGTGCTCTGCCTCGGGCGCGTCGCGGGCGGCTTTGTGTGGGCGGCCGAGGGGCTCGCCCTGCTGAGTGAGGAGCAGTTCTTCGGCGTGCGCGCCGCACGGCGGGCCCGTCGGCCGGCGCCCGCCCGCGAGCGGCTTCTCGGCCTGCAGGAGCTCAAGCAGGGCGATTGGGTCGTCCACACCGACCACGGGATCGGCCGCTACGAGGGGCTCGTCCGCCTCACCGTGGACGGCGTGGAAAACGAGTTCCTCGCGCTCGCCTACCAGGGAGGCGACCGGCTCTACCTCCCCGTGGACCGGATGAACCTGATCCAGAAGTACCTCGGGGTGGAAGGCTGCGAGCCCGCGCTCGACAAGCTGGGCGGGGCTTCCTGGGAGCGGGTCAAGGCGCGCGTGAAGCGCTCGGCGGAGAAAATCGCCGGCGAACTCCTGCAGCTCTACGCGCGGCGGCGCGTCGAGCACGGCTTCGCCTGCCGCGTGACCGACGATTCGCTCAAGGAGTTCGAGTCGGGCTTCGCCTACGAGGAGACCCCCGACCAGATCCGCGCGATCGAAGAGGTCTTCCAGGACATGCAGCAGCCGACCCCGATGGACCGTCTGGTCTGCGGGGACGTGGGCTACGGCAAGACGGAGGTCGCCCTGCGGGCCTCGTTTCTCGCGGTCCTCAACGGCAAGCAGGTCGCCGTGCTCGTCCCCACGACGATCCTCGCCGAGCAGCACTTCGAGACCTTCCGCACCCGCTTCCAGCGGCACCCGGTGCACGTCGCCTGCCTGAGCCGGTTCCGCTCCGCCCGGGAGCAGGCGGCCATCGTCGAGGGGATCCGCAGCGGCAAGGTGGACATCGTCATCGGCACGCACCGCCTCCTGCAGAAGGACATCGCCTTCAAGGACCTGGGCCTGCTCGTCGTCGACGAGGAACAGCGCTTCGGCGTGCGGCACAAGGAGAAGCTCAAGCGCCTGCGGTCCACCGTCGACGTGCTCGCCCTGACGGCCACCCCCATTCCGCGGACGCTCCACCTCTCGCTCACCGGCCTGCGGGACATCAGCCTGATCCAGACCCCGCCGGAATTCCGCAAGGCGATCGTCACCACCGTCTGCGAGTTCGACCCCGAGGTGATCACCGACGCGATCCGGCGGGAGCTCCGCCGCTCCGGCCAGGTCTACTTCGTGCACAACACCGTGCAGACGATCGACGCCATGGCCGAACGCCTCCGGCGGCTCGTTCCCGAGGCCCGGCTGGACGTCGCCCACGGGCAGATGCCCGAGGAGGCGCTCGAGCAGGTGATGCTGCGCTTTCTGCGGCGTGAGGTCGACGTGCTGGTGTGCACGACGATCATCGAGAGCGGGCTCGACGTCGCCAACGCCAACACGATCATCGTCAACCGCGCCGACTGCTTCGGCCTGGCCCAGATCTATCAACTGCGCGGCCGCGTGGGACGCTCCGAGGCCCAGGCCTACGCCTATCTCCTCATCCCCGCCGAAAGCTTGCTCACCGCCGACGCGCGCAAGCGGCTCAAGGTGCTCATGGAGCACAGCGATCTGGGCAGCGGTTTCCAGATCGCGATGAACGACCTCGAGATCCGCGGCGGCGGGACGATCCTGGGGGCCTCGCAATCCGGTCACATCGCCGCCGTGGGCTACGACATGTTCCTCAAGCTCATGGAGGAGGCGATCGCCGAGCTGAAGGGCGAGCCCCCGGAGCGCAGCCTCGAGCCCGAGATCCACGTGCCCTTCTCGGCCTACCTCGCCGAGTCCTACATCCCGGACATCGACCAGCGCATGATCCTCTACCGCCGCCTCGCCCGCATGACCGCGCCCCGGGAGGTCGCCGAGATGCGCGCGGAGCTCAAGGACCGCTTCGGCCCGCCGCCCGAGGAGGCCGCCAACCTGCTCTTCAAGATCCTGCTCCGCATTCTCGCGCGGCGGGCCGGCGTGGAGCGGCTCGACGTCAGCGAGCAGCGGGCGGTTCTCCAGTTCGCAGGCGGAAACCCCGCCGACCCGGAGGCCGTTCTGGGCTTTGTCCGCCGCAACCCTCAGGCCTGCGAGCTCACCCCCGGGGGCATCCTCCGCGTCCGGCTTGCGCCCGCGGCCGCCAATGCCCGCCTGGCCCAGGTGAAAAACATCTTGCAGGCCATCGCCGGGAATGGTAATCATGAAGAAAATTAAATTCTTAACCCGGTCGTCGGCGGCGCTTGCGCACCGTTGCCGCGGGAGCGGACGGACGGTGCGGGGTGCGGTTGTGGCCGCCGCGCTCCTGGCCGCGGCGTGCGGGGCGCCGCCATCCGGGACCGGGGAGGCGCCGCTTGCCGTGGTGGGCGAGCAGCGGCTTTACGCTCGCGATTTCCACCGCGCCTTCGCGTTGCGCCGCATCGCCCATCCCGGGAGCCTCGCCCCCGACGCCCCGGGGCTGCGGGAGGCCCGGGAGCGGCTGCTCGAGGAGCTCGTGACCGAGCTTCTCGTCCGGGAGCACGCCCGGTCGGTGGGGATCGCCGTGAGCGACCCGGAGCTCGAGAGCGCCGTCGAGGCCGTGCGGGCCCAGTATCCGCCGGGGCTGTTCGAGCAGACCCTGGTCGAAGCGGCCCTGCCGCTTGCCGACTGGAAGGAGCGGCTGCGAAGCCGGCTGCTTCTCGAAACCGTCTGGCGGCGCGAACTCGCCGAGGAGGAGGCCCTCGACAGCGAGGAACTCCGGGCGCACTACGAGCGCCATTTCCGGGGCAAGGCCGCGATGGTCGATTCCGAGGAGGCCTGGGTGCGGCTGCGCGAGATGCTCGTCGCCGACCTGCGGCGCAAAAAGCGCGAGGAGGCCTTCTCCGCCTGGGTCGAGGCGCTGCGGCGCAAGACGCCCGTGTGGATCGATGAGGCGCGCTGGGAAGCGATCGCCTCCGGGGTCGAGGCGGCCGAAGCGGCCGGTCCGACCCCCTGATGCCCAACAGCGGCCGCGCGCCGGGGGCCGCGGCCGGAGGAACGCCAGCATGAACCGCCGCACCGCGTTTCTGGGGATGGCCTGCGGGCTGCTCGCCTTCTGCATGGCGGGGGGAGCCTTCGCCCACGCCGCCGAGGCGACCGTCGTCGACCGCATCGTCGCCGTCGTGAACGACGACATCATCACGCTCCACGATCTCGAAGCCGAAATGCGCTCCGTCCTCAAAAGCCTCAAGGCCCGCGGCCTGCCGGCCGAGGCCGAGCGGCAGGCGACCGCCGGCCTGCGCCGGGAGGTCCTCGACAACCTGATCCACGCCCGGCTGACCGAGCAGGAGATCAAGCGCCAGAGCATCTCCGTCTCCGACGCCGAGGTCGAGCGGCAGATCCTGCAGCTGCGCGAGAACCGCGGGCTGTCGGAGGAGGAGCTCAAGCTCCGGCTGCAGGAGGAGGGCCTGAGCTGGGAGGAGTACCGGCGCCAGGTGAAGCAGCAGATCGAGCGCAGCCGTCTCCTCACGCGCGAGGTGCGCTCCAAGGTGGTCATCACGCGCAAGGAGATCGAGGAGTACTACGAAAAGAACCGCGCCCGCTACGGCGGGGGGACCCGGGTCCACCTCTGGAACCTCTACGTCAAGCTGCCCCCGGATGCCGATTCCACCGCTCGCCAGGCCGCCCGCAGGCTCCTCGAGGAGGCGCGCGGGGAGGCGCTCTCCGGACGCAGCGCCTTCGCCGACCTCGTGCGCCGCGCCGCCCAGGCCGACCGTGAGCTCCAGGGAAGCGATCTCGGCTTCATCCGGCTCGAGGCCCTGACCCCGGCCCTGCGGGAGACGGTGCGCGCGATGAAGGCGGGCGAGGTCTCGCCCGTCGTTGAGACCGAGTTCGGCTACCAGGTCGTTCACGTCCAGGAAATCCGGGAGGAGGGGGGCAAGCCGCTTGCGGAGGTGGAGGCGGAGATCCAGGAAGCCCTCTACCGCGAACACCTCGACCGCCGCTTCGAGGTCTGGCTCTCCGACCTGCGCAAGCGCGCCCACATCCGCATCGTGGCCGAGCCCTGACCCCAAGGAGGATCGCGGAAATGAGCAAAAGCGGCCCGAACCCGCCGCCTTCCGGTCCGCCCGGCCGCCGGGCCGAGGAGAGCTTCTGTTTCGGCGCGCGGCTGCGCACCGCGCGGCTCGAGCGCGGGCTCTCGCTCGAGGAGATCGCCGCCGAGACGCGCATCCGGCTCGACACGCTGCGCGCGATCGAGGAGGAAGACTTCGGGCGGCTGCCCCCCGACCCCTTCCTCCCCGGCTTCCTGAGGGCCTTTTGCCAGGCGGTCGGTGTCGAGGCGGAGGACATCCTCGGCCGCTACCGGCGCTGCCGCGGGATCTCCGGGGCCGCAACCCCGCAGGCGGCCTGCGCCGAGGAAAAGCGCGCGCCGCGCAGGCTGCGCTTCTTCCTTTTCGCCCTCCTTTGCTTCGCCCTGCTCGTTGGCGGCAGCCTCGCCGCCTACCGGCTCGTGGTCGCCGAAGGCCGCAGCTTCTCCTCCTCGCCGCAGGCGCGCGCCGAGTTGTCCGCCTTTCCGCTCCCCGGGCCGGCCTCCCCGCCGCCCGTCCTGCCGCCCGCGCCCGGCCCCCGCCGCCACGAGCTCTCCCTGACGGCGCTCGAGGACGGCTGGGTCAAGGTCTCCACCGACCAGGGCACCCCGCGAGAGTACCTCCTCCGCGCCGGCATGCAGCTCACCCTCGAGGCCGACACCGGGTTCAACCTGCTTCTCGGCAACGCAGGCGGCGTGCGGCTCGCCCTCGACGGCAAACCGCTCCCCCCCGCCGGCCGCCGCGGCCAGATCGTGAACCTGCACCTTCCCTGAACCCCGAACCCGGCGGTGCCCCTCGCCCCGATGCGCACCTTGCCCGAACCGCTGACCTCGCCGGCGCTGCTGCTCCGCAAGACGGAGTATGGCGAAAGCGACCTGATCGTGACCCTGCTCTCCCCCGGATGCGGCCGCCTCACGGCCGTCGCCCCCGCGGCCCGGAAGAGCCGGCGCCGCTTCGGCGGCGTCCTCGAGGTCTTCACCGAGTTCGAGGCCGTGCTGGAGGCAGGCCGGGGGATGTGGCGCCTCAAGGAGGCCAGCCTCAGGGACCCCTTCGCGCGCATCCGCGAAAGCCCGCTCCGTACCGCCTATGCCGGCGTCTGGGCGGAGCTCGCCCACGACTGGGCGGAGGAGGGCTCGCCGCAGGAGGAACTCTACGGGCTGCTGCGCTTCGCCCTCTTCGCGCTCGACCGCGGGGAGCCCGCCGCGGAGGTCCTGCACCTCTCGTTTCTGATGCGTCTGCTCGAGCTCACGGGCCACGCGCCCGCGCTCGAGCGCTGCGTGGGGTGCCGTGCGCCCGCGGAATCCCTGCCCGATCGGGAGCTGCGGATCGACCTCGGCCGCGGCGGGGTCTGCTGCCCGCGCTGCGCGCAGGGCGGCCTTGCGGAGCCCTTTCTCCTCAGCCGCGGCGCGGCCAAGCAGCTGCTCTGGATCGGCCGCGGCCCCACCGGCCGTCTGGCACGGCTCAGGGCGACCCCGGCGGCGCTCGCCGAGGGCCGAAGCTTCCTGGAACGATTCCTGCTGCGGCACCTCGATCGCATGCCGCGTTCCTTCGAGGTCCTCCGGCAGCTCGACGGCGGGGAGGCCGGGCGGCCATGAGGGCCGGGCGGCGCATCCCCGTGGGGCCGGGGGCCCGCGATTTCCGCAGCCGGCTCGAGGAAGGGCCGGTCTGCTTCTCCGCCCCCTGCCGCGTCGACGTCGGGGGAACCCTCGACATCCGCACCTTCTTCTATCCGCTGCGGGCGCTTTCGCCCTGCACGGTCAACCTCGCGCTCGATCTGCGCACCACGGTGCGGCTCGAGCCTTACGCGGCCGGGCGGGTCAAGGTGAGCTCGCGGGGTTTCCCCGCGGCCGATTTCGCCCTCGCGCGCGCACCCTTCCGCCATCCCCTCGGGCTCTGTTTCGCCCTGGCGGCCCTCTTCGAGGCCGGCGGCGTGCACATCCGCATCCACTCCGCCTCCCCGCCGCGGAGCGGTCTGGGCGGCTCTTCGGCGGCCGCCGTCGCCCTGGTGCGGGCGCTCCTCGAGGTGGAGCGCCGCGGCCGCCGCGACGTCCGCCTCCACCCCGGCCGCGTCGCCCAAATCGCCCAGGCGGCCGAGGAGGCCGTGGCCGGCGTTCCCTGCGGCTTCCAGGATCAGCTGGCGGCCGCCTTCGGCGGCATCCACTGCTGGGAGTGGTCGGCCCTGACCCCCGAGCGGCCGTTCCGGCGCCGGGTCCTGCTGCGCGGTGAGCGGGCGAGGGGGCTGGCGTCCTGCCTTCTTCTCGCCTACCTCGGCGTGCCCCACGTCTCGGCCGACGTGAACGGCCGCTGGATCCGGGAGTTCCTCGCCGGCGGCCGGCGCGCGGCGTGGCGGGAGATCGCCGCCTTGAGCCGCGGCTTCGCCGCGGCCTTGGAGCGGGGGGACCTCGAGCGGGCGGCCGAGGCGATCCACCGCGAGACCGCCATCCGGCGCCGCATGACCCCGGAGGTCGTGGACGCTCTCGGCGGCCGCCTGATCGCGGCGGCCCGGCGGCGCGGCTGCGGCGCGCGCTTTTCGGGCGCGGGCGCGGGCGGCTGCCTCTGGGCGCTGGGGCCGCCCGCGGCGATCGCGGCCCTTCGGGGGGACTGGGCGGAGCTTCTCGCCCGGCGGCCCGGGGCGGGCCTGCTGCCGGTGGGGATCGCCCTGCGGGGGCTGCGCGCGGAGGGCGAAAACGCGCGCGGCGGGCCGCCGCGCGCCGATTTTTCCCTTGGCATTTGAAGCAAAATGCCTTATGCACGGGTACCCCGCGCCCGAAACGAGGCGCGGGAGGGGAGCACCGCATGAACTTTCAGGATGTGATTCTCGCGCTGCAGGGATTCTGGGCGCGCAAGGGCTGCCTCATCGTTCAGCCCTACGACGAGGAGGTGGGCGCGGGAACCTTCCACCACGCAACGCTGCTCCGGGCCCTCGGCCCCGAGCCCTGGAACACCGCCTACGTGCAGCCTTCGCGCCGGCCGACCGACGGCCGCTACGGCGAGAACCCCAACCGGCTGCAGCATTACTACCAGTTCCAGGTCCTGCTCAAGCCTTCGCCCCGCGACGTCCAGGAGCAATACCTCAAGAGCCTGCAGGCCCTGGGCATCTGCCCCCTCGAGCACGACATCCGCTTCGTCGAGGACGACTGGGAATCCCCCACCCTCGGCGCCTCGGGCCTCGGCTGGGAGGTCTGGCTCGACGGGATGGAGATCACGCAGTTCACCTATTTCCAGATGGCCGGCAGCATCGAGCTTGCGCCGGTGTCGGTGGAGATCACCTACGGGCTCGAGCGCATCGCGATGTACCTGCAGCAGGTGGACAACGTCTTCGACCTGCGCTGGAACGACCGCCTGACTTACGGCGACGTGGCCCACCGCCAGGAGGTCGAGCAGTCGACCTACAACTTCGAGGAGGCCGACGTCGCCTTGCTGCTCGATCTCTTCGCCCGCTACGAGGCCGAGTCGCGGCGCATCGTCGCCCGCGGGCTGGTCCTGCCGGCCTACGAGTTCTGCCTCAAGTGCTCCCACACCTTCAACCTGCTCGATGCGCGCGGGGCGATCAGCGTGACCGAGCGCACCGGCTACATCGCCCGCATCCGCAACCTCGCCCGCGCCTGCGCCGAGGCCTGGCTCGCCCAGCGCCAGGCGCTCGGCTACCCGCTGCTCGGCGGGACGGGGGCCCGCCCGGCGGAGGCCACGGCATGAAGACGCTGCTCGTCGAGATCGGCACCGAGGAGATCCCCGCCGGCTACATCGAGCCGGCACTCGAGGCCCTTGCCGCCGGGCTGCGGGAAAAGCTCGCCGCGGCGCGCATCCGCCACGGCGATCTCCACCCCTTCGGCACCCCGCGGCGCTTGGCGGTGCTCGTCGCGGAGGTCGCCCCCCGGCAGGAGCCGCTCGTGCGCGAGATGCTCGGGCCGCCGGCCGCGGTCGCCTTCGACGCCGCCGGCCGGCCGACCACGGCCGCCGTGAAGTTCGCCGCGAAGGCGGGCGTCCGCCCCGAGGCCTGCCGCGTCGTCGCCACCCCGCGCGGCGAATACCTTTCGGCGGCGGTCCAGGAGCCCGGCCGCAAGACGCCGCTTGTCCTGCAGGAGATCCTGCCGCCGCTGATTCTCGGGCTCCCCTTTCCCAAGCGCATGCGCTGGGCCGACCTTGCGATCGCCTTCGCCCGGCCGATCGTCTGGCTGCTCGCCCTCTACGGGGCCTCGGTTATCCCCGTCGATCTCGGCGGCATCCGCAGCGGGCGCCACACGCACGGCCACCGCTTCCACCACCCCCGCCGGATCCGCATCGCCCGGCCCGAGGCGTGGCAGGAGACGCTGCGCGCGGCCTTCGTCGTCGCCGACGCCGGGGAACGGCGCCGCCGGATCGCCGAAGACGCCGCCCGGGAGGCGGCCGCAGCCGGCGGCCGCCTCGTCGAGGACGTGGATCTGCTCGCGACGAACACCCACCTCGTCGAGTACCCCGTGGTCGCCCGCGGGCGCTTCCCGGAGGAGTTTCTCGAGCTGCCCCCCGAGGTGTTGATCACGGCCATGCGCGAGCACCAGAAATACTTCGCCGTGGAGGACGGGTCGGGGAGGCTCCTTCCCTGGTTCGTCGCCGTGAACAACACCCGGGCCGCGGACCCCGCCGTTGTGGTCCGCGGCCACGAGCGCGTGCTCCGGGCGCGGCTCGAAGACGCGCGCTTCTTTTACCGCACCGACCTCGCCGTGCCGCTTGAGCGGCAGGTGGAGAAGCTGCGCCAGGTCCTTTTTCAGGCGAAGCTCGGCTCGGTCCTCGACAAGGTGCTCCGCGTGCGGGAGCTCGCCGAGCGGCTGGCCGCCTGGTGCGATCCGGGGGAGGAACTCCGCCGCACCGTGGGCCGGGCAGCCTGGCTGTGCAAGGCCGACCTCGTCAGCCTCATGGTCGGCGAATTCCCGAAACTCCAAGGGGTGATGGGCCGAATCTACGCCGCGGCCCAGGGCGAGCCCGAGGCGGTCGCGCGGGCGATCGAGGAGCACTACCGGCCGACGGCCGCCGGGGGGCTGCTGCCGGAGACGGCCGCGGGCGCGGTCCTCGCCGTGGCCGACAAGATCGACACGCTCTGCGGCTGCTTCCGCGCCGGCCTGATCCCCTCCGGCGCGGCCGATCCCTACGCCCTGAGGCGCCAGGGGATCGGCGTGATCCAGATCCTGCGCCGCCACCGCTTCGGCTGGTCGCTCGGCCGCCTGATCGCGGAGGGGCTGGCGCGGTACCCCGACCCGGAGGCGGCGCCGCCCGAGACCGCACAACAGCTCGCCGCCTTTCTCGAGGGGCGGCTCTCCTCGCAGCTCATCGAGGAGGGCTGCGCGCGGGACACGGTGGCCGCGGTTCTCGCCGCGGACGCCGATCGCGCACCCGACGCCTTCGACCGGGCGGCCGCCCTCGAGGCTTTCCGCCGCAAGCCCGAGTTCGAGGGGATCGCCCTGTCCTTCAAGCGGGTGGCGAACATCCTGCGGCGGGCCGAGGGCTTCACGCCGGCTGCGGTGCGGGAGGAGCGCTTCGTCGATCCCGCCGAGGGGATGCTCCTCGCCGCCCTCCGCGCCATCGAGGGCGCCGTCGCGCAGGAGCTGGAAAACGGCCGCCACACCGAGGCGCTCGCGCGCATGCTCGAGCTCAAGCCGGCGCTTGAGCGCTTCTTCGAGGACGTGATGGTCATGGACGAGGACGCGGAGCGGCGCGAAAACCGGCTTTCGCTGCTCGCGCGGGTCGCCGGCCTCTTCGAACGCTTCGCCGATTTCTCCAAGCTTTCCGCCTGAGGGGCGTTCCCGCGCGCGCCGGCCTGCGGCCGCGGGCCCCGGGCGGCAGACCGCCGGAAGGGGAAAGGATGCCATGCCCTACGACCCGGAAAAGGACAAGGTGCTCCGCCGCTGGAAATGCGAGCAGACCGGGCTCGTCGTCTCCATCAACCAGTACGGCGACGGGGGCGCAAAGCTCCAGATCGGGCCCCGGATCCTCACCAAGCGGGACGGGACCGAGGGTGCGCCGGTCAAGGCCGGGCGGCTCTCCATGGAGGATTTCCTCTGGCTCTACGACCTGATGGACGAGATCCGGGATGAAATGACGCGCCTGAACCGCCCCGAGTAACCCCCCGCCGCCATGAAGTCCGCCTGCCGCGAAGCGATCGTCCGGCCGGCGCGGACGCCGCGTTCCCCGCGCCTGGGACCGCTCGCCGTGATGGCGGCGACCGAGCCCGACGTCGCGCTCCTGCGGGCCGAGCTCGGCTTCGCGGAGGACCCGGGTCGGCCGTTGCACATCAGCCGCCTCTACACCGCCTCGACACAGATCCCCGGGCTGGCGCTCGCCGGCCCGCTCGTGGGCGCCCCCCACGCGGTCATGCTGGCCGAGAACCTGATCGCCTGGGGCAGCCGGGAGATCGTCTTCTGCGGCTGGTGCGGCGCCGTGTCGCCCCGGGCCGGGATCGGGGATCTCCTCCTGCCGACGGCGGCGCTGATCGACGAAGGCACCTCGCGGCACTACGCCCCGCGGCGCAGGCGATCCGCGGCCGACCCGGCCCTGCGGGGGCGGCTTGCGGCCTCCTGCCGCGCCGTCGGTGCGGCGGCCCTTTGCGGGGCGGTGTGGACGACCGATGCGCCGTTTTGCGAGACGCCCTCGCGGGTCGCCGCCTTCCGCGGGCGGGGGGCCCTCGCCGTGGAGATGGAATGCTCGGCGCTCTTCACCGTCTGCGCCGCGCGCGAGGCCGCGGCGGCCGCCCTGCTCGTCGTCTCCGACGACCTCTCCGGCCTCACCTGGCGGCCGGGGTTCCGTGACCCGCGCTTTTCCCGCGGCCGCCGGCTCGCCGCCCGGGCCGTCGCCGCCTTCTGCCGGCTCCCCCCCGGGGAAGCCGGCCCGATCCCCGCGCCCGGGGCGGCAGGCGCCCCGGGGCGACTCCGGAGGGCCGAAGATGCCGCGACCCCGGACCCCGAGCGATGAGATCCCGGTCGAGGCGTTGAGCGAGGCCCAGGCGCGCCGGGAACTCGCCCGGCTCGCCCGCCTCATCGCCCGGCACGACCGCCTCTACCACGCCGAGGACCGCCCCGAGATCAGCGACGCCGCGTACGACGCCCTGCGGCGCCGCAACGAGGCGATCGAGAAGCGCTTTCCCCACCTGACCCGCGCTGACAGCCCCTCGCGCGCCGTCGGGGCGCCGCCGTCGCCCGCGTTCCGCAAGGTGCGCCACGCCCTGCCCATGCTCTCGCTCCAGAACGCGATGACCCTGGAGGACGTGCGCGAATGGCTCGAGAGCGTGCGGCAGTTCCTGCGGGAGCTTCAGGATCCGCGCACCCCGATCGATCTTGCCTGCGAGCCCAAGATCGACGGGGTCTCCTGTTCCCTGCGCTACGAGGCGGGCCGCCTGGTCCAGGCCGCCACCCGCGGCGACGGCCAGGAGGGCGAGGAGGTGACGGCGAACGCGCGCACCATCGCCGACATCCCGCAGCGGCTCGCGGGTGCGGGATGGCCGGCGCTGCTCGAGGTGCGCGGCGAGGTGTTCATGACCGACGAGGACTTCCTCCGGCTGAACGAACAGCAGGAACGCGCAGGCGGCAAGCGATTCGCCAACCCGCGCAACGCCGCCGCCGGAAGCCTCCGCCAGCTCGACCCCGCGGTGACCGCCGGCCGCCCGCTGCACTTCGCGGCCCACGGCTGGGGGGAACTCTCCGCGCCGCTCGCCGCGACCCAGTCCGAGGCCATGCAGCGCCTGCGCGGCTTCGGCTTCCGCCTCTGCGAGCCCGCGGCGCGGGTGCGCGTCGCGGGTCCGGAGGCGGAGGCGCTCCGCGCCTACTACGAGCGCCTGGAAGCCGAGCGCAGCCGGCTGGGCTTCACGATCGACGGCATCGTTCTCAAGATCGACCGGCTCGAGTGGCAGGCCCGGCTGGGCGTGGTCAGCCGCTCGCCGCGCTGGGCGATCGCCTGGAAGTTTCCCCCGGAGCGGGGCGTCACCGTCGTCGAGGAGATCCGCTGCCAGGTCGGCCGCACCGGCAAGATCACCCCCGTGGCGCGGCTTGCGCCGATCGGCATCGGCGGGGTGCTCGTGCGGCGCGCGACGCTCCACAACGCCGACGAGATCGCCCGCAAGGACATCCGTGTCGGCGACGCGGTCGTCGTCCAGCGCGCCGGCGACGTGATCCCCCAGGTGGTCGCCGTCCTGCCCGAGCGCCGCCCGGCGGAGAGCCGCCCCTTTGTCTTCCCGGAGCGCTGCCCCGCCTGCGGCAGCCGTCTCGTGCGGCAGGAGGGGGAGGCCGACACCTACTGCCCGGCGGGGCTGGTCTGCCCGGCCCAGGCGGTCGAGCGCCTGAAACACTTCGTCTCCCGCGGGGCCTTCGACATCGAGGGTCTGGGGGAAAAGCACCTCACGCTCTTCTACGCCAAGGGGCTGATCCGGACGCCGCCCGACATCTTCACCCTCGAAGAGCGGGACGGGACCGAGCTGGCGCCGCTGAGCACCTGGGAAGGGTGGGGGGAGAAGTCGGCGCAGAACCTCTTCGCCGCCATCCGCCGGGCGCGCGAGATCCCGCTTGAGCGGTTCATTTACGCGCTCGGCATCCGCCAGGTCGGCGAGGCGACCGCGCGGCTGCTCGCCCGGCGCTACCGGACGCTCGATCGGTGGCGGCAGTCCCTGACGGCGGCGCTTGCGCCGGAATCCGAGGAGCGCGCGGAGCTCCTTGCGCTGGACGGCATCGGGCCGTCCGTGACCGCGGACCTGCTCGGGTTTTTCGCCGCCGAGGCCAACCGCGAGGTGCTCGAGGCCCTCACGCGGCCGCGGCCGGACGGGCGGCCCCTGGTGACGGTCCGGCCCGCCTCGGGAGGGCCGGCTGCGGCCTCTCGGCTCGCGGGGAAGACGGTGGTCTTCACGGGGACCCTGCAGTCGATGACCCGCAGCGAGGCGAAGGCCCGGGCCGAGGCGCTCGGCGCGAACGTGGCCGGCTCGGTTTCGCGCAAGACCGATTTCGTGGTCGCCGGCCCGGGGGCGGGGGCCAAGGAGAAAAAGGCGCGCGAGCTCGGCATCCGGGTGATCGGCGAGGAGGAGTGGCTGAAGCTCTCCGGGGAGGGCTGAGGCCCGAACCGGGTTCGGTGACGTCAGGGTCAGGAGGATCGCCGTGGAGGAACGGGTTCGTGCCCGCGTGGTCGTGAGCGGCCGGGTCCAGGGGGTGGCCTTCCGCCTTGAGGCCCGCCGCGCGGCCGGTCATATCGGGGTCGTCGGCTGGGTGCGGAACCTCCCCGACGGCCGGGTGGAGGCGGTGATCGAGGGCGAGCGGCGGCGGGTCGAGGAGATGATCGCCTGGTGCCGGCGGGGACCGGCGCTTGCGCGGGTCGACGCGCTGGAGCTCGCCTGGGAGGAGCCTGCGGGCGGCTTTTCCGACTTCGCGATCGTCCGCTGAAGCCCAACACCCGCCGGCACCCCGGCGCGAAGGCGCGCCTCAGGCGCGCAGGGGCGGCCTGCGCGCCTTCTGCGCGGCAAAGAGCAGGGCCCGCTTCCCGCGGGGGATCAGAGGGCGTCCTTCAGGGCTTTGCCGGCTTTGAAGCGCACGACGGTGGCGGCCTTGATCTTGATCGGCTCGCCGGTCTGGGGGTTTCTTCCCTTGCGCGCCTTGCGCTTGGACTTGCTGAAGGTGCCGAAGCCGACGAGCGTCACCTTGCCGTCGGGTTTCTTGAGGGCGCGGGTGACGTTGTCCATGAACGACTGCAGCGCCGCCGCCGCCGCCGACTTGGAAATCCCGGCATCCTTCGCCACTTTTTCGATCAGTTCGGCCTTGGTCATCTTCCGTTCTCCTCAGGTGGGGTGTGGGGCAACACGCCTGCAAGCCTGCCAACGCGCTGCCCGTCGATACCCGACGGCGGCGGGCCTGTCAACACAAATCTCCGCCCGGATCGCCGCGGTTTCCGCCGCGGTTGCAGGCTTCCGGCGGCGGGAGGCCGCCCGCGCCGCCCCCTCTTTCGCGACCGGGCTCCACCCGTCGGCCCGCGGGCCGCGTTTTGGCCCGCCGTCGGCCTTAGGCCCCCCGGGAATCGTCGCGCTCGAGCAGCGCTTCCACGAAGGCCTCGGGGTCGAAGTCCTGCAAATCCTCGATTGCCTCGCCGATACCGAGGTAGCGCAAGGGGACGCCCACCTCGCGCGTCACCGCGACGGCGATCCCGCCCTTGGCCGTGCCGTCGAGCTTGGTGAGCACGATGCCCGTGAGGCCCAGGGCCTCGTGGAAGAGCCGCGCCTGGGAGAGCGCGTTCTGGCCGGTCGTCGCGTCGAGCACGAGCAACACCTCATGGGGGGCGCCGGGGAGCCGCTTGGCGATCGAACGGCGGATTTTCTTGATCTCCTCCATGAGGTTCGTCTTCGTGTGCAGCCGGCCGGCCGTGTCCACGAGGACGACGTCGATGCCGCGGGCTAAGGCGGCGGAGACGGCGTCGAAGGCGACCGCCGCCGGGTCGCTTCCTTCCGGCCGGCGGATCAGCTCGGCCCCGGCGCGCTCGGCCCAGACGGCGAGCTGCTCCCCGGCCGCGGCGCGGAAGGTGTCCGCCGCGGCGAGCAGCACCCGCCGGCCCGCGCGCACGTGGCGCGCTGCGAGTTTGCCGATCGTGGTCGTCTTGCCCGTGCCGTTCACCCCGACCACCAGGACGACCCACGGCGGCGGTCCCGGCTCCGGCGCCGCCGCGGCCGGAGGGGTGAGCGCGGCGACGAGCGCCTCGCGCAGCAGACGTTCGAGCTCGGCCGGCTGGGCGACCCGGGCGGCGGAGAGCCGCGCGATCAGCTCGGTCGCCGTCCGGACGCCCAGATCGGAGGTGATCAGCAGCTCCTCGAGCTCCTCGAGCGCGGCGGCGTCGACCGTGCGGCCGCCGGGGAAGATCCGGCCGAGGCCTTCCCGGAGGCCGCGGCGGGTCTTGGCCAGCCGGTCGCGCAGGCGGGCGAAGAGGCCGGCGCGCTCGGCCTCGCCGCCCGTGCTCGCGCCGGGGGATCGGGAAAACCAGCCCACGGGGGGTCCATCTCCTCTCCGGGCCGTGGGGCTTCCGCCCGCGGCCCGCGCCTCGTGTACGGCTCAGGCGGCCTGGGACTCGGGCCGCCGCAGGCTCACCGAGACCACGGAGGAGACCCCCTTCTGTTCCATCGTGATCCCGAAGAGCATGTCGGCGAACTCCATGGAGCGCTTGTTGTGGGTGATCATCAGGATTTGCGAGCTCTCGCCGATGTGGGCGAGAAGGTCGTTGAAGCGGTGCACGTTCGACTCGTCGAGGGGCGCGTCGATCTCGTCGAGCAGGCAGAAGGCGGTCGGCCGGATGAGAAAGATCGCAAAGAGAAAGGCGATCGCCGCGAGGGCCTTTTCCCCGCCCGAGAGCAGGCTCATGCGCGTGAGCTTCTTGCCCGGCGGGTGGATCATGTACTCGACCCCGGTTTCGAGCGGGTCGTCGGGCCGGGTGAGCACGAGCTCGGCCGAGCCCCCGTTGAAGAGGCGCGGGAAGACTTCCTTGAGCTTCTCGTTGATGGCGGCGAAGGTGGCAAGGAAACGTTCCTGGGAGACGGTGTTGATCTTGCGGATCACGCGGTGGAGATCGTCCATCGCCTTTTCGAGGTCCGCCTTCTGGGTCTTCAGGAACTCGTGGCGCTCGGAGAGCTCCTGGAACTCGCGGATCGCTCCGAGGTTCACCTCGCCGATGCGCGAAAGCTGCGCCTGCAGGCGCGAGAGCTCCGCCTCGAGGGCTTCCTCGCCCGGGGCGGGCTGGGGGGCCGGCTCGAGGGCGGCGCGCAGCTCGGCGAAGGGCGTCCGGTAGCGGTCCTCGATCTGGGCCGCGAGATGCTCGCGCTTGAGGCGGCGCTCGGCCTGCTCGAGCTCAAGGAGACGCAGGCGCTCGAGGGTCTTTTCGCGCTGCTCCTTCAACCCGGCGATCGCCGCGTCGCTCTCCCGCAGCCGCTCGTCGATCGCCGCGTAGTCCCGCTCCTCGCGGGCGATGTCGGCCTCCAGGGCCCGGATCTCGGCGTAGCGCGCCTGCAGGCCCTCCTCGAGCGCGGCGATTTCCGCGCGCAGGGTTTCGAGGCGCTGCACCCGGCGCTCGATTTCGGCCGCGAGCTCCGCAAGCCGCCGCCGGCCGTCGGCCTGGAACTCGCCCAGCCGCCGGATGCCGGTCTCGTGGTTTTCGAGCCGGGCCTGGAGGGCCGAGCGCTCCATCTGGGTCTGCACCCGGGCCTGCCCGCACTGCTGCTGGCGTTCGCCGAGCGCGGCGAGTTCGTTCGCCGCCGCGGCGGCCGCCTCGCGGGCGGCGGCGATCGCGGCGGTGAGCTCGGAGAGCGCCCGGTCGGCGCGGTGGATTTCGTCGTCGAGATCGCCCGCTTCGCCCGAGAGCTGTTCCTGCTCCAGGCGGACCACCTCGAGCCTGCGGCGCAGGCCTTTCAGGTCCTCGCTCGCCTTGTACTGGGCCTTCTCGGCCTCGATCTCCTGCTCGCGGGCCGCCTGCTTTTCTTCGATGCGCCGCTGGAGGTCGCCGTCGAGAAGCCGGACCTCGCCCTCGAGGGCTTTCAGGCGCCGGCGGTGCCCCTCGAGGGCCTCGTCGAGCGCCCGGCCTTGGCGCTCGAGATCGCGCAGCTCCTGTTTTTTGGCGAGGATGCCGCCGGAGCGGTCGTGGCTGCCCCCGATCAGGAAGCCGCGCGGGGAGACGAGATCCCCCTGCGGGGTGACGAAGGTGAGCACCCGGCCGTTCGCGTTGAAGCGGGCGACGGCCTCGGCGAGCGTGTCGACCAGGACCACGTTTCCGAGCAGCGCGCGCGCGATTGCCTCGAAGCCCGGCTTGACCCGCACCCGCCGCAGCAGGAGCCCCTCGGGCTCCTCCGCGCCGGAGGGCGAGGTCTCGTGCAGGGCGCCCACGGGGATGAAGCCGCAGCGGCCGGCGTGGTCGCGGTGCAGCCGGTCGATCGCCTCGAGCGCCTCCGGCTGGCCCTCGACCAGGATGAACTGAAGCGACTCCCCGAGGGCGGCCTCGACGGCGAGCGTGAGCGACTCCTCGGGCTCGAGCAGGTCGGCGACCAGTCCGATCACCCCGCCCGCCGGGGCCTTCCCCGCGGCCCCCTCGGCGCGGGCGGACTTCGCCCGCTTCATGACCGCCCGCACCCCGTCGCGGTACCACTCGAAGGACTCCTCCATCTTCTTGAGCGCCCCGAGCTTCGAGCGCAACCCGTTGCGCTCGAACTCGAGCGCCTGGACCTGCTTGACGAGGGCCCCGAGCTCACGCGATTTCGCCTCCAGCCGGCCGCGCAGCTCGGCGACCGCGGCGCCGAGGTCGGCGATCGCGCGGCGGGCCGCCTCCAGGCGGGCCGTCGCGCGCCGCTCGCGCTCCTCGGCCTCGGCGAGCTCGGCGCGGATGCGGGTTTCCTCCTCCTCGGCGCGCTGCTGGCGCCGCTTGAGGCTCTCGCGGTTCTGGGAGGCGCTCTGGTGGAGGTTTCTCAGCCGCGCCTCGCGGTTCATGAGCTCGAGATGCTCACGCCGCAGGGCTTCCACCCGCTCGGTCTTTTCGGCGACCTCGCGGGAAAGCGCCTCCTCCTGGCCGCGCTGTTCCTCCAGGCGCGCCCGGACGGCCTCGAGCTCCCGCCTCAGGCCCTCGCCCAGCGCCGCCTCGCGCTCGATTTCGCCCTCGAGCTTGCGGTCCTTTTCGGCGAGCTCCGCGCGCGCGCTTTCGAGTTCGCGGATCTCCCGGCCGAGGCGGTCCAGCTCCTCGCGGCGGTGCTTGCGGTCGGCTTCCATCCGGTCGACGCCGCGCTGCAGGGTGAAGCGCTTTTCCTTGCGCTCGCCGATCGCCTGGTTCTTGCGCAGGCGCTCGAACTGGATCTCCTCGACGGCGGCGTCGAGCCGCTTGAGCTCGGCGGCCTGGGCGAGATCGGCGTCCCGCAGCTCGTTGAGCAGCCGCTCGGCGTCCGCCATCCGGGCCGAGAGCTCGTCGGTGCGCAGGGCGGCCAGTTGCACGTCCAGGCCGCGGATGCGGGCCTGGGTGCGGTTGTAGAGCTCGGCCTTGCGCGCCTGGCGCTTGAGGCTCGCCATCTGGCGCTCGATTTCGAGCACGATGTCGGCCACGCGGAGCAGGTTCTGGCGCGTGGCCTCGATCTTGCGCAGGGCCTCGGCCTTGTGCTGCTTGTAGCGCGTGGTGCCGGCGGCCTCCTCGATGAACACGCGGCGCTCCTCGGGGCCGGCCTCGGCGAAGGCGCCGATGTTGCCCTGCTGGATCACGGAATAGGAGCGTGTGCCGACCCCGCTGCCGAGGAAGAGATTGTGGATGTCCTTCAAGCGGCAGGGCCGGCGGTTGATCAGGTAGGCGCTCTCGCCGGAGCGGTAGAGCCGGCGGGTGACCTCGATCTCGGTGAATTCTTTCAGCTCTTCGGGGACGCTGCCGTTGTCGTTGAGCAGGGTGAGGGTCACCTCGGCCATGCCGAGTGGCGGCCGGCCGTTGGAGCCCGCAAAAATCACATCCTCCATCGCCTTGCCGCGGAGCTGCTTGACGCTCTGCTCGCCCATCACCCAGCGGATGGCGTCGACCAGGTTGCTCTTGCCGCAGCCGTTGGGGCCGACGATGGCCGTGACGCCCGGCGGGAACTCGATCGTCACCCGGTCGCAGAAGGATTTGAACCCACAGATCTCGAGTTTTTTCAGTTTCATGCAGGGTATCTCCCCTTCATCCGGCCTTCCGTGCGGAGAAGCTCCGCCGCGGATGAGGCCCATCCTACCAGGAGGGGGCGTGGCTGTAAAGCGAAAACACAACCGGAGGGGGGCGAAAAAACGCCGGATACAAGATATGGGGCTGAAATCCGCCCTTTTGCCGTTTCGGTCCCGGCGGGGGGAACGCGGCTTTCGCGCCTGAACCCCGGCGGCCCCGGGGGGAAGGGTCCCTTTCTTGGGGGCACGTGACCGGCGTCTCCCCCGCCATGGGCGCTCGCGGGATGCCGGGGCGTGGGTCTCTCCTTGCCGGCCGGTCCGGCCAAGGCGCTTGACTTCCCGCAGAGGCTCCCGCTATGTACATTTTGTTTCCTCCACGAGCAAACCCCCGGATCCGGCGGAAAGGATTGCGGACATGACCGAAACCCCCGCTGCGAGCGAGCATCTCCTTTCCCACCCCACCGTGCGCGCCGTTCTCGAGGACGAAAGCCGCGAGCTTCGGGAGCGGAGGGCCTTTCGGCCCCCCGTCTGCCGGGTCTTTTCCTCGGCCTACACGGTCCTCGAGCCCACCGATCGTTTCCGCTTCACGATCGACCGCGAGGCGCGGGCCAAGCTGCCGAACATCATCGGCAACCGCGTGCAGATCGTCCGCGCCGCCGAGCGGCTCGACCCGGAGGCCGAGGCGCGCTGGCGCGCGCCGCGGCGCGTGGGCATCGTCTTCTCGGGCGGCCCGGCCCCCGGCGGGCACAACGTGATCGCCGGGCTCTTCGACGCCATGCGGCGGGCGAACCCCGAAAACCGCCTCTTCGGCTTTCTCGTCGGACCCGACGGGGTCGTGGAAAACGAGGCCGTCGAGATCACCGCCGAGCTCGTCGACCGCTACCGCAACCTCGGCGGCTTCACGATGATCAAGACCGGCCGCGCCAAGATCGACACCCGCCAGAAGGTCGAGCTGTCGCGGAAGACCTGCCGGGAGCTCGGGCTCAACGCCCTCGTCATCGTCGGCGGGGATGACTCCAACACCAACGCCGCCTTTCTCGCCCAGGAGCTCTACGCCGACGGCATCCAGGTGATCGGCGTGCCCAAGACGATCGACGGCGACATCCAGGTGCGCGACGACGCGGGCAACGTCCTGTGCGCCGTCTCCTTCGGTTTCCACACGGCGGCGCGCGCCTTCGCCGGTGCGATCGCCGGGCTCTGCAACGACGCGAGCTCCGACATCAAGTACTACCACGTCTGCAAGGTGATGGGCCGCGTCGCCAGCCACCTCGCCCTCGAGGTCGCCCTCCAGGCCCACCCCAACCTCACGATCATCGGCGAAGACCTCGTGGACTTCGTGGACGAGGAGCGGCTGGAAAAGTCGCGCGCCGAGCATTCAACCGACTACACCGCCTACGGCATGACGCTGCGGCATCTCTCGCGCCTGATCTGCGAGGCGATCGTGCGGCGGGCGGCGGTGGGCAAGAACTACGGCGTCATCGTGATCCCGGAGGGGGTGCTCGAGTTCATCAACGAGGTCGAGGTGTTCATCATGAAGCTGAACACCATCATCGCCGACTACAACCGCACCCACGACCGCGAGTTCCACCTCGCCTTCCCCCTCCTCGAGGACAAGCTCGAGTACCTGCACCGCCTCGCCCAGCGCTCGCGCGAGGATCCCTCCTACCGCCTCTGGAACACGCGCGACGAGGACCTCTTCAACGATCTGCCGGAGTTCTTCCAGGAGGGGCTGCTCACCGAGCGCGACAGCCACGGCAATTTCCAGTTTTCCCAGATCCAGACCGAAAAGGTGCTGATGGGGCTGGTCCACGACTACCTGAACATCCTCAAGGAGAAGGGCCGCTACAAGCTCGGCATCCCGCGGGAGTACTTCCGCAAGACGCTGGCCAAGGCCGGGCTCGACCCCGACCAGTACGGGCCGGCGCTCTTCGAGAACTACCCCGCGGGCGACTACCTCCTCACCCGCTCCGCGATCATCTCCGCCAAGACCCTGCGCGCGGAGCTCGAAAAGAGCGGCCTGCTCGATCCGGGCGGGAGCATCCCGGCCGCCGTCGAGAAGGTCTACAAAAAGACCGTCCCCAACTTCAAAACCCAGGAGCATTTCTACGGCTACGACGGCCGCGGCCATGACCCGACGCGCTTCGACTGCACCTACACCTACAACCTGGGGCTCACCGTCTTCAGCCTGATCGCCCACGGGGCGACGGGCCAGATGGCCGCGATCCGCAACCTCGAGCACGAGTTCGCGCGCTGGGAGCCGATCGGCATCCCGATCGCCCCGCTCATGCACCTCGAGGAGAGGAAAGGGCGGCTCGAGCTCGTGCTGGAGAAGGCCCTCGTGGACGTGGAGTCCCCGGCGATGAGGATCTTCAAGGCCCGGCAGGCAAGCTGGCTCGCGGCGGACTCCGAGCAGGAGCACTACCGCCGGCCCGGCCCCATCCACCTCGGAAGCGAAACCGACGAGGATCGGCCGCTCACCCTGATGCTGAACGCGCTGCGTTGAGGCCGCCCAAGGCGCCGGGCGGCCGCGGCCGGCTAGCGGAGCTCCCGCTCCAGGCGGTTCCGCTCGGCCTCGGTCAGAAAGCCCGCGTCGACCAGCACCTCCCCGATCCCCGCCGCCCGCAGCTCCGGGATCCGCAGCACGGACTCGGGTTTCTTCTGGTGCAGGCTGAAGAAGGTGTGCTTGAGGTTGGGCCGGGTTTTCTTGAGCAGGTAGACGCTGCGCACGATCGCCGCGTCCTTGCCGGCGAAGACGATGTGGTGGGTGAGAAAAAACCACCCCGCGGCGCAGGCGAGCGCGATGAGGACATACTGCTTGAGCCGCGAGCCCATGGCGCCGGGGTTCCTTTCGCCGCACCCCTGTGATAGGATGACCTCATTTTACCAGGCCGGGTCCCGGGGGTCAAACGCAGGGGCCCGCGGGGGGCGCTGATGGCAGGTTTCGCGCCCGGCCGGGTCCGCCGCCGGGGGCGGGCGGACTCGATGGTGCTGACGGCGCTTTTCCTCGCCGCGGCCTACTGGGGCCTCGAGGCCCTCCTCAACGTCTTTTCGCCCGGCGAGATCAGCTTCTACCGCGAGCTGTTCGGCCCGCGGGTGGGCGAGATGGGCATGCGCATCATCGCCGCCTGCCTCTTTCTCCTCTTCGGCTCCCACGTCCAGTACACGATCAACGAGCGCCGCCGCGCGGAGGAGGCCCTCCGGGCAAGCGAGGAGAAGTACCGCACCATCCTCGAGAGCATCGAGGAGGGCTACTACGAGGTCGATCTCCTCGGCCGCCTGCGCTTCGTCAACGACTCCCTGCGGCGGCTGCTCGGCCGGCCGAGCGCGGCGCTCGTCGGCCTGCCGCTCGAGGAGGCCCTCGGGGAGGAGGCCGCCGCCGTGCTGGGGGAGGCCTTCGAGCGCTGCCGGCGGGAGAACCGGCCGGTCAAGGCCGTGGAGTGCCGCATGCGGGCGGGCGGCGAGGCGCTGATCGTGGAGGCCTCGGTGTCGCCGCTTCGCGGCCGGGACGGGGAAATCGCGGGCTTCCGCGGGATCCTGAGGGACCGGACCGAAACCCGAAGGCTCGAGATGGACCTCCTCGAATCCTACCGCAAGCTGCAGCAGGCGCGTGCGGCGACCATCCTCGGCCTGGCCAAACTCGCCGAGTACCGCGACGAGGGCACCGGGACCCACCTCGAGCGCATCCGCGAATACGCGCGGGTCCTGGCCGAGGAGCTCTCGCGGCTGCCGCGCTACCGCGGCTACATCGACGCCCGCTACATCGAGGACATCTACCAGTCGGCCATCCTGCACGACATCGGCAAGGTGGGGATCCCGGACACGATCCTGCTCAAGCCCGGGGAGCTGACCGGCGAGGAATTCGAGGCGATCCGCCGCCACACGGTGCTCGGCGCGGAGGCGATCGCGGCGATCCAGGAGGGCATCGAGGGGCGTTCGTTTCTGAACATCGGCCGCGAGATCGCCTTCTGCCACCACGAACGCTGGGACGGCTCCGGCTATCCGCGCGGCCTGAAGGGGGAGGCGATCCCGCTCTCCGCGCGCATCGTCGCCGTGGCCGACGTCTACGACGCCCTCACCACCCGGCGCTTCTACAAGGACGCCTTCTCCCACGAGAAGGCGCGGCGGATCATCGCTTCCCTGCGGGGAAAACACTTCGACCCCGAGGTGGTCGATGCCTTCCTGCGCACGGAGGAGCGCTTCGACCGCATCCGCCGCGAACGGCTCCGCGAGGAGGAGGCCGCCCGCGGCGTCCCCCCGCCCGGCGACCGCAGGGTTTCGGCGGGCTGAAGCGGCCCGCCGGGGAGGTCTCGCAGGGATCCCGCGACCCCCGCCGGCGTGCGGGAAAGAGGGGCTCGCGCGCCCAGCAGCGGGCGCACCTCCCGGAAGCCTCACGAGGGCGGGGACACGGCCTCCCGCGGCGCTCCGGGTGCGCCGCTTTCCGTTTCTTGCGCGGGGAGGACCCGCAGGCGGTGTGTTTCCGCCGGGGGCAGTCCCCGCCACCAGGGACCCGCCCCGGACGGCCTCCCGTCGAGCCGCACGGCGTCGCCCGCCGGGGCCCCGCCCGGGAAGCTTCGCTCGAGAAAGCCGCAAAGCGCCTCCCCCGGCACCCGGACCCCGGCCGCCAGCAGCCCCGGGCCGAGCTCGCGCGCGACGAGGTTGAAGAGCTTGAGGGTCGCGGCGGCGGTCCCCGCCCCGCCTTTTTCCCCCGGTGTTCCCTCCCAGGTGATCGAGCGCCGCATCGCGGCGTAGGCGCTGCCGCGGCGCAGCACCGCGCCGGCCAGACCGGGCAGGGCGGCCGAGAGGGCGATCGCGTCTCCGCCGCGGACGGCCGTGCGGGCGAGGTCGTCCACGGGATGGCCGTTCAGGAACACGGTCTGGACGCGGCGGGCGAGGTAGGCGGGGTCGACCCCTGCCGCTTGCGCGAGGAATTCCGAAACCGACGACCCGTCCGGCCCCTCGACGCGGATGCCCTCGCCGAGAAGCGGGAAAAAAAGCGAAGGCCGGCAAGCGGCCCATTCGATGTCCATGGGGGTGTTCCTCGGGGGAAGGACCCGGCGAGCGGCCTGCGGCGGGCGGTGGGGGGCGTTTCCCCCGCCGCCCGCCGCTTCCTTCGGGTTGCGGCGCGGTTCTACCAGTTGAAGACCCGGTCGAGTTCCTCGTCCTTCACCTGGAAGACGACATTGTGGGGCGGGAGCTTTTCCTTGCGGAAGAAGTCCGGCAGGCGGTCCATCGCCTGGGTGAAGCCCGCCTTGCGGTTGAACTCCCGCTCGAGCGAGAGGACCTTCTTGCCGAGGGCGGTCACATCGTCCGCCGTGAGCTTCAGGCCGTGGAAGGTGTTGATGAGGTTGACCAAGGCCTGGAAGGTCTCCGGCTGGTCCATGATGGCGAAGGCGATGAAGAGGCACATGCCCGTGGCGTCGATCGCCGCCGTCGCGATCTGCAGGTTGCGGGAGAGATCGACCTGACCCTCGGGCTGCAGCGGGTTCACGTTGCCGCCGACGCCCAGGATGTTCGTGGCGACCGCGTAGCCCGCCGTGTGATCGGCGCCCATGGTGCTCGTCGCGTAGGTGACGCCGATTCCCTGGACCCCCCGCGGGTCGTAGGCCGGCATGGCCTGCCCCTTCACGACCGGAACGCGCTCCACCCCGTAGACCCGCCCCGTGACCGCGGCGCCGTTTCCCAGAATGCGGCCCAGCGGCGTGCCGGCGCCGATCTCCTTGACCAGCCGGATGGCCGCCTGGGCGTCGCCGAAGGCGGCGACCCCGGCCTCCATGGCGACGGCGACCGTGGCACCGGTCTCGATCGTGTCCAGGCCGAAGTCGTCGCAGAGGCGGTCGAGGGTGGCGATGGCGTCCAAGTCGTCAATGGCGCAGTTGCCGCCGAAGGCCCAGACGGTCTCGTACTCGGGCTGCTTGGTGAGGTAGGCGCCGTCCTTGTCGTAGTAGGTGCCCGAGCAGCGGATCACGCACCCGCGGTGGCAGCCGTGCGTGGCCGAGCCCTCGCCGCCGCGGGCGTTTTCGGTTTCGGCCTGGGTTTCGCCGCTGATCTTGTTGCAGTTGGCGAAGCGCCCCCACATGAAGTTCTTGGTCGGGTAGGCGCCCGCCTCGTTGATCACGTTGGTGAGGACGTTGGTCCCGTAGGCGGGAAGGCCCTGGCCGGTCACGGCATGCTTGCGCAGGCCCTCGACGAATTTCTTGTTCGCCTCCTTGAAGGCCTCGGGGTCCCGGGGCCGCCGGACCCCGCAGCCCGTGTCGTCGACGACGATCACCTTGACCCCCTTGGAGCCCATGACGGCGCCCACCCCGCCGCGGCCCGCGTGGCGCGTGGGCCGGAACTCCATGTCCGTGCAGGCGACCGAGGCGGCGGCCATCTTCATTTCCCCGGCGGGGCCGATCGAGATCAGGCTCACCTTGTCGCCGTACTCGGCCTTCATCGTTTCGGCGACCGCGTAGTTGCCGAGCCCGCGCAGCCGGTTGTCGGGCCGGATCTCCACCTTGTCCTTGCCGAGGTAGATGCGGTAGAGGGTGTCGTCCCGGGGCTTGCCCTCGAGCACGACGGCCGCAAAGCCCAGGCGGCCGAGCATCTGGGCGGGCATGCCGCCGGCGTTCGCCTCCTTGATGCCGCCGGTGAGGGGGCTTTTGCAACCGACCGAGAGCCGGCCGGACATGGCGGCCGCCGATCCGCTGAGCAGCCCCGGAGCGATCACGAGCTTGTTGTCCTCGCCCAGCGGGTGGCAGGAGGGCGGGACCTCGTGGGCGACGATCGCCGAGGTGAGCCCCCGGCCGCCCAGGCCCGCATAGGCCGCGGGCAACGGCTCGACCTTCGCCTTGGGGCCTCCCTCGGCCCCCATCTGGATGCGCAGAATCTTGTCCATGGCTTCCTCCTTGTGCGTTGAAGGTTTCAGCCGCCGTGAGGCCCGTCGCCCCCGCGCCTCGGTCTTCCCCGGCGCGGGGGGTGAGAAACGCTCGGTGCCTTCCCCCCGGCGGGTCTATCGCGGGGGGAAGGGGGAAGTCAAGAAAGCCGCCCGCCGCGTCAGCCGTTCTTCTTCGCGAAATCCCTCATGAAGGAGGCCAGGGTCTCGACCGCCTCCGGGGAGACGGCGTTGTAGAGCGAGGCGCGGCATCCGCCGACCGAGCGGTGGCCCTTCAAACCCACCAGCCCGGCGCGGGCGGCCTCCTCGAGAAAGCGCGCCTCGCGCGCGGCGTCGGCCAGGCGGAAGGTCACGTTCATCTGCGAGCGGCTCGTCGGCTCGGCCGTGCCGCGGTAGAACCCGCCCGAGGCGTCGATCACGGCGTAGATCGTCTCGGCCTTGCGGCGGTTGATCGCGGCCATCGCCTCGAGCCCCCCGACCGTTTCCTCGAGCCAGGCGAGCACGCGCTCGACGATGTAGATCGCAAAGCAGGGGGGCGTGTTGTAGAGGGAGTTTTTCGCGGTGTAGGTCGTGTAGCGCAGCATCGTCGGGAGCGTCTCGGGGGCGCGGCCGAGGAGGTCCTCGCGCACGATCACCACCGTCACCCCGGCCGGCCCCAGGTTCTTCTGGGCGCCGGCGTAGATCAGGCCGAAGCGCGAGGCCGGAATCGGGCGGCTCAGGATGTCCGAGGACATGTCGGCGACGAGCGGGACCGCGCCCGTTTCCGGAAACCGCGCCCACTGGGTGCCGCGGATCGTGTTGTTCGAGGTGAGGTGCAGGTAGGCCGCCTGCGGGTCGAGGTCGATCTTCGCCGGGATGTAGGTGAACTCGCGGTCCTCCGAGGAGGCGGCGACGCGGACCGTCTTGCCGAGCAGGCGCGCCTCGCGGATCGCGTTCGTCGCCCAGGTGCCGGTGTTCACGTAATCGGCCGAGGAGCCCCCGGGGAGGAGGTTCAGCGGGACCATGGCGAACTGCAGGCTCGCCCCCCCCTGGACGAAGATCACGTGGTGGCGGGCATCCAGGCCGAGGAGCCGGCGGATGCGGGCGATCGCCTCGTTGAGGACGGCTTCGAACTCCTTCGAGCGGTGGCTGACCTCCACGATCGACATGCCGGTCCCGCGGAAATCGAGGAAGCTCTCCCGGACTTCCTCGAGCACCGGCAGCGGCAGCGCCGCCGGGCCCGGGTTGAAGTTGTGGACGCGATGCACGGTCATGAACAGGGCCTCCCTTCTGTCGCGTTGAAGACGGGGCCATTTGAACAGCCTTCGGCCGCGAAGTCAAACCCCGGCGGCGATTGACAGGCCGCCGGGCCCCCGCCTATAAGCCGGGAAGCCCCGGCTCAGCCGCCGCGGCCCGACCCGTTTCCCGCCCGAAGGGGAGAAGCCGACCGATGCTCGCCATCCATGCCCACCCCTCCCGCAGCGCCGAGGCGGCCCTGCGGCGCATCGAGGGGCGCAGGCTGCTCTTTTCGCCCCGCGAAACCGAGCGCATCCGCCGCATCCTGGAGGAGGTGCGCGTGCGGGGGGATGCGGCGCTCGTCGCCTACACCCGGCGCTACGACGCCCCGCGGTTTTCCCGGCGCCGGCTTGTGCCCTCGGCCGAGGAGGAGGCCGCCTCCCGCGGCGTGGGCCGGGCCTTCCGCAGGGCGCTCGAGCGCGCCGCCTCGCACATCGAGGCGTTTCACCGCCGCCAGCTCCGGCCGGGCTTCGTGCTGGCCGAGCGGCCGGGGACGCTGCTCGGGCAGCTCGTGCGGCCCGTCGAGCGCGCGGGCGTTTACGTCCCGGGCGGCCCCGGCGGGACGACGCCTCTCATCTCCTCGGTCCTCATGGGGGCGATCCCGGCCCGGACGGCCGGGGTGGGGGAGATCGTCATGGTGAGCCCGCCGCGGGCCGACGGAAGCATCGACCCGCGGCTGCTCGCCGCCGCGCGCGCGGCCGGGGTGAGCCGGGTCTTCAAGGTGGGCGGCCCCTGGGCGATCGGCGCGCTCGCCTGGGGAACGGAGACGATCCCGCGCGTCGACGTGATCGTCGGCCCGGGCAACCTCTACGTCACGCTCGCCAAGCGGCTGGTCGCCGGCACCGTGGGGATCGACCTCGTCGCCGGGCCGAGCGAGCTCGTCGTGGCCGCGGACGGGTCGGCCGATCCCGGCTTCGTCGCCGCCGATCTCCTCGCCCAGGCCGAGCACGACCCGATGGCTTCGGTCGTTTTGCTGACCGACCGGCCCGCGCTCGCCCGTGCCGTCGCCGCGGCGATGGAGGCGCAGCTGCCGCGCCTGGGCCGCGAGGCGATCGCCCGGCGCGCGGTGCGGGACTACGGCGCGGCCTTCGTCGCCGCAAGCCTCGAGGCGGCCTTCGATCTCGCCGACCGCCTGGCACCCGAGCACCTCGAGCTCCACCTCGAGGACCCCTGGGCCTGGCTGCCGCGGGTGCGCCACGCCGGGGCCGTGTTCCTGGGCCCTTGGACGCCGGAGGCGGCCGGCGACTACCTCGCCGGCCCCAACCACGTGCTCCCGACGGTGGGCACGGCGCGCTTCGCCTCGGCGCTCTCCGTCGACCACTTCCTCAAGAAGATGAGCGTCATCCACTACACGGAGGCGGCGCTGCGGCGCGAGGCCGCGGACATCGTCCGCTTGGCCGAGGCCGAGGGCCTGGAGGGGCACGCGCAGTCGGTGCGGCGCCGGGTCGCCGGCCGGCGGCCGCTCAGGCCGGCTTCCGCCAGAGGTAAACGCGCAGGGGGGGCAGGTTGAGGGGCTCGATCTGGACGCAGGGCGGGCCGAGGAGTTCGGGGGCCAGGCGGGCGACACGGCCCATCACCTGGTAGCTCACGAAACGGCCGCCGGGGGCGAGGCAGCCCCAGATTTCCGCGAGGATCCGTCTGCCGAGCTCGGCGGGGATCGTCGAAAAGGGGATGCCCGAAACCACGATGTCGGGCGCCTGGAGGCGGGCGGCCTCGAGCGCGCGGCGGATCTCGGCCGCACTGCCCCAGAAGAGCGCAAGGCGCGGGTCGCGCAGCGCGGCGAGGCAGGCGGCGAAGTCGCGGTTGATCTCGATCGCCAGCAGGCGGCCCTCCGGCGGGAGCGCCTCGAGGAGCGCCCGCGTCGTCCCCCCGGTGCCGGGGCCCAGCTCCACGACGACCCGCGCTTCGCCCACGCCGGCGGCGGCGACGATGCGCCGCTCGAGAAACCGCGAGCTCGGCACGGCCGAGCCGACGAGCGCCGGCCGTTTCAAAAACCCCACGAGAAACGAGAGGCGGCCGTTTCCCCGCGGGCTTGCCCCGCGCCGTGCCGCGCCGCCCGTCCCCCTACCCATCGCGTCCGTCCCCCTTGGGGCCGAGGGGCTCCCCCCGCAGCCAGTCGAGCAGGAGGCGCACCCCGAAGCCGGTGGCGCCCGGGCCGCAGAAGGCGCTTTCCTGTTTCTGGAAGGCCGGGCCGGCGATGTCGAGGTGCGCCCAGGGCGTCCGGCCGACGAAGGCCTGCAGGAACAGGGCGGCCGTGATCGCCCCGCCCGCGCGGGTCGAGGGGAGGTTGCGGATGTCCGCGAGGTGCGATTTGAGAAACTCGCGGTAATCCTCCGGCAGCGGCATCGGCCAGCAGCGCTCGCCCGTCCGCCGCCCGGCCTCGAGGAGCGCGCGGCCGAGATCCTCCTGCGGCGAGAAGACCCCGGCGATGCGCTCGCCCAGGGCCACGACGCAGGCGCCGGTCAGGGTCGCCACGTCGACCAGGACGGCGGGGGAAAACCGCTCCTCCGCCCAGGCGAGGGCATCGGCGAGGATGAGTCTCCCCTCGGCGTCGGTGTTGCCGATCTCGATGCGCTTGCCGCCGCGGCCGGTCACGATGTCCCCCGGCCGCATGGCCGACCCGGAGAGCATGTTTTCGACCAGCGGGATCACGCCGACCAGCGACCGCTCGAGGCCCAGGCGCGCGGCGCCGATCAGCGTCGCCGCCACCGCGGCCGCCCCCGCCATGTCGGCTTTCATGTCGGCGAGCGATTCCCCGGTCTTGAGGTTGATCCCCCCGGCGTCGAAGACGACCCCCTTGCCCACGAGCACGGCCGGCGGCCGGCGGGGCCGTCCGTGGCGCAGGACGAGGAGCACGGGGCGCGCGGCGCTGCCGCGGGCGACCGCGAGAAGCGCCCCCATCTTGAGGCGGCGAAGCTCGGCTTCCCCGTAGCGCGCGACGGCGAGTCCCGCCCGCCGCGCCTCGCGGGCGATCCGCGCGGCAAGCCGGGCGGGGGGTTTTTCGTTCGCCGGCAAATTGACCCAGTCGCGCGCGAGAAGCTGCGCCCCGCAGACGGCCTCGACCTCGCGGGCGATCCTGCGGCCGGGCCCCGCGAGAGCCTCCGGGACGAGGAGCCGGATGCGGGCGAGAGGCTCGGCCTCGCGCTCGGCGCGCTCGCGGTCGACGCGGTGGTTGCCGAGAACGGCGCCCTCGAGCAGGGCCTGCAGGGCCGCTTCCCCGGAGGCGCCGGCCAAGGCCTCCTCGGGGGCGGCGATCGCCGCCGCGCGCCGCTTCATCTGCTGGGCGCGGCGCACCGCGCGTCCGGCGGCCTGGCGCAGGGACTCGGGGGCGGCCGTCTCCGCGCGGCCCAGACCCCGGAGGATCACCCGCCGCGGGCCGACCTCCGGCGGGTCGTAGAGGACGAGCTCCTCGTCCCGGCGGCCCCGAAACTCCCCGAGCGCGCGTGCGCGGCCGAGGAGCCGGAGGAGCCGCGGGTCGCGGTAGAGCTCCCGCTCTTCCTCGCAGCAAAGCAGCAGGAGCGCATCGTCGGTCTTGCGGCCGAAGGCGGCGGGTTCGACGGTGATCATGGCCCGGTTTCCCGGCCGGGAACGAGGCGGGCGCCGCCTTCCCGGCGGAGGCGGTCGGAAGCGGTGTTTCCTTATAGCGGGAGCCCCGGCCGGCTGTCAACGCAGGCCTGCGGCCTTTTTTTAGGCGGCGAGGTGCGCTTTGAGGCGCGTGATCCAGCCCCAGTCGAAGGGCTCCTTGCGGCAGGGGACGATCGCCGGGTCGGCATAGAGGGGATCGGAGGCGAGATCGTAGCGCGAGGCGGCCAAGGCCTGCGGCCAGAGGGCGGTTCCGGGGATGGGCGAATACCAGGCGAGGACGGGGAGCAGCCCGGCCGCGTGCACGGCGTCGATCGAACGGACGATCTCCTCTTCGCGCCACCCCGGCAGGCCCGCCAACAGGTAGGCGCCCGCTGCGGGCGGCCGGTAGCCCGCGGCCCGGAGCGCCTCCGCCGCCCGGCGGAAATCCTCGGCGTCGATCTTGCGATCGAGACCCGCCCGGCGGGCGAAGTCCGTCGTCTCGACGCCGAGCCGCACCGTCACGAACCCCGCGCGGCCAAGCAGGCGGGCCGTCTCGCGCGTGATCCCCCGCGCGTGCAGCGCGTTGGGGGTGTGCAGCCGGACGGGAAGGCCCGCCGCGGCGATCGCCTCGAGCACCGCCGGCCCGTGCCCCTCGGGACAGGAGAGAAAAGCGTCGTCGTAGAGGACGAAATCGGTGACCCCGAAGCCGCGGTGCCAGTGGGCGATCTCCGCGACCACCGATGCCGGCGAGCGCAGCCGGCGCGCGGGTTCGAGGAGCCGGGAGGCGCAGTAGGCGCAGGCGAAGGGGCAGCCCCGCGAGGCGCGCAGGGCGACGGCGGGGATGCGCCGCTCGAGGTCGTAGGCGGGCCAGGGGGCGGCGTCGAGATGATCGGGCGGGGGCCCGCCGGAGAAGGAAAACCCGGTTTGTTCCGCGATCGCCCGGCAGAGCTCCGTCTCGGCCGGGCCGGAGAAGACGCGGTCGGCGCCGGCGAAGCGGCGGGCGTGCTCGGGGCAGAGGGTCGCATAGATCCCGCCCAGCCAGACGGGGACCCCCGGAAAGGCGGCGCGCAGGTGGCGGATCGTCTCCCGGACCCCCGGGTAGCCGTAGGTCATGCCCGAGCCGACCAGCACGAGGTCCGGCCGCGGCAGCCGGCCGAGGTCCTCGGCGAGCCAGGCCGGGTCGATGCCGTAGCGCGCATAGCGCCGGGTCACGTCCGCAAGGGAAGTGGGGGTGGGGAGCCCGGTGCGCAGAAAGGCGCCGCGGCCGTCGGCCTTGCGCGGGAGGCCTGGGGGAAGCCGCGGGTGGAAGCGGTCGAGGCAGTCGACCCAGCTCACGCGCAGGCCGCCCGCCCGCAGGCGGGCGGCGATCGCCAGCAGACCGAGGAGGGGCCGCGCCCAGAAGTCGTAGGCGGCGAAACCGTGAATCCAGGGATTCACGAGCAGGACGCGGGGGACGTCGCAAGGCACGGGGAGCGGGAGAGCCCGGCGGCGGGGTCAATCCGACTCGTCGTTGGCGAAGTAGGCCATGGAGGTTTTTTTCAGCTCCTCGCGGCTGAAGAGGAGGAGGTAGTCGGAGACGGCCGCCGCCTCGGCCATGCGGCGGGCGGTGGCCCGGCAGGCCTCCTCGTCGTCGGCGTGGATCATCGTGTAGAGGTTGTAGGGCCACTCGGGCAAGGGGGTGCGGCGGTAGCAGTGGCTCACCTCGCGGAAGGAGGCGAAGGCCCCTCCGACCTCCTCGACCCGCTCTTCGGGCACCCGCCAGGCGCCCATGGCGTTCGCCCGGTAGCCGCTCTGCTGGTGGCGCAGGGTCGCCCCGAAGCGCCGGATGACGCCGCGGGCGATGAGCCCCCGAAGCGCCTCGAGGAAGGCCTCCTCGGTCACGCCGGCTTCGCGGGCGAGCTCGAGAAAGGGCCGCGGGGTGACGGGGATGTCCCCGCCCACGGCGGCGATCACCTTCTTTTCGGTCTCGCTCAGCATGGCGCGCCGGGGGCCCCCTCCCCGCCGGCCTCGTCCGGGAAGAGCCGGCGGATCGCCTCGGGGTCGGGGCGGCAGAGGCCGCGGTCGGTGATCAGGCCGGTGATCAGCCGCGCCGGGGTGACGTCGAAGGCGAAGTTCGCGGCGGGGGTCTTCTCCGGGCAGATCCGCACGCGCGCCGTCCCACGGCCGTCCCAGCCCTCCACCCAGCGCACCTCCTCGGGGTCGCGCTCCTCGATGGGGATGCCGGCGATGCCGTCGGCGAGCGAGCCGTCGAGGCTGCTGGCCGGGAGCGCGACGTAGAAGGGCACGCCGTTGTCCCGGGCGGCGAGGGCCTTGAGGTAGGTGCCGATCTTGTTGGCGACGTCCCCGGCGGCCGTGGTGCGGTCGGTGCCCACGATCACGAGGTCGACCCGGCCGCGCTGCATCAGGTGGCCGGCCGCATTGTCGGGGATGAGCGTGTGGGGGATGCCCGCCTCGGCGAGCTCCCAGGCCGTGAGCCGGGCGCCCTGGTTGAGGGGGCGCGTTTCATCCACCCAGACGTGCAAGGCGATGCCGGCCTCATGGGCGGCGTAGAGAGGGGCGGTGGCCGTCCCGTGTTCGACGCAGGCGAGGCGGCCGGCGTTGCAGTGGGTGAGCACGTTCACGGGGGCCCCGCGCCGCCCGGCCGCGAGGGCTTCGAGGAGCGGGAGGCCGTGCACCCCGATCCGGCGGCAGGCCTCGATTTCCTCGGCCTCGATCGCCGCCGCCTCGTCCGCCGCGCGCCGTGCGCGCTCGGCGGGGAGTTCCGCGGCGAGGGCCGCCCTCAGCGTGCGGCCGACCGCCCGGCGCAGGTTGACGGCGGTCGGCCGGGCGGCGGCGAGCGCCTCGGCCGCCTCTTCGAGCCCCCTTCGGCCTGCGGGGCCCGCAGCCGCCTGCCGCGCGGCGAGGAAGACGCCCCAGGCGCCGGTCACGCCGATCAGGGGGGCGCCGCGCACGGTCAGGGTCCGGATCGCCGCGACCGCGTCGGCGGCGGTGGCGAGCGTCCGGAAAACCGTTTCGTGCGGCAGACGGCGCTGGTCGAGGACGACCACGCGGCCGGACTGCGCATCGCAGCGGATCGGACGGGTCCGCGAAGCGCCCGCGTTCATGCCCGCGTCACATCTTGGCCAGGGCGAAGTCGCTTTGCACCTCGCCCAGGAGCACGTGGCGCCGGAAGACCTGACGCATGCGGTTGGCGTCCATGTGCTGGTAGACGATCGGCTCTTCGCCCAGCACCTCGACGGTCACGTTGGGTTCGCTGCTGCACATGCCCATGCACCCGGAGGTGACGACGCGGATGTCGGTGCGGCCCGCCTCGGCCATCTCCTCCATGAGGGCGGTCATCACGGCACGGGCGCCGGCGGCGATCCCGCAGGTGCCCATGTGCACGGTGATCTTGACGCGGGCCTCGCCGTGGCGCAGGGCGGTCGCCTGGAGCGTGCGCTCTTTGATCCGCTTGAGGTCGTCAACGGTCATCTTGGGCATCGCACCCCTCCTTGCCGCCCCGGGCGAGGCGCTCAAGCTCCTCGCGCAGCCAGCGGGCGATCCCCTCGGCGAGGGCCGGGTCGGCCGGGTCGACCCCCTCCGCCGCGGTGCGCAGCTCGCGCGTGTCCAGGGCGATTTCCCGTTCCTCTATCCTGTGGCGGTAAACAAAGTCAACCGCGGGGTAGCCCGCGATCAGGGCGGCGATCGTCGCCGCGACATCGCCTATCGGGGCGCGGTCGATGTGGCCGAGGCGGAAGACGGCGGTCACCTCGGTGCCCGCACCCGGGGCGCTCCGCACCTCGACGCCGCCGCCCGCCCGGCGCGCCGCGGCGGCGAGGAGCGAGAGGCCGAGCCCCACACGGCGGGTCGTGCGTGTCGTGACGAAGGGGTCCTCGAGGCGCCGGAGCTTCTCCTCGGGGAGACCCGGGCCGTCGTCGGCGACGCGGATCGTCAGCCGGTCCGCGGCCGCCGACTCCTCGACGGTGATGGCGACGAGGCGCGCCCCGGCGGTGACCGCGTTTTCGGCGAGATCGAGGATGTGGAGCGAAAGCTCGCGCATGTGGGCCGGCGCCTCAGGACGGCAGGATGCCGCGTCCCGCCTCGCCCCGCAGGGCAAGGCGCAGCTCCCCGAGCGCGGGGGAGGCGAGCCGCAGCCGCGTCCGGGCCCGCCCGATTTCCGCGAGCCGGTGGGCGTCGGAGGCGGTGAGGCAGGGAAGGTCCCCGATTTCGGGAAACCGCGCCCGCGCCTCGCTCAAGGGGACCCTCCAGGAGACCTCGACCCCGTCGAAGGGGGGATCGGGCGGGATGAACCCCAGCTGGTTCAGGATGCCGTGGGCCTGGCGGTCGACGTGCGCGGCGATGCAGAGCCCCTCGAGGCCGTGGATGCGGCGGACGGTCTCGGCGAGCCCCCAGCGGGTCGCCCCGATCAGGAGCCGCGGGTTTTCGCCCTGCACCTCGTCGTGTTCGTCGGCGACGACCTGCCAGCCGAAGAGCTCGGGGCGGTTTTCGCCCGCAAGCCCTTCGTACACCCAGTCCTGCAGGGCAAGCGCGCGGTCGAGATCGGCAAACAGGGCGAGCACGTGGACCTCCTCCCGCGTGCAGACCTCAAGCCCGGCCACAACCGCGATCCCCTCGCGCCGGCAATCGCTGAAGCTGCACTTGCAAATACCGCGGACTGCGCTCGCTGGGAACCTCGACCAGTACCATATCCGGGCGTTCGGTAAACACGTAAACCGTGTGCGGTCCGACACCCCGCAGCAAAGGGAAAGGTCCCAAATTGATGTCGCTGGCGTTTTCGTCGAGCCAAACTTGCCCGCGCACAACGCCGCTGAGCCGGACACCCCGTTCTAACGCTCCCGGAGCGGCGAACCAGATTTCCCGCACCAACTGGCCAATATCGATCCGCTGGCCTCCGACACTCGGCTGAATCAGCACGGGGTAACGATAGGCGGCGGTGACGCGGATTGGCCGCTTCTGCTCGGCCATGAGCCGCTGGCGAAACGCGGACATTTCTTCGGCGCTCAGCGGTTGCGGCGGCCCGACGCTTACGAAGGGTCCCGGTGTGCCTGGAAGGCCTCGCGGCAGGCGAATGTCCACACTCGGCGGCACAAACACCTGGGCCGAAGTTGCATCGGCGGAGAACCCCCGTGTGCTGGAATAGACAATCAAGTCATACTGCTTCGGAGGCGACTCTTCCCTCAATTCCCCAATCGACAAGGTGGCCGGGCTGACCTCGAAGGGATTAACTCCTTCAAAGTGAATGATGAATGTGTTGTAGCTGAACTGGTTGGACCCTTCCAGCAGGGTAATGAAGTTGGCGCGGAGCGGTTCGCGGGCACCGTAGGTTTCTACCAGAAACTGCAATTCCAGGATGCCCCACTGCGGGGACCAGCCGTCGGGATTGTTCGCGGCG
>Ga0101944_10001661_pt1 | contig 43314 bp, 42 predicted proteins | sample DewCreD2012metaG_FD_75245 | JGI IMG/M metagenome (GOLD analysis project Ga0101944, IMG submission 75245) | Hot spring sediment bacterial and archeal communities from British Columbia, Canada, to study Microbial Dark Matter (Phase II) - Dewar... ... | reverse complement strand
AGGGGGCGACCTCTCTTTGCGTATTGGTAAAAAGAACTTGATTCTGACCCATACACCCGGTCACAGCCGGGATGGGATTTCGGTGTTGGTGGAAGAAGACCGCGTTTTATTTGCCGGGGATGCCTTCTTACCGCTGCCCTACGTCGTGGATGGCGATCCCGACGTTTTGAGCGAAACAATCCGTAAAATTGGCAAAATGGGACTGGAAAACATCATTCAGGGGCACGGAGACATTATCCTGCGTGGAGAAATTGATGATGCCGTGCAGGAAAACCTGAACTATCTGAATAACGTGCGAAAAGCCGTCCGTGCCGCTGTCCGGCGCAAGAACCCGTTAGAGGTTCTTTCGACGATTGATATAGAATCGTGCGGAAAGAGCCGCGTTTACCTCGGCGGCCTTGCGGAGGAATTGCACAAACGCAATGTGCGTTTTCTTTTCAAACAGATAGCCGCCGAAGAAGGCGTGGTTATCACCCCGGCCGATTAAAGACTTTTGCGGGCGTGTTCCTGTTGATGGCGGTTCGCTTTGAGCGAACCGTTTTCCATTTTTTTACTATTCTCACTTTGCAGTTCTTTGCGTTTTTGCAGATATGCCCGCAATCCAACCGCCCGTTCGGTGCCGTTGCGTAAGCGCTCAATGTTGGGACGCAGCGACCACAGCACCGCAGCCAGCGCCCCTACCCCAAAGGCCACATACTCCCATGGCGAAAGCCCTTGCAGCGCCCGCACCAGAAAGATGATCGTGGCAAAAAAGGCAATGCTCATCGTGGTAACGGAAGCGTAGCCAATCCCCACGTACACCAGAACTCCCAACGGGAAGATGATCAGCGCGGCTGGAGGAAAAAGTGCCAGGGTTGCCCCAAACGCCGGCGCACCCCCTGCACCACCGCGCAGCCGAATACCTCCCCTGGCGCGCGATTCGATCAAGAAGACGGAATAGTTGTGGCCGAGGATTGCCAGCAGACCAGCCGCAGCCCGCACCCAAACCTGTTCAGGGAAAACATAAGCCGCCAGCCAGACCGCTGCCGACCCTTTGAGCACATCAAAAATTGCGGTAAAAAGCCCCGCCAGAAATCCGGCAGCCCGCATGGCATTCGTGCCGCCCGTTCGGCCGCTTTCAATCTGGCGCAGGTCTTTGCCGCGCGCAATCCAGACAATTACCAAACCGAACGGCACCGATCCAATAATGTAAGCCCCCAGCAGTACAACTGCAAGTGTCAACCATCCTTCCATTGCTCTTCCTCCACCAGTTTATAACCCGTAACCTTCCATCCGGTTACGATTCTAACAAAACCAAGGGAATTTCTCGAAAGTTACAACCCTCAATGACAAACGCTTTGACACCCCAGCGGTTTTCATCCATAGGCGACCAGATCAGCATGGCAGTGCCGGGGTAGGCGAACTCCTGAATATCCGTTTCCGATGGATGGCACGGCCCCATTGGATGAGAATGGAACGTGGCAATCATCTCCATTTGCTGCTGCTCTAACCACTCGAAAGCTCGCAACATCTCAACCGGCTGCATGTAGTAGCGAACCGGGCTGTGCGCCTGATTGGTGATCGGGATGACTTCCTCGACCTGATTGCCGCGTCCGCCCAACATGCCACACGCTTCCTCCGGCAGATTTTGAAAAATGTGGTTTTCCATCTGTTGCAGATGTTGGGTTAACAACTTTAAGTCTTCCAATCACACCCTCACCAGCAAAGAAACCCCAACCAGTAACACCGCCATGACCAGAGGTTCCACCCAAACAAAACGCAGACCGCGGCCCTCTTCCAAACCGGCTGCCAGACTGGTTATTCCATACGCTGCTGCCAGTAAAAGCAAACCAAAGCGTAATGGAGTCAGCGGCAGGTAATGAAGAGCAGCCGCCAGCTGGCTCACCACGAGGGTAATACCCGCTGCCCAGCTCAGGTACCACTGCCCGCCGCTGCGCAGGTACAAAGCCCGCAGGCTGATCAGGAACAAGGTGGGGGCCAGCGTCAAAATCAACGTGTAAAGCCGCAAACCGGCTGCGCGTAAACTAACCGCCAGCACCAGATACAAAGCAAAAGAAACAGCGGTCAGGCCAATCGAAGCCAGCGCGTGACGAATGTCCTGCGGGTCAACCACAATGTATTCGGCGAGCACAACCAGAAGAAAAAGTACACCCCCCAATGTAAAAACCACCCACCATTCCACCCCAACTTGCAGCGTAGTCAGTGGCACGCCAATCGCCCAGGCCGTCAGGGCAGGCAGCAGCCAGTGCGGCAGGCGGACTTTCCCTTCCAGGTGAGGGTGGGTCTGAATCAGCCAGTCGGTACCCGCCGCAGCGATCAAGGAAACCAGAACAGCCACAATTGTGGAAAAGTTCAGGCGCAGCTCGAATAAAAACCCCGGCAGCTGCAGGCTGACAAGACGCTCGGGCAGGGAAACGAACGGCGTCAGCGCATACCCCAGCAGGATGACCGCCGCAACCACGCTCAAACGGTCAGCATCGGGCAAATGATGGTGGGTTTGCATGATTCGATTTTACCGCTGACAGGCGATCCCTGCCAGAGGGGATGAGTATGGTAAAATAAAACCTGTATGGCATCTGAAACGGAAATGAATTTAATCAGCCCGCCTCGCCTGATTCCAGCTCTCAGTGCGGGATTTAATACCGTTGCGAGCAGGATTTATCTGATCCTGCTGCCCGTAGTGCTGGATGTTTTCCTGTGGCTTGGGCCGCAGTTTCGCATTGACAAACTGTTTTCACCCTTGCTCACGGATTATGCCAACACCATCGCTCGTTTTGCATCGGCAGAAATCGCCGCTCAAATCAATGAGCTGACCGCCCTGTGGATTGAGAGCCTGAAAGACTACAACCTTGCCAGTACTTTACAAACCTTTCCCATTGGCCTGCCGAGTTTAATGGCAAACCGACCCAGCGATCTAACCCCGTTTGGCAGCCCGGCCGTGCTGGAAATCAATTCCTTTTCGGCTGCCTTTGGCTGGTGGCTGCTTTTCCTGATTGCCGGTTTTGTACTCGGTTGTCTTTTCCTGAACATGCTGGCGCGTTCCTCCGGCGAAACGCCGGTAAAGTTTGAATTCAAAGCCTTTGCCATCCAGATCGCGTTATGCATGGTTTTCATCCTCACCTTGCTGGCAAGTGTAATCTTAATCAGTTTGCCGGCTTCGGTAATCGTTTCACTTCTCGCCATGGTCAATGCCAGTTTAGGCAGCATTGCCCTTCTGGCGGTGCTTTTCCTGATGATCTGGCTTTTTATCCCGTTGATCTTCACCCCCCACAGCATCTTTCTCGGGCAGCGCAGCCTGCTCGTTTCTGCCCTGACCAGCGTGCGTCTGGTTCGCAACCACCTGACCGGCAGCAGCCTTTTTCTGGTTGCCGCCATCTTAATCGCACAGGGCATGGATGTTTTATGGAAAATCCCTCCCAATCATTCATGGTTGACGCTGGTTGGGATTTTGGGACACGCGTTCATTTACACCAGTCTGCTGACAGCCAGTTTCATTTACTTCCGCAGCGGGCTGCGTTGGCTGATGGAATTGATCAAGCAGCAAAGTGCAAGAATGGTGCAGGCATAACCAAACAAACCCTTCCCTTGTCCATTCAGGGGGAAGGTTAAGGCGTTAAGTTTTTTTGGAGGATTATCCGTGGCTCAATCAATAGACATTTCTTCATACGGAGCAAAAGATATTCAGGTGCTGGAAGGATTGGAAGCCGTCCGCCGCCGTCCGGGCATGTATGTCGGCGGCACCGATCTCAAAGCCCTTCACCATCTGGTTTACGAAGTGGTGGACAACTCGATTGATGAGGCGCTGGCCGGTTTCTGTGACCGGATCATCGTCACCATTCACCCCGACAGTTCGGTAACGGTGGAGGACAACGGACGGGGTATTCCGGTGGACATTCACCCTGAAAAGAAAAAATCTGCGCTGGAAGTGGTCATGACCACCCTGCATGCGGGTGGCAAGTTCAGCCATTCCAGTTATAAAGTTTCGGGCGGTCTGCATGGGGTTGGTGTTTCGGCAGTCAATGCGCTTTCGGAATGGTGCGAAGTGATTGTCTTTCGCAATGGACAACAGTACTTTCAGCGTTACGAGCGCGGCGTTCCGCAGGAAGCCGTCAAGGTCATTGGCAAATGTGAGCCGAACCGCACCGGCACCATTACCACTTTCAAATTTGACCGCGAAATTTTCAAGGATGAGGTGGATTACAAATTTGAAACCCTCAGCCAGCGCTTTCGCGAAATGGCATTTGTCACCCGCAGGGTATTGATTCGGCTGGTGGATGAGCGCAGTAACCGCGAAACCACCTATTACTTTGAGGGCGGCATCATTTCATTTGTACGCTACCTGAACCGCAACCGCACTACGCTGCATCCGGTCTTTTTTGTGGAGAAAGAGGTGGACAACATCGGCATTGAGGTTGCTGTGCAATACACGGATGCCTACGCCGAATCGGTTTATTCCTTTGCCAACACCATCAACACCATTGACGGCGGCACCCACATGACCGGCTTGCGCACGGCAATTACCCGTGTCATCAACGACTATGCCCGGCGCACCAGTCTGCTGAAGGACGCTGACCCCAACTTCACCGGCGACGATACGCGCGAAGGCATGACCGCCATCGTCAGTATTAAACACCCCGACCCGCAGTTTGAAAGCCAGACCAAAGTCAAATTGATGAACCCCGAGGTGCAGACCTATGTTCAGCAGGTGGTTGGTGAGGCATTTTATGCCTTTTTAGAAGAAAACCCATCCGCTGCGCGCGCCATTGTTCAAAAGTGCCTCACTTCTGCCCGCGCCCGAGATGCTGCCCGCAAAGCGCGCGACCTGGTCATTCGTAAATCCGCTTTGGAGAGCCTGACTCTGCCCGGTAAACTGGCGGACTGCTCGGAACGTGACCCCAACAAAACCGAATTGTACATCGTTGAGGGAGAAAGCGCCGGCGGTTCTGCCAAACAGGGGCGCGACCGCCATTTTCAGGCCATTTTACCGCTGCGCGGGAAGATCCTCAACACCGAACGCGCCCGTTTGGATAAAATCCTCTCCAACAATGAAGTCAAAGCCCTCATTTCCGCATTGGGCACCGGTATTGGCGAAAACTTTGATCTTTCCGGCTTACGCTACGGTCGGGTGATCATCATGACCGATGCGGATGTGGATGGCAGCCACATTCGCACCCTGTTGCTCACCTTTTTCTTCCGCTACATGCAGCCGCTCATCGAGGCGGGTCATCTCTACATTGCTCAACCGCCCCTCTACCGCATTGCCTACAAAAATCAGGTCAAATATGTGTATACCGAAGCCGAAAAGGATAAAGCGCTCAAAGAATTGGGGGTTGCGGCTGATAAAGTCTCCATTCAGCGCTATAAAGGGTTGGGTGAGATGAACCCCCAGCAATTGTGGGAAACCACCATGAACCCCGCCAATCGCACGCTGCTATCGGTCACCATCGAAGATGCCGCCGCAGCCGACCGCACCTTTGACATGCTGATGGGCGAAGCCGTCCCACCCCGCACCCGCTTCATCACCACCCATGCCCGCAGCGTTCGCAATCTGGACGTATAAACCTGATTCAAATTTCGCCAATTTGGAGGAGGTCAACCATGCCGCTTGCTCAATTATTCCGTGCCGATGATTTAAGAGACTACATCATCCGTTTCTTTACCCGCCTGAATGTGACCGAACAACACGCCCGCATCGCTGCGGACGTGTTAATTTCAGCCGATTTACGCGGGGTCAGTTCACACGGCATCATCCGCCTGCATAGTTACTACGGCAGCCGCATCCTGAAAGGGCTGATTGATCCGGCGTCCCCCTACCAGATCGTACGGGAAACCCCCACCACCCTGCTGGTGGACGGCGGAAACGGACTGGGGATGGTGGTCGGTTACCACACCATGCAGCGTGTCATCCAAAAAGCCCATGAAAACGGAGTTGCGCTTGCTTCGGTACGCAACAGCAATCACTACGGCATTGCCGGTTATTACGCCATGATGGCACTGCCTCACGATATGATCGGCATTTCCTTTACCAATGCCCAGCCGCTGGTAGCTCCAACCTATGGGCGCAGCCGTATTCTCGGCACCAACCCGATCGCTGTGGCAGCCCCCGCCTTGCATGAACGACCCTATGTGCTGGACATGGCAACCAGCATTGTCCCCATCGGCAAAATTACCGTTTACGACAAAGCCGGTGAAAAGATTCCCGAAGGCTGGGGAATTGACCAGAACGGTCAGGTGACCACCGATCCCAAAGCCGTGCTACAGGGTGGAGCCTTATTGCCATTAGGCGGTACCGACCTCATGCGCGGGTACAAAGGTTATGGTCTGGCCTTGTGGGTGGACATCTTCTCTGGGGTGCTTTCCGGGGCGGCTACCGGACCTTTTGTGGGTTCGGTTGGCAAAGATCAGCCCGCCAATGTCGGCCATTTCTTTGCTGCCATCCGCATTGATGCCTTCCGCGACCCGCAGGAATTCAAAGCCGATTTAGACCGCCTGATTCAAACCCTCAAAAACGCTCCCAAAGCCGAAGGGCAGGAACGCATCTACATTCATGGCGAAAAAGAATTTGAATTAGAGGCTTTGAACCGTCAACGGGGCATTCCCCTGCTGGTCGAGGTGGTAAAAGGCTTACGCGAAGCCGGTGAGCAGGTTGGCGTGCCGTTTGATCTGGAAGTGCTGGGAGAAACCACCGGCGAAGAAGAATAAAGCCGATCAGGTTTCTTGCAGCAGAATCAAGACTTCATAGCCCTCCAGCGGAAGCAGCATACCATCCTTTAAGGGCGGCAGATAGTCGCGCCGGTTGGACAGGATCAGTTTCCAGCCTGCCCGCCGCACCATGCCGCCCAAAGCCAGGCGCACCGGACGTTTTCCAAAATTGAGCGCAACCAGAATGGTCTGCTCAGCGTTTTGGCGCAGGTAAGCCAGCAGCCGTTGGGGTTCAAACGTCAGGGGCTGGAAGAAGCCATTTCTTAACACCGGGTATTCCTTCCGCAATTGAAGCAGCTTGCGGTAAAAGTGGTACAGCGAATCCGGTTGATTTTGCTGGGCAGATACATTGCGCTGGCGGTAATTGGCATGTACCGGCAACCAGGGCTGCCCGGTGCTGAATCCCGCATTCAGACTGTCGTCCCACTGCATGGGTGAACGGCATCCGTCCCGTCCTTTGTAAAGCGGCCAAAAACGCTTACCCACCGGATCCTGCACCATTTCACGGGTGATGGGAATGTCACGCATTCCAATTTCTTCACCGTAGTAAAGGAAGGGAGTGCCGTGTTGGGTCAGCAGCAGGGCAGCTGCAACTTGCAAGCGATTGTCATCCTCCCCTTGACCGTAACGGGTTGCCGAACGCGGATTATCATGATTATTCAGCACATAAGTCGGCCAGCCTTCCGGTTGCAAAGCCTGCTCCCAATCCTGAATTGCCTTCAAAAAACGCTCCGGTTTCCACGGAGAATGTAAAAAGGTAAAATCAAAAGCAGTATGTAGCAAACCAGGAGCGGAGTAGGAGGCGGCTTTCTGTGGCGTGGAAAGAAATGTTTCGCCCACCGCAAATCGTTCCGGATATGAATCGAGAATGGCACGAATCTCACGCAGCAGGGGGAACATTTCCGGCTGATCGCAGTCATAAATGTGTTTCTGCCGGTCAAAACCGCGTAAGCCAACTGCCGGCGGATTATCGGGAAAGTCAGGATGTTTGAAATACATGTTGAATACATCCAACCGGAAACCGTCCACTCCCCGCTCACACCAGAAGCGGAAAACGTCCAGCAGGGCTTTTCTCACCTGCGTGTTGCGCCAGTTAACATCCGGCTGCTCTTTGTAAAACATGTGATAGTAATACTGCCCGGTTGGAGCATCCCATTCCCAGGCGCTGCCGCCGAAAATGGATTGCCAGTTGTTGGGCGGGCCGCCATCCGGGGCAGGATCGCGCCACAGGTAATAATCCCGAAAGGGGTTATCCCGGCTGCTGCGCGATTGAACAAACCACGGGTGCTGATCCGAGGTGTGATTCAGCACCAGATCCAAAACAATCCGAATACCGCGCTGATGGGCTTCTGCAACCAGCTGGTCAAAGTCGGCCAGTGAGCCGAATTTGGGGTCAATATCCAGATAGTTGCTGACATCATATCCAAAATCCACATCCGGCGAGGGGTTGATCGGCGAAAGCCAGATGGCATCCACCCCCAATTCTGTCAGATAATCCAAACGCGCACGAATACCGTTCAAATCGCCAATTCCATCACCGTTGCTGTCTGCAAAAGAACGGGGGTAAATTTGATAAATGACCCCATCCCGCCACCACAAAAATTGATCTGTCATTGGCTTAATCCTTTCTAAAAAATATCGGGGAATTCAGTTGGACTCCAGAAAGTTCAGCAAAATGCGGTTGAAATCCTGCGGTTTCTCGCGCTGCGGCCAGTGACCACAAGCCGGTATGATCTCCAGTCGCGAACCGGGCAGTCTGGCATGGGCTTCACGGGCACATTCCAAAGGCACCAGCCGGTCATTTTCGCCATGAATGAAAAGGGTTTCAGCCTCAATTTCACCCAGTCGGTCGAGAAAAACCGTGCGCAGGCCGTTTTTGAGGACTTCATGCTTCTGGAAGGAACGAAAAGCCACCCCTGCCTTGGGACGGCGGATTTCCTCATACACTTCATTCACCAGATCGTCCGGAAGTACGCCGGGGTCATAAAAAATCTGTTGCAGAGAAGCGCGCGTCAAAGCCCGGCTGCGCCCCAGCAGCCACCACGAAAAGCGGTTAAGCCATTCCATCCGCACCAAAATATATCCCCACAATCCTCCGGGGTAACGGCGCTGGATGCCGTACGTATCCACCGGCACAAGCCGCTGAACCCGCTCCGGGTAAGCCAGCGTAAAACCGATGGCAATTCCGCCGCCCATGGAGACCCCCGCAAGGGTCGCCCGCGCCACCCCCAGTTGATCCAGCAGCCGCTTCACAAAATCAATGTAGGTATCCAGCGTATAGGAAATTTGGGGAGTATCGCTTTTACCGTATCCCGGCAGATCAGGGGCAATCACCCGAAAACGGGGCGAAAGCGCCAGAATGACCGGCTGCCACGAAAGCCAGGCCGAATCGGTGCCGCCGCCATGCAATAAAACCACGGTTTCACCCTCTTCGCCAGCAGTGAAGAGGTGAGTGTTTATCCCCTCTACTTTGACCCATGTATCTTCAATTATGGTCATCATTTCCTCCCGGTTCTGGTATAAGCATACCCGAGAGATGCGTTTTTTGTCAAAAGTTTTAATCCAATCATTAAGTAAAATTCTTGCTTGTTAACAAAACCTGTGATAGAATAATGGTTGTTAGGCGAAAGAAAGAAGACCGCATCGAAAAGTGGGCAACCCCCACTTTTCTGCTTAGTAACCGTAACTATCTGGAGAAAGTTGAAGCATGAAGAACGAATTTACGCTGGCGTTCAATGAAGTATTGGAAGAAAAACAACTTCCAAAAGAAGTGATTCTCAAAGCGCTCGAATCGGCGATGGTTTCAGCCTACCGCCGGGCAGCGAATGCTTCCAATGCTCAACACGTGGAAGCCAAAGTGGATATCGAAACAGGCAAGGTTACCATCTATGCCGAAAAAGAAATCGTCGAGGAAGTAGAAGACCCGCGCACCGAAGTGAGTCTGGAAGAAGCCCGCAAAATTGATCCGGATGCACAATTGGGCGGCATGATTGTGGTCGAAAGCACCCCGCGCGATTTCGGCCGCGTTGCTGCCCAAACCGCCCGTCAGGTGATTCAGCAACGCATCCGTGATGCCGAACGTCAGGCGCAATTGAATTATTACCAGAAACAGCTCGGTGAAATTGTCAGCGGCGTCGTCCAGGCCGTCAGCGCGCAGGGACTGACCATTGGACTGGAAATGAAAGCCGAAGGCTCCATGCCCCGCAAAGAAATGATCCCCGGTGAACGCTTTCGCATTCACGACCGTGTGCGCGCTTTGGTTGCCGAGGTCAAGGATAACAATCGTGGGCCGCAGATCATCCTTTCGCGCACCCACCGCAATTTCCTGCGCCGCCTGCTGGAAAATGAAGTACCCGAAATCTACCATGGCGTGGTGGAGATTCGTTCGATTGCCCGTGAACCGGGCGAACGCGCCAAAGTAGCCGTTTCAGCCACCCAAAGCGGCATTGACCCGGTTGGCGCCTGTGTGGGTATCCGCGGCGTCCGCATTCAAGCCATTGTCCGCGAACTGCACGATGAAAAAATTGATGTGATTGAATGGAACCCGGACCCGGCCGTTTTCATTGCCAAAGCCATCAGCCCGGCGCGTGTGAGCGGGGTTTACCTGAACGAGCAACAATCCAGCGGTAAAACCGCTACAGTGGTGGTGCCGGAGGATCAATTAAGTCTGGCAATTGGACGGGATGGACAAAATGCCCGCCTGGCTGCCAAACTGACCGGCTGGCGCATTGATATCAAGAGCCTGCCGGAAGCAGCTGCTGATGCGCTTTACAAACTGCAAAAAGACGAAAGCCTTGCCGAACTGGCCGCTCAGGAGGCCGAAACGATGCGCAAGGTGGAAGATATGCTGGCCCGTAAAGCCGAAGGACGCCCGTTACAGCCGGAAGAATACGATCTGATGGCGCGCTTCGTTGACCGGGTTGAACGCCGCATTACCCGCCGTCCTGAAGCCGAAAAGGTCAGTGAAGATCAATTCTCAAAGGCCAAGGCCCTGGTGCCAGCCGACTCTTTCGAGATTAACATTCTGGACAGCGGCTTGCCAGAACACGTTGCCTATATCTTACAGGAAGCCGGTTACAGCACACTTGGGGAAATGGCCGTTCAGATGAAGATTGCCCCGGATGAGATCCTGCGGCTGAACGGAATCGGCCCGCGTGCCATGCAAGAGATTACCCGGTTAATGGAAAAACTGGACGCTCAAATGGAAGCCGAGAAGGCCGCTCAGGCAGCAGTGGAAGAAATGCCGCAGCCAACACCGGAAACCATCGAAACAGCCGAAGAGATTAAATCCATCACAGAAAGCGCTCCAGAACTTGTTGCGGAATTTGAGCCATTCATTGAAGAGATCAAACCCGAACTGGAAGTGGAAGCGCCCAAGGCAGAAGTTGAAACGGAATCCACCATTGAGGAACCTGTCGAGGAAGAAGAACCCTCCTTCGAGCAGATTTTTGATCTGAAATTGGCCCCGGTGGACGAAACCATCTTTGAAGATGAAGAAGAGAGCGAAGGCATTGCCGGGCGCAAAGAAAAGAAAAAGGGTAAAAAGAAGAAAAAACATACCCAGATTGAGTATGATCCCGACCGCGATACCATCATTGTCCGCAAAAAGCACCGTCGTGGCGATGGCGGTTGGGATTGGGACGAGTAATCCGGTGCAGATGATTTTAGAGTAGGAAAGGTGGCCAGGAAACCAGTCCAGCGTACGAAACACATTCCCCAGCGCACTTGTGTAGGTTGCCGTCAGGTGATGGCAAAAAGAGCGCTCATTCGGATTGTCCGTACCCCGCAAGGTGTGCAGATTGATCCAACGGGAAAACTTGCCGGTCGCGGCGCGTATGTTCACGAGGATCGTCAATGCTGGGAACGCGCTCTGAAAGGAGCTCTTGCCCGCGCCTTAAAAACCGAGTTGACCGAACAGGAACGGATCGTTCTTACCGAATACATGCAATCCCTGCCGGAAGAAAGCCATGTAGCCTGAATTCGTATCCTGTTATTTGAGGAAAGAGCACAACAGAAGGAACCTGTAAAGCGACCCTTCTACCGCTCAAAAAATCCGACGCCCTTTCCCCGGTCAACCCACTCACCAGCCAGAGGCAACGATCCAAAGGGGAAGCAGGGAGAAACCAATTGAAAGAGGTGTACTATGAGCGATAATGGGTCCAAAACAATCGAACTGCCAGCCAGTATCACGGTTCGTGACCTTGCCCAACGAATGGAAGCCAGCCCCATTCAGGTCATCAAGATTCTGATGTCGAATGGGGTGATGGCCAATATTAACCAACAAATTGATTTTGATACCGCCGCAGTGGTTGCTTCCGAACTGGGTTATGAAGCTCAGCCGGAAGTTTACGAAGAAGTGGAAGAAAAAGAAGTCGGCGAAATTCCGCTGTGGCGGCAGTTAATTGCCAAAGAAAAACCGGAAGCCCTGCAGGACCGCCCGCCGGTTGTGACCATTTTGGGTCATGTGGATCACGGCAAAACTACACTGCTGGATGCGATTCGGGATACCAACGTTGCCGGCGGCGAAGCCGGCGGTATCACACAGCACATTGGCGCTTATCAGGTAGAACATAAAAATCGCCTGATCACCTTTCTGGATACACCGGGCCATGCCGCTTTTACCGCCATGCGTTCGCGCGGCGCCCAGGGAGCAGATATCGTTGTGCTGGTGGTAGCGGCAAATGATGGGGTAATGCCCCAAACCCGCGAAGCAATCGCCCATGCCCGTGCTGCGCGCGTGCCGATTATCGTTGCAATGAACAAAATTGACCGCCCGGATGCCAATCCCGATTTTACAAAAAAGCAACTGGCTGAGGTCGGACTGGTGCCGGATGATTGGGACGGCGATACGATGGTTGTGCCGGTTTCTGCCAAGCTGCGTAAAGGCATTGATGATTTGCTGGAAGCCATCTTACTGGTAGCAGATACGTTAGATATCAAAGCCAATCCTGATGGGCGTGTCTTCGGCACCGTTATTGAGGCTAAAGTGGATCGCGCGAAGGGAGTGGTGGCAACCTTACTGGTTTATAACGGGACGCTGGAAACCGGCGATCTGGTGGTTGCCGGTAAAGCCTACGGGCGCATCCGGGCGATGTTCGATTTCCGCGGGCGTAAACTGCGCAAGGCCGGCCCTTCCACACCCGTTCAAATCATGGGTCTCAACGATGTGCCAGATGCCGGCGACCTCTTCCTTGTGTATGAGAATGAACGCGAAGCTCGTGCCGTGGTTGAGGAACGCATTCAGCAGCAACAAAAACGGCTGGCTTCGGCCCCCAAAGCCAGTCTCGAGGAGCTCTTCAAAAAGGTGCAATCCGGTGAAGACCATGAACTTCGGCTGATCATTAAAGCCGATGTGCAGGGTTCCCTGGAACCGATCATCTCATCTTTGAATGATCTGGGGAAAGGTGGTGAAATCCGTATCAACATTCTGCATGCCGAAACCGGCAACATCAGTGAGAATGATGTCATGCTTGCGGCGGCATCCAGTGCCATTGTGGTCGGATTTAATGTGCAGGCTGATGCCGCTGCCCGCCGTCTGGCGGAAACCGAAGGCGTTTCCATTCGCCTGTACGACATCATCTACCGCCTTACGGAAGACATTGAAAAAGCCATGAAAGGCTTGCTCGAACCGGAAATCAAAGAAGTTGTTATTGGCCACGGCAAGGTTCTGGCGGTTTTCCGCATCTCCAAAGTTGGTGTAGTGGCTGGCTGCCGCGTTGTGAGCGGTGAGTTCCGACGCAATGCCAAAGTGCGCATCCGTCGGGAAGGAACTATCATCTACGAAGGCGAGTTTGCCTCGCTCAAGCATGAAAAAGAGGATGTCCGCGAAGTACGCACCGGTTTTGAATGTGGCGCCGCTTTCAAGAACTTTAACGATATTCTGGTTGGCGATGAAATAGAATGCTACATTTTTGAAAGGGGTAGTTGAATCAATCTTCAACCACTCTTAAAAAGGTAAGTGAACGATGCCCTCAAATCTTCGACTTCAACGAATTGCTGATCGAATCCGACAGGATCTTTCAGAGATGCTGGTCATGGGACAAATCCGCGACCCGCGCCTGACCGGCATTACCATTACCGATGTGAAAGTGGACCGCGAACTGGCTTACGCCGATATTTACGTTTCGGCGGTGGAAGGCAGCCAGCGCGCTCAGGAAATTCTGGATGGACTGCAAAGCGCCTCCGGCTTCATCCGCCGCACGCTGGCAGATCAGATCGAATTGCGGGTTTTCCCCCGTCTTCGCTTTCACTGGGATCCAACACCGGAACGCGCCGACCGCATCGAACGCCTGCTGGCTTCCCTGCGCAGCGAAAATTCCTCTTCTTCGGAAGAACCCGCCCAAGGTGAAGAAAATGAAAATGACTGACCCGCAAACCCTGACCGCCATGCGAGAGACGTTGCAAGCCGCCCATCGCATCCTGATCACCTCCCACATCCGTCCCGATGGAGATGCTATTGGCTCGATGCTGGGTTTGGGTCTGGCGCTGCGTCAGGCCGGAAAGGACGTGGTCATGGGATTGAGTGACTCGATTCCGCAAAATCTGCTGCACTTACCCGGCAGCCGCGAAATCGTCCGCACACCGCAGGGCAAATTCGATACCTTTATTGTCGTGGATGCTGCCGATTTCAAACGCATTGGCGCAGCCTTCAATGCACACCAGCCGGATATCCAGGTGGATCACCATATCACCAACCCCGGTTACGCCCGTCTCAATTGGGTGGAACCTGATTCGGTTGCCACCGCAGCCATTCTGGCAGAAATTTTGCCCCAATTGGGGCTGGAAATTACCCAACCAGTAGCAGAGGCATTACTTACCGGAATCGTTACCGATACGATTGGTTTCCGTACTTCGAACATGAATCCAAAAGCCCTTCGGTTGGCAGCCGATTTGATGGAAAAAGGCGCCAATCTGCCGGAATTGTACTACCGGGGTTTGGTTCAACGCTCCTTTGAAGAAGCTCGCTATTGGGGGGTAGGGCTTTCCACATTACAGAAAAAAGGGCGGATCATTTGGTCAACCCTAACTCAAGCAGATCGGCGCACTGTCGGGTATAATGGCAACGATGACGCTGATCTGGCCAACTTGCTCTCCAGCATCAGTGAGTGTGATATTGCCATCCTGTTTAACGAGCAAAAACACGATCATGTCAAAGTATCGTGGCGCGCTCAGCCGGGTTGGGATGTTTCCAAACTGGCTGCGCAGTTTGGCGGTGGCGGTCATCCGGCCGCTGCCGGTGCAGAAATAACCGGCAGTCTGGAAGAAGTGCAGGCCAGGGTGCTGGCTGCCACCGAAGATTTTATGAGCAGCAGTCCAAACTCCTGACGAACGAGGGGAAAGATTCTTCGCAAGGAATTGCATAAGATGAACGATAACACAAACCCAAACAACACCATCTCAGGCGTGCTGGTCGTGGATAAACCCGTCGGCTATACCTCTCATGACATCGTCCAGATTATCCGGCGAGGGACGGGCATTCGCCGGGTAGGTCATACAGGTACTTTGGACCCGCGAGCATCCGGCGTTTTGGTCGTTCTTTTGGGTCCGGCTGTTCGACTCTCCGAATACGTATCTGCCTCAGACAAGCGTTATCAGGCGGTCATTCAACTGGGCACAACCACCGATACCTACGACGCCGATGGACAGATCCTGACCAACAATCCGGTCAACATCACCGAAGAACAGTTTGTGGCAGCCTTGCAATCGTTCATTGGCGAAATCGAACAGGTGCCTCCTCCCTACTCCGCCGTAAAAGTAAAAGGACGCAAAGCCTACGAAATGGCCCGCGAGGGTGAAGAGATTGATCTGCAACCCCGCAAAATAACCGTGTACAGTCTGGAACTGCTGGAATGGGCACCCCCTGAGGCAGTGATTGATGTATATTGTTCGAGCGGCACCTACATCCGTTCTCTGGCAAATGATTTGGGCAAAATGCTGGGCTGCGGGGCGCACCTGGTTGGCCTGCGGCGCACCAAATCCGGACGCTTTACCCTGCGGGATGCCGTCCCGCTGCGGAAACTCAAAGAAGCCTTTGAACAGGGCAACTGGTATCAATACGTCATCCCGGCTGCCGAAGCCCTCTCCGACTGGCCATCCGTGGAATTGACCAGTGAACAGGTGGAAGCCGTACGGCATGGTCATCGCATCCCCGGCAAGGCGGGCATTGGAAAAATGACACGCGGCATCAGCGAGCAGGGAGAGCTGATTGCTCTGCTGGAGTTTGACCCGGCCACCAGTGAATGGCAGCCGAAAAAAGTTTTTTACCAGTAGCCGGCGACCATAAAACCGTACCTTCGCTGCCGGCTTTACTGGCTAAAGCAGCCTTTTACAGGTGATCATGCAGCATTATTCCTCCTTTGAAGAAGCCCCCCCCTCACCCGTCTGGTTGACAATCGGCGTATTCGATGGCGTGCACCGCGGACATCAAGCCATCCTGCGCCGACTGGTAGAGGGCGCGCATCACGACTCGGCCGCCAGTCTCGTGGTTACCTTCCATCCGCACCCGGCTGTTGTTCTGGGAAAAATCGAGAATCCGCACTATATCACCTCTCCTCAGGAACGCGCCAGACTGCTGGGAGAAGCGGGTGTGGATATGATCATTACACTTCCTTTCACCCTGCAAATGGCGGCTTTAAGCGCGGAAGAGTTTATGCGCTGGATTTCTTCGCGCTTTGAAATCCGGCAAGTGCTCGCCGGTTCAGATTTCGCACTTGGCAGAGGGAGAGAGGGCAACCTTACCCGCCTGAAACAGATTGGTGAACAAATGGGCTTTGGCTTGCAGGTCATTCAACCCGTTTTGCTGGATGGTGAGCGGATTTCCTCCAGCCTGATCCGCGATCACTTGCAAAAAGGCGAGGTGCATCAGGCAAGCCGTCTGTTGGGAAGATATTACCGCATCAGCGGCAGCGTTATTCATGGGGATGGGCGTGGCAAACAACTCGGTTTTCCAACTGCCAATCTCCAGTTTTGGGAAGAACAACTGTTGCCGGCCGGCGGCGTGTATGCCACCTGGGCATGGGTGAGCGGTGTCCGTTATCCCTCGGTCACCAATCTCGGCTTTCGGCCGACCTTTGACCAACACAACCTGCAGCCCCATCTGGAAACCCATCTGCTGGATTTTCAACAGAATCTTTACAATCAATCGCTCGCGCTTGACTTTGTCCAGCACTTGCGTTCCGAAATTCGGTTTACTTCGGTGGATGCACTGATTGAACAGGTCAATCAGGATAAGAAAACGGCTGAGGAGGTGCTCAAATATGCCCCCTAAACGACAGGTTTATTTGCTCGACCCGAAAAATCTCCCCCCTGAAACGATCGCCGTCACCTTTGCCAAAACATCACGCTCTCCCCAGCGGTTCAGCGAAATTGCCGCTGAATTGACTGATGAAAAAAGCGCTGAATTTCACGAAAAGTGGGTTGTGGGTTATGGGCACGCCTCAGTAGCCGAACATGCCGTGCTGCACATCGCCGTTGAAAATATCTCGCGTCTCGCCGTCGAAAGCCTGGAATCCTGCCGCCTGGCTTCTTACACCGAAAAATCCACCCGTTACCAGAAGTGGACAAAAGAAGATTACCATCTACCGGCCGAGCTGGAAGATCATCCGCTGAAATCGCTCTATGAGGATACCGTGTTAGGACTTTTCCAGGCTTATGAGGAGGCTCTGCCCCATGTCCGCGCCCTGATTCAGCAGCAGCACCCCGCCCGCGAAGGGGAAAGCGAAACCGCCTGGGAAAGGCGCATCCGCTCAAAATATGTGGATGTTGCCCGCTTTTACCTGCCGGCTGCTGCGCTGGCCAATGTCGGCGTGACCATCAATGCCCGCGCCCTTGAACATACTCTCTCCAAAATGCTCAGCCACCCGCTCCGTGAAGTGCGTCAGGCTGGTGAGGAAATCAAAAGCGTTGCTCAGGCCTGCGTGCCCACCCTGGTCAAATACGCCAATCCCCTGCCCTATTTACAAAATTCCCGCCAGCAATTGCAGAAACTGGCTCAACAATTCTCACCAGATTCTGTGCCGGCGGATTGGTGCAGGCTGATTTTCTGGGATGCGGAAGCCGAGGAGCATATTCTGGCGGCGGCTCTTTACCGTTTCGCGTCACTTGACTATGCGCAGTGTTTGTTAGCGATTAAACAGGCTGACCCCGCTCTGCGCCGCCAGATTGCCGAAACGCTGCTGGGCAGCCTGGAAAAACACACCATCCCCCTGCGTGAACTGGAGTATTCCAGCTTTACTTTTGATCTGGTTCTCGATCAGGGAGCATATTTCGAGCTCAAACGCCACCGCATGATGACCCAGACGCCTCAGCCATTGTCCACCCATCTGGGGTATGCTTTGCCGCGCGCAATTGTCCTCGCCGGACTGGAAGACCACTTCCGGCAAGCCATGCGGATGGCTCATCAAGCCTACCGGCAGCTGGCTGCTTTCAATCGCGAAGTGGCGGCTTATGTCGTACCAAATGCTTATAACCGCCGTGTTTTATTGCAAATGAACCTGCGCTCGGCTGACCACCTGATCTCTCTGCGCAGCGCAGATAATGCTCATTTTTCTCTGCGGCGGGTTGTTCAACGCATCGCCGAGCAAATCAAACAGGTAATGCCGTTATTTGCCCCCTTCCTGCGCAACAATCCTGCCGAAACCTGGCAAAGCATTCAGCAAAATTACTTTCAGGAAACCTCTGCAATGATTGAAGAATAAATCAAGGGGTTCCACTCGGAGCATTCAGCCCAAGCAGATCGAGGACTTCCCGCACCGTTTCGGACTGCAAGCCTTGCTCATACCATTCTTCCATCTCAACCAGTAACTGATCCAACACATCCTTGAGCATTTGCCGTTTTTCTTCGGCAGATAAATCTGCCCGGCGACGGATTTGTTCAACTTCGGGATGCGCCAGTTTCCACTCCGCCAGCTTTTGATGCGCCGCTCGCGGACGCTCGATCCAGGTGACCAGCGGTTGAAACTGCTCATCTAAAAAAGTGGCAACCGGAATGCTGGGAATATCCTGACTTTGATAAAAAGAGCGCAAATTTTGCCACTCGCGGCGGATAAAGATCCTTACTTCAATTCTTCCGGAGGTTTCGGCAATTTTGACCAGAATCGGCAGCACCATCAGACAATCAGAACACCAGTCTTCGGTCATCACCGCCAGATAAAGAGGTCTGTCCAGCTTTTGAATTTGTTTAATTTCCTGCGGCTGGAGTTTTACCTGCTGCAAACGCCGCCGCATCGGTTTTTGATGCTGGGTCATGCTCTCGACAAATTCTTCTACGGTCAATCCTTGCTGCCATGTTGCGCGGTCTATTGGAAAGTTGGACACAAACTGCCTCCAATTGTCAGGTTCTACCTGATTTTAACCGATATTCGATGCTATACTGGAAAATAAAAGAGCACCTGAGGATGAGTTGAATGGAAACCCAATTGATTGATGCAAGAGACCTGATTCAAACGCTGAAAGAAAGCCATCGGTCCATGCTTAATTTCGTGGATAGCCTTTCTGCAGACCAGCGTCTCCAGCCCGGCGCGTGTGGATTCTGGTCGGTCAAGGACGTACTGGCTCACCTGTTATTGTGGGAGTCCGAGACCATCAAACTCCTTTTTCAGGCTCGTCAGGGAATCAAGCCGTCCACCGTGCACTTTAAAAAAATCAGCGCTGATGAGCAGAATGCCATCTGGTATGAACAGTTCAAGGATCGTTCTTTTGATCGGGTGTGGGGTGATTATCAAATCATCCGCGATCAAACCATCCGCAGAATTAAGGAATATACATCGGAGGAATTGAACAATCCAGCTCTGTTTGGGTGGCTGAAAGGAAAAAATACGCTGGCGAAGATCATCACCAGCGATATTCTCGACCACGAAAAAGAGCATTTGAACGGCTTAATCGCCTGGCAGAAAACCCTTTCTTAATTCATCAACTGCCGTAGGCTTCATCGTAATCGGCTATCGCCGCCTCGATGACTTTCATGGCATGTTCGGCATTATAGACGGAATGAATGTAGGTCTGATTTTCTTTACCCGGTACAAGTTTATACGTACTGAAATAATGCCGCAGCCGTTCAACCAGAACATCGGGTAAATCCTCTACATCATGCGCATTTTCCCAGAATTTATCGTTATGCAGCACACCAATGATCTTATCGTCGGCCTCGTTATTGTCAATCATCAGCAAACCGCCCACTACCCGTACGGTTAAAATCACTTCGGATTTGGTAATAGGCCTTTCACTGATCACGCAAATATCCAGCGGATCACCATCACCGCGCGCCGCCATGGGGGTCAGGTCACCGACCCGTTTTCCGCAGTAAGTCCGCGGAACAAAGCCATACAGCGTAGGCGGCTGAGACGAACTGCGCTGCGGACGATCCACCTTAAGATAACCGGTGGTCTTTTCCACTTCGTACTTGACCAGATCGAAGGGGGTAATTTCAATGTAGGCGTGCACCAATTGAGGAGGGTTGGGTCCGATTTCAAGACCATGCCACGGATGCGGTCGCCAGCGGTAAAAAGGATTCGGGAATGTCAAGGCAAAACTCCTGCTGCGAAAATTTCAACCCACCCTTAAATTATAACCCAACCGCGCCAAATTCATGCTTGACAAATGCCATAAAATCATTATAATCTTCCAAAACACATCCAAAAAGACGATGAAGAGGACGAGTAATCGTCGAAATGGCGGTACAGAGAGCAGGAAGCGGTGAGAACCTGCCCGTACAGCGGCGATGAATGGACCTCGGAGTTGCAGGGCGAACGGGTTTCTTCCCCAGTAGTCTGGGCCGGAGTTGCCACCGTTATCTGGGCAAAGGGTATCGCCAAAATGGCCGTACCCGCAACGAGTGAGGCTGGCTTCTTTCCCCTGTGTGCATCACCGGGGAATTTTTTTACCAGCAGCCTAACTGGGGTGGCACCACGGACCTGTGTTCGTCCCCACGAGCACAGGCCGTTTTGTTTTAAGTCCACCAAATGGAGATTGAGATAATGACCCTTAGAACCTATCGTATCCTTACCGGACATCGTCCCACCGGACCCCGTCACCTGGGACATCTGGTTGGCACGCTTCAAAACTGGGTGCGTTTGCAGCAAACCCATGAATGTTTCTTTCTGGTAGCCGACTTGCATGTGCTCACCACAGATTATCAAAACCCGGCCGACATCCGCCCCAACACCTTAGAAGTGGTTGCTGACTGGCTGGCGGCCGGCATTGACCCCCAGCGCAGCACCCTTGTGCTGCAATCGGCTGTACCGGAACACAGTCAACTGGCTTTACTGCTCAGCATGCTGGTCAGTGAGACCCGTCTGCACCGTGTGCCCACCTACAAAGAACAGGTCAAACAACTGGGTATTCAACCCTCCCTGGGACTGCTGACCTATCCTGTCTTACAGGCGGCCGATATTCTGCTTTACAAAGCATCGCTGGTGCCGGTCGGCGAGGATCAACTGCCGCACATCGAATTGACCCGCGAGATTGCCCGCCGCTTCAACAGCCTGTATGGGGAATTATTCCCCGAACCGGATGCTCTGCTTTCCACCATGCCGCGCCTGCCGGGGATTGACAACCGCACCATGCACACTTCGTATGGCAACGCCATCTTCCTGCGGGATTCTGAAGAAGAAACCACCCGCAAGGTGATGGGCATGTTTACAGATCCCAATCGCATCCATCCTACCGATCCGGGAAAAGTGGAGGGTAACCCCCTTTTCATCTATCTGGATCAGTTTGACGCTGACCGCGAGCAGGTCGAGGAATACAAAGCCCGTTACCGTCAGGGAAAGGTCGGCGATGTCGAAATCAAGCAATATCTGGCGCGCAAACTCAACCAAACGCTTGAACCGCTGCGTGAGCGGCGCGCAAGGTTCATTGCACAGCCTGCCTATTTGCGCGAAATTCTTTATCACGGCAGCAACCGCGCCCGGCAAATTGCCCGCCAGACTCTGGAAGAGGTACTCGGCGCGATGGGCCTGACCCTTGGACTGGCCTTGCAGCCCGAAAGCGGACAAAGCAACCCCGCCGCCGGCGCATTTTGCTAATCTCATTTGTCCATTAATTTCCAATTTCAAGGAGGTTTACCATGTCTGAATTAACCCGTTTCCTGTTGAGCGAAAATGATTTGCCGCGCTACTGGTACAACGTGCTGGCAGACAGCCCGGTGCCCATGCCGCCGGTGCTGCATCCGGCTACCAAAGAACCGGTCACGCCGGATTTTCTCAGTGCATTGTTCCCAATGGAATTGATTCTGCAGGAAATCAGCACCGAGCGATACATCGAAATTCCCGAAGAAGTACGGGAAGCCTACAAACTCTACCGCCCCACTCCCTTGATCCGTGCGCGCCGGCTGGAAAAGGCGCTCGGCACACCGGCTCACATTTACTACAAGTATGAAGGCGCTTCTCCATCCGGCAGCCATAAATCCAACACAGCGCTGGCACAGGCCTTTTACAACAAAGCCGCCGGCACCAAAGCGCTCACCACCGAAACCGGGGCTGGTCAGTGGGGTTCTGCGCTTTCAATGGCATGTGCCTTTTTTGACATGGAACTTGAAGTCTACATGGTCAAGGTTTCCTACAATCAAAAACCCTACCGCCGCTTTTTGATGGAAACGTTTGGCGCAAAAGTGTTTGCTTCTCCCACCAATCTCACCAACGCCGGGCGTTCTATTCTCGAAAAGGACCCGGAAAGCCCCGGCTCGCTGGGTATTGCCATTAGCGAGGCGGTTGAGGTAGCGGCCACTTCCAACGGCGTAAAAAAGTATTCTCTCGGCTCGGTGTTGAACCACGTCTTGCTGCACCAGACTGTCATCGGTGAAGAAGCCCTCAAACAGATGGATTTAGCCGGTGAATACCCGGATGTGGTCATCGGCTGCGTCGGCGGCGGATCGAACTTTGGCGGGATTGCCTATCCTTTCCTGCGGGAAAACCTGCGCAACGGTCAGCGCACCCGCTTGCTGGCGGTGGAACCCACTGCTGCTCCTTCCCTGACCCGCGGCGTCTATGCTTTTGACTACGGTGATACCGCCCAAATGGCGCCGATTGTCAAAATGCACACTCTGGGGCATTCTTTCATCCCGCCTTCCATTCATGCCGGTGGATTGCGTTATCACGGTATGGCGCCTTCGATCTGTGCGCTTTATGATGCCGGTTTGATTGAAGCGGTTGCCGTTCCCCAGCGGGCCACCTTTGAAGCCGCCGTGCTGTTTGCCCGCCACGAAGGGATTGTACCTGCACCCGAATCAGCCCATGCCATTCGGGCAGCCATTGACGAAGCGCTGCTTGCCAAACAGCGGGGCGAAAAGCGAGTCATCTTATTCAACCTATCCGGGCATGGTAATTTTGACTTGACCGCCTACGACGCCTATAATCACGGCCGTCTGGAAGACTACCAGTTGCCCGAAGAAGCCATCCACTCCATCCGTGAGCGGCTGCCTCAGGTGCCTGAGCAAATTGGAGCTTAATGGAACAGATGATTTTTCGTCTCTTCTCCTCCTGAGAGAACAGAGGTGCGCGGAAGTTGCGCACCTCTGTTCTCTCTACTCGTTGCCGGTTGTTTCTTTTTGATCCAGCTCATTCAGCAGGGCTTCATCCTGCTTCAAGTTGCGCCAGCGGATGATCAAACTGGCGAGATAAAAAATCATCACACCAAAGATGAACCCATATCCGGCAATAAAATAGGAGATCGTGTTGGCGGGTTGATCCATCATTCACCTTCCTTCAGGCTTGAACTTTGAGGCGCAGGCTTTCCACCCGCTCGGCCAACCTGCCCAGCCGAATGCGATGCCACAGCAGGTCAAAGTACACAATGGTGAACGCCAGCAGACTGAACAGGAAAACCTGGGTCATGGTTGGCGTCATGTCAAATGCGCCCATAGCACCGGGGTCATTGCTGCCGATGACCACCGGATGAATGGTGCGGAACAGGCGGATGGAAAAGAAGGTCAGCGGCACACTGAGAAAGCCGACAATTGCGTAGACCGCCCCAAAGCGCGCCCGCCGTTCGGGTTCTTCAATACCGGCGCGCAGCATCAGGTAAGCCAAGTAAACCAGTTCCATGATGGTGGCCGTTGTCAGGCGCGGATCCCACGTCCACCAGGTGTTCCAGATTGGGCGCGCCCAAATGGCACCCGTTACCACATTGATTAGGGTAAAAGCAATCCCAATTTCGACTGCCGCCACCCCGACCGAATCCCATTTGAGATCCTTGCGAATCAGGTAGATGATTCCGACAATCGCCGCCACCAGAAAACTGAGCATCCCTACCCAACCGCTGGCCACATGGAAATAAAACACTTTTTGGACGGCACCCATCACCCGTTCCAGCGGTGCGTAAAAGAACACCAGCGCTGTTGCTGCAAGAAAAGAAGCAATTGCAGCCACATCCAGAACCGTTAATAATTTGGGTTTTTGAAGCATACTGCACCTCCAAAATTAGTTTATTCTTCAACCACCGAATCGAACACCATAAACGCCACCGAAGTAAAGATGACGTCATAAACAACCAGTAAAGTAAACCACGGCTGAATTTCCTCCCAACCCAAACCGGCCAGATAACCGCCGGTGGCTTTGACGGCCGAAACGACCACCGGTACTGCTACTGGAAAGAGTAAAATCGGCAGGAGAATATCACGGGTGCGAGCCTGAACCGCCATACTGGCGAGCAGTGTTCCTACTGCCACATATCCCTCACTGCCTAACAAAATCACCAGCAGCAAACCGGGGATGATCATGTTGGTATTGTACAAAATGCCGTAAACCGGCAGAACAATGAATGCCACCAGGAGCATGAAAAGCAGGTTGGCAAACGCCTTGCCCAGATAAATGGCAGCCCGGTCAACCGGCGCAAGCAGTAAACCATCCAGACAGCCGCGGTCTTTTTCCACCGCCATGGAACGGTTCAGCCCCAATGTTCCGGCAAATGCCAGCGTTACCCATAACACACCGGAAGAGATGCCGGCGCGAACATTGGGCTGCAAATCTAACGCAAAGTTAAAAATAAGGATGACCAGCAGGGCAAACACCAGCATGGCTGAAATGACCTCACGACTGCGCCATTCTGCCCGCAAATCCTTCCAGATGACTGCGCCCATGGCGCTCATAAACGGTGTTAATCCGCTCATCGGACTGCCCCCTGCAGGTTTCGTTGAACTTCCAGCGCCTGCCGGTAAAAAGCCAGCAGGCCATCCCGCGGCAAACCATCCGCCGATCGGCTGGCCGTTATACGCCCGGCGGTCAGCACATCAAAACGCGAGGCCAGGTCTTCCACCCGTGCCAGATCGTGGCTGGTCATTACCACCGTGCGGCCTTGTCCGGCAATTTGCCGTAAAACCCCATCCAGCATATCACAGGCATCCTGATCCAGCCCGGTATGGGGTTCATCCAGCAGCAGCACATCGGGGTCATGTAAAATGGCGCGTCCGATGGCCAGTCTCTGCTGCATTCCGCGCGAGAAGGTGCGCACCAGATCCCGCCGCCGCGCAGCAAGACCGACCAGTTCCAGCACTTCGTTGATCCGTGTACCCAGTTGAGGTACGGCGTACATGCGCCCGTAAAAACGCAGGTTTTCTTCTGCGCTCAAATCGCCGTACAGCAAAGGTTGATGACTGACCACCCCCAAACGGCGGCGTACATGGGCAGCCTGCTGGGGAAGCCGAAAACCAGCCACCCATACTTCTCCCAGCGAGGGTCTTGCCAGCGAAGCAAGGATGCGCAAAAAAGTAGTTTTGCCCGCTCCGTTTGGGCCGAGCAGAGCAACAAATTCACCGGCCTGAACCGTAAAATTCAACTGGCGCAGGACGATTTTTGCCCCAAAGCGTTTTACCAGCGAGCGGACTTCAATCAAATAGCTCATCCGGCCTCAATCCATCAATGCCCGCAAACGTTCTTTCAATTCAGCACGCCTCTGTTGATAGGTCTCTTCGCTGAGTTGACCGGTTTTATACAGGTCGTCCAGCGCGATGATCGCATCCATCAGCGTTTCGCGGCTTTCGCTTTCGGCTGGTGCGTTGCTTTCCACCGCCGGTGCCAATTTTTGCGCGCGGACATACCAGTATACTCCTCCGCCTGCAACCAGTACCAGCGCCAGCGCCCCGGCAATCAAGGCGCCCGTTTGACCGGTTTGCAGGTTGATTGGGCTGCTCATGCGCCCGCTGAGGGTCATTTCCAGGGTGCTACCGGCCTGTAAATCGGTTGTGCTGAACAGATCCAACGTTACTCCTTGAATCTGGCGCTGACCCATCGGCTGCAGCTGGCTGCTTTGGAGGGTCATGCTGCCCTGTGGAATCATGACAATCGCAGCATCTACCGGCAGGTTGATAGGGATGCGCACCGTCGTCCGGCGAGAGAGCGGCAGATCATAGGCAAACAAAATCTGGCTGCCGCTTCCGGGGGGAACAGGCTGCGTATCCGCAAAACCCTTTTCAGTCATGATGAACCGCCCGCCAACCGCACCGCTCTGGAATTGTAAATTGGTTGCACCTTCGGGCAATTCAAAATAGACTACCGGTTGGCCGGGTGCCTCACCGCTAATTACTTTGCTGCCGGTATTGTTCAACAAGAACAATTCCGCAACTTGAATTGCATCGGGATTGGTGAAGTCAAAGAAAACATGCAGACGATCCACCCGTAATGCCGATATATCGGTCGTAGTGTCATAGACCGTGACGGGCAGTTCAATCGGATTACTCAGCGGATCACCCAGATTATGAAACACATCCGAATTGAAGGTAAAACCCTGATAATTGACCGATACGATGAAAGCGCGGCCGGGGACGATTTCGACATCCGGAAAGGTGTAGGTACCGTCCGCTGCTACCTCGGCTTCCGCCCCATACACCTGCGCCATTCCATCATAGCCGGCCAGTTCAGCGGTCAAACCGGCGGGCAACGGTCCGCCAGAGCCGTTGATCACTTTCCCCTGAATGGCAACTCGCAAATCGGATGCCGATTGCGATTGTTCGCTCTGATTTTGATCAGCCGTACCGGGGACAATCTGCTCCAGCGCGGGGGTTTGAACAGCGGGAGAAGTTTCAAAACTCAAAGTACGCGAATAGGCTGCCAACGCCAAAATTTGGGAATCGTTAAGTTCGCCGGCAAAGGCAGGCATGTTGCCTTTTCCACGCTGAATAATACTGGCCATCTCCACCAGTGAAAGGGATGCCAGCCGCGAAGTATCATCCCGCCAGCCGGGCGCCTGTGCACTGCCCTGCCCATCAACCCCATGACAGTTCTGGCATTTTTGCTGATACAGTTCAGCGCCTTGTGTCAGCAAATCTTGCGGCAGGGAAAGGCTCAGGGCATACGCCACTACATCCCAGCGTTGACGTTCATCGAGCGAACGGAAAGGCGGCATAAACCGCTCGATATTGCCGTTGGTCACAATCCGGTACCATTCCACCGGTCGCGCGCCTTGCGCCAGCGATAAGTCGCCCAGTGGCGGCACGGGCACCGTCAATTGAGAGGCCTGCGCCCCATCCCCCATGCCGCGTTCCCCATGACAGGCGGCACATTTCTCGGCGTAAATCTGAGCGCCGCGCTGCGGGTTGGGCGGAACGGTTGGATACAATACTTCACTGGTTGCCGCCGGAGACTGCTGAGCAACAAAAGACTGTGAATTGGGCGGCGGCGTAACATCTGCTGCCAGCGAAACAGCGCATCCGCTCACCCCTGCCCAGACGAGGACAAGAAGCAAACCACGAAAACAGGCAGTTCCTTTTTTAAGAAACATGGTCATCCATTCTAAAGTGATTTTTCAACGGGATTCCCGCATTTGGAGCAAAAGCGGTCATTTTGAGTAACTGGATTTCCGCATTGTGGACAAAAACCGGCCGGACGAGCCTGTTGCTGCCGCTTGCGTTCCAGAATGGCCAGTTCAACCTCATCCAGCTCAGCCACGGCAGCCGGGCGGCCCGCCGCATCTGCCCGGCGTGCGGCAATGGCTGCCTCAATCCGTTCTTCGGCTGATTTTTGCCTGCCATTGCCCGGTTGAAGCGCATCCAGTTGGCGAAGAATCTCTGCCCCATGTTTCAATAAAGCCGCCCGTTCGTGCGGGTAATCTTCAGCGGGGATCTTTCCAAGGGCGTAATCAAATTCCAGTTCCTGCAAGGCAGAAAGGACACGTTCCTGCTCGGCAAGCAGTGCAGACCTCAAATGATCTTTTTCCTGAGAGGTTTTACGCTCCTGGATCAATTTTTCGGTTTCTTTAATTCGCAGAAAAGGCTGTGTCAAAATCATCCCTACCAGTAATGCCAGCGCAAGGATTAGCAGAACGGAGCCTAAATCCATGAAATTGATTCTCCTCGCATCAAAGTTTAAGGTAGCAGCGGGTCAACTGCGCCCCGAATTTCGGTAACAGACAGGAACGGCCCTTTTTTGACGAACGCCAATCTTCCCTCACGGTCAATGATGTAGGTTTCAGGTACACCCTGAATACGGAACATCTGCGAAATGCGCGTGCGCAAATCGGGGCCGTTGGGGTAAGTCAGTCCAAATTGCTGAATGAAGGCCTTGGCTTCCGGTTCCGTATCCACGTAATCCACACCCAAAAAAACCACATCACCGCGCGGCTTGTAGAATTGCCAGGCTTCTTCCAGTTCAAAGGCTTCCTGCTCGCAGGGTTTACACCACGAAGCCCAAAAGTTTACCACAATCACTTTACCCTGCATTTGCTGGGTGTTATATACTTCCCCGTCAAAGGTTTTAAGTTCAAAATAGGGCACCTTCTGGCCGATGACAATTGGGCCTTCCTGAGTTCGGCGCAAACCCAAACCAATCAGCACCAGAAAACCGATCAGCGCTGCGAACACCAGACCGACCACCCAACGCGGCAAGGTCTGGCGATTCGTTCTTTCAGCGTTGTTGATTCGCTCCTCAACCATTCAATCTTCTCCTCGTCCCATCCCATTGAAAGGGAATGCTTATCTGCCTTCGCGCTCCCGACGGCGTAGTTCTTCCTCAATCCGCGCCAGATAGGGGTCTTCCGCTGATTCCGGGGATGTTCCGCTTGCAGCAGAATCGCCGGTCACGGCGGGAGCAGGTTTTTGCATCGAACGGAAAACCCGCACAACGATCCATACCCCGCCTAACAGAAAAAGCGGCGGCAGAACATACACCAGCCAGTTCAAACCCCGCGCAGGGGGAACATCCAGCACACGGTCCCCGTACTGCTCGGCAAAATACTGGCGGATTTCTTCATCCGTCAACCCCTCGGAAAGTTTCAGGCGGATCAACGCGCGCCATTGGGCACAGGCCTGGGTAGGACAGACATCCAGGGGAATGTTTTCACACACCGGGCAGTACATTTGTTTTGCCACGCGGTTAACATCGTCATCCGAAGGGGTGGGCTGCTGAGCGAAAGCCGAATCAACTGCCATTGCCAGCAGAATGCCCGCCAGCACCACCAGTAAAGCCAACCGCTGCAAAAAGCCTGTTTTTCCGTCCATACGCATCAATCTCCGCTCGAACGGCTGGGAATCACCTGACCCCGCCGCACCGCCACCGCCACCGGCTGAGGATCCTTATCCGGCCAGGCTGCTACCAGCATCCCCAAAATAAAGACAAAGCCGCCAATCCACAACCAGTTGATCAGAGGATTGTGATAAACCTTGAAAGTCACACCGGTGGAGGATATCGGCTCCCAGTCCACCAGCAGCACATACAGGTCATCCTCAATCGTGCTCCTGACCCCGGGAATCGTCATCGGCTGCATGGAGTCAAAGTACAGGTCGCGGCGCGGGTGCAACTCTCCCAGCATACGGCCGTCACGACTGACCAGCACCGTCGCGCGGGCAACATTGCGCCCATCGTTGGCATCAAAGATATCCAGCCGCGTAAAGGTGACTTCATAACGCCCCAGGCGCAGTGAACCGCCCGGCGGAATGGTGCCCTGGGTTTCGGTCTGGAACATTTCAATACCGATGATTCCCAGCGCCATCAACACCACCCCCAGATGGATAATATACCCCCCGTAACGGCGGCGGTTGCGCGCCATCAGGTTGAAAAGCGCCGCCAGTAACCCTTCGCCGGTGCGGCGGCGGCGGGCAGTGACTCCACGGTAGTATTCAAACAAGGTGATAAAAATGACCAGTGCGACCAGCAGAAAACCGAGCAGCGCTCCAACGTTGCGAATTCCGCCGGCAAATACCGCAATGACCACCACCACAGCCGCCAGAGCCGGCTTCCAGAGCGCCTTGCCCAGTGTTTTCAGCGTGGAATGCCCCCACGCCGAGAGCGGTGCTATCCCCATCAACAGCAAAAGCCCGGCAAACAGCGGCCCGGTGGAGCGTTCGTAAAACGCCGGTCCCACCGTTACTTTTTGTCCGGTGAACAACTCCGAAATGAGCGGGAAGACCGTCCCCCAGAAAACAACCACAAGGATGCCCATGAAAAGCAGATTGTTCAGGAGAAACAGCGCCTCACGGGAAAGCAGGGAGTGCATCGTCCCTTCGGAGCGCAGAATGTCCCAGCGCCACACCAGCAGCCACACAGAAATGATCATGGACAGGGCAATAAAGCCAAAAAACATCGGGCCAATCGCGCTTTGTGCAAAGGAATGAACGCTGGAAAGAACGCCGGAACGTGTCAAAAAGGTGCCAAAGATGACCAAAGCATAGGTGAGAACAATCAGGATCATGTTCCAGCGTTTGAACAAACCGCGTTTTTCCTGAATCATCACCGAGTGCAGGAAGGCGGTTCCGGTCAGCCACGGCATGAACGCGGCATTTTCAACCGGGTCCCACGCCCAGTAACCACCCCAACCCAGCACATCATACGCCCAACGGCTGCCCAAAACCAGACCCAGAGAAAGGAACAGCCAGGCCACCAGCGTCCAGCGGCGGGTGATGCGGATCCAACGGTCATCGGTACGTCCCGTGACCAGCGCCGCCACTGCAAAGGCATACGGAATGACGAAAGAAACAAACCCAAGGTAGAGCATCGGCGGGTGAATGATCATACCCGGATGACGCAGCAACGGGTTAAGCCCACGGCCATCCGCCGGAATCAACGGCGCAGCGCCGGCAGGCGGAAGCATGGCAATCACCTGATTGCCAGCCGCCGTTACCCAGAAACGCACAAACGGATTTTCAAAGAAAAGGATTAACGCCAGGAAAAAGGTTAGGGTGACCAGTCCAACCAGAATCACCCAAGGGAGAAATTCGCGGTCGCGTTCCCACTTGCGCAGGGTAACCGCAGTGGTGAAGGCTGACATCAGCCATGCCCAGAAGACCAGCGAGCCGGACTGTCCACCCCACAGCGCCGTGATCTTGAGATAAAGCGGCATGGTACTGCTGGTGACATTGTAAACATACTGAACCTGATACTGCCCGGTGACCAGCAGCAAAATGATTGAAAAGGCAACGATACTGATCAATGGAAAGGTGATCTGCATGGCTTTGCGGGCGCTTTCCACCCACGCCAGCGAATTCTTGCGCACTCCGACAATCGAGGCAAAGATACCATACAATGAGGTGATGAAACTCACAACCAGTACACCAAAACCGATATTTGCAAGCATATCCTCTCCTCTACTCCCTTAGGCGTAAACAGCAAAGCGCCGGGGGCATCTCATCCCGGCAGAAAAATCTGGATTGGAGCACACTCCCGCCGAATCAGCCATCCATCGCCTGATCGGGAACGGCTTCCTCATAGCGGGTGGGACATTTAAGTAATAATTCCTCAGCATAAAAAATGCCATCCTGCCCCAATTTTCCCGTCACAATCGCCTGAGCTTCATTGCGCATCAGATCGGGCATGACGCCATTGTAAACCACTTTCAACCGAGGTTGAGCAGGGTCATTGACCGCGGAATGAAGCACCGCCGCAAGCCCGCCCTGCGCTGTGATCTCTTTCTGGTCACCGGGGATATGGGCAATGACAAATTCCAGCCGCAGGGTGCTGGAATCGTATTGAATCGAATCGCCAATCACCGCACCGGAAATGCGCAATTCGCGATCTCCAATTTCGGCCGCTTTTTCTTCCAGTTCTGCTACCGTCATAAAATACTGCGCACTGGCCTGCATTGAAGAAGCAATTAAATAAATAACCGCTGCAACGATCAGCAGTCCGCCAATTAAGAATTTCGTTCGGCTTCCTGAGGATGTGCGCGCGGTGGATTGAGAGTCGTTCATCGGACCTCCTGTAAAGATAAATCACAATGGATGAATCATGCTCCGTTTTCAATTTTCCATGCAAACATTAATCGAAAATGAGAAATACCGAAAAGAGGGATGAGAATGTATAACCTCAGGTGAAAATTGGCACAATCTCATTGGAGGGTATTATAACCTGTTTTATCGGATTTCAGTTTGCGCCAGCACAAACTTGACTTTTTGCTGGTTGATTCATGACAATTGACAACACGACAGCCATGCTGGTAAATGCCGCCAGAGATCATTCATTACTCTTTGGGTCGCCTGAGCAAAGACATCCCAGCGCCCATATGCCTCTCCATCGCTGTTATCCACCAGATCCGTAACCCCCCGGAGAATCAGGCAAGGGGTTTGGTTGCGCTGAGCCACCCAGGCAATGGCACCGCTTTCCCAATCGCCGGCAATGCCATTAAATTGAGCAATCAAACCGGGAATTTGAGATGGGTCGAGGTCACGATCCGCGGAGAGCAGCGCCGCACGGTGTACAGCCTGCGGATAGGGCTGAGTCAGCCAGTCAAGATTCAGCCGGATATGGTAGGCCTCCAGCGCTTCCCAACTGTCCGACATTCTTTCTTCAATATCGTACATCCACGTTTCTTCTGCCAGAACAATCTCACCCCGCTCAATCCTTCCAGAAAAGCCGCCGCAAGTACCTAAATTAATCACCAGTTTGGGCTGCCAGCGTTGAATGGCATACTGGGTAGAAGCCGCCGCTGCGGTTTTCCCCCAACCGCCGTGTAAAATTATCAGCGGCCGGTTTGCAATAACGCCTTCCACGAAAGTCCCCAGCGGGTATGACCTGTGATTCATCCCCCGTAAATGAGGATCGAGGGCTTTCCATTCCTCATTTGCAGATATGATGACCACTCCCCAGATGAATGAATCCATCCTCAATCCTCAGTAAGCGGTTCGTCTTCTTTTGGGAAGATCTGGTTACTGGTCAACAAATCCAGCAGCGACTTCCGGCGAGGAGTTTCCAGCCGGCGGGTACCGCTTTGAGCTGCCTGCCAGATCCATTCAGCCGCTTCATAGGCGGCTCTCGGCTTTCCGAGTCGGCGTGCCTGTGCGGCACGCTTTTTCAGTAAGGCCTGTTGGTTAATCCATAAATGCGAAAGCGCCTCTAACATCTCCATGGGGGATTCAACCCGCTCGCCGGCTCCGTTATTGACTACATACTCCATATTGCCGGTTTCCTGCCCGGGCAACACATCCACCAGAATCATCGGCAGTCCGCATGCCAGCGATTCGGTCACAATCAACCCGCCAGCCTTGCAGACGATCAGATCAGAGGCGCGCATGAACGACGGCATTTCACTGGTGTATTCGTACAAATGCACCGGCACATGCCAGATGACCTCGTGCAACTCACGGAAAGTATCCCGATCTTTGCCGCACACTACCACCAGTTGAAGAGGCGCGCCAAAGTGATTGATCACCTGCAAGGCGTCCATCAGTCCACTTACCCGCCGGCTGCCCACCGCCAGAATGGTGAATAGATCGGGCTGCCACCCCAATTGAGTTCTCAACTCCAGAGGGGAGCGTTTCTCCTCCGCAATTTGGGGATGTACCGGTATGCCGGTAATGTGAATTTTCTCTGCAGCCACGCCAGCTTCAATGGCCAGTTCCCGCACTTCCGGTGTGGGCACGAGCAGCATATCCACGTTGGCATGGAACCACAACCGATGCACCGAGACCAGATCGGTCACCACCGTAATCAGCGGGACAAAGGTGCGGAAGATGGAAAATACCGCCGATAGCGGCGCCTGATACAAAGGATACGTGGTTACAATCACATCCGGCTTTTGTCTGCGCACCAAATCACGCAATACTTCAAACAACATCACGGTTAAGGCGCTTTCCAGCAGCAGACTGGTCAGGGTCGTATCCGAGGCATCGTAGCCGAGTTTGTACAGTTCAGGCGCTTTGCGCACCAGCAAATCATAATCCGACTGGCTTTCCCGCAATAAAATGGGTGTCTTTTTATCATCCAGCGGGTTGACAATTTCCACCTGCACCTGCTCGCCGTATTGACGCTGTAATGCCGCTGCCAGCGCGTTCGCCGCGCTGCGATGCCCAAAACCGGCATCGGCCGTCAAAATTAACACTTTTTTCTTATTTGCCTGGCTCATCATTCACCCGACTTTCCCAAAGTCAGTTTTCCTTCAAGGTAGGCATGTAATGCTTCCAACGCACAACGGGCTGAGAAGGCTTTGTTTTCCTCCCGGCTGCCCTGCCCATAGAAAGCGGCTGCCCAATTGCCCTCCACCGCGCTCAGCCCGATCCATACCAGTCCAACCGGCTTGCCCGGCTGGGCACCCCCCGGCCCGGCAATCCCGCTGACGGCAACCCCAACCAGTCTTTCCTCCGCCACCTGATCGGAAAACAGTCGCCGCACGCCTTGCGCCATTTCCAGCACCGTTTCCCGGCTGACCGCGCCGAACTGGATGAGGGTTTCCGGCTTGACCCCCAGCAGCGATTGTTTGGCTTCGTAAGAGTAAGCCGTTATTCCTCCCAGAAAATACTCTGAACTGCCAGGCACATTGGTGATCAAGTGCCCCAATAACCCCCCCGTACAGGATTCTGCCAGCACCAGTTTCTGACCGCGCTGGATGAATAAGCGACCAATACGGTTTTCGAGCGGAGCTTCCATAACTCCGATTATAACCGAGTATAATTGGGCCGGACGCTATCCATGATCCAATGGAGGGAAAACCCATCATGCCGCAGGCCACCTATCATTTTCCAAACGGATTTTTGTGGGGAACGGCCACCTCTTCTCATCAGGTGGAAGGCAACAATACCAACAACAACTGGGCTGCCTGGGAAGCTCAGGAAGGGCGTATCAAATTCGGACATAAAGCCGGTCTGGCGTGTGACTGGTGGGGCGGCCGCTGGAAAGAAGATTTTGACCGCGCCGCCGATACGGGACAAAATGCGCACCGTTTGTCCATCGAGTGGAGCCGTATCCAGCCCAAACCGGATAGCTGGAACGAAGAAGCCCTGAATTATTACCGCGAGATGATTCGCGGTCATGAACAGCGCAATATGACACCCATGGTCACCCTGCACCACTTCAGTGACCCGCTCTGGCTGATGGACCTGGGCGGATGGGAAAACCCGGATGTGCCAGCGCTGTTTGATAAGTTTGTGGCAAAAGTGGTCGAGGCACTTAAAGAATACGTCAGCCTGTGGGTAACTATCAATGAACCGAATGTATATACCTACGGGGGCTATCTGGGCGGCGGCTTCCCGCCGGGTAAAAATGACTTAAAGTCAGCCTTTGCCGTTTTGAGCAATATGGTGCAGGCACATGCGCTGGCTTACCGCACCATTCACCGCATCCAAAAACATGCCCGCGTCGGCATTGCCCTCAATTACCGCAGTTTTGCCCCAGCCCGCCCAGCCTCGCCCTTTGACCGCTGGATGGCTGGTTTTCTGCATAACAACTTCAACCTCTCCTTCATCCGCGCCATCAGCGAGGGTACGTTTCGCTTTGCCCTGCAAAAGACGACTATTCCCGAAGCCGCCAAAACGCAGGATTTTGTGGGAATCAATTACTACTCGCGCGATTTGGTTGCCTTCAAACCGCTGGCCTTCAACTCACTCTTTCATAAACTTTCCTATCCCAAAAACGCCGACTTGAGCGACACTGGCTTTATTGCCAACATTCCGGAGGGGATGTTTGAAGCGCTCAAATGGGCAAACCGTTTCAAATTGCCCATCATCGTCACCGAAAACGGCGTAGAGGACGCTGACGATCACCTGCGCCCGCGCTATACCATTCAGCACATTCATCAGATGTGGCGGGCGGTCAACTTCAATTACCCGATTAAGGGCTATTTTCACTGGTCGCTGGTAGATAATTTTGAGTGGGAACGCGGCTGGACGCAGCGTTTTGGCCTGTGGGGGCTCGATCCCGAAACCCAGGTGCGCACCCGCCGGCCCAGCGTGGACGTGTATGCCGATATTTGCCAGCGCAACGGGATTGCCTCCGAGATGGTGGAAAAATACGCCCCAGAGGTATTTGCCTCTCTCTTCCCCGCCTGAGCGCTGACCGGGGCGGTCCAAGCGGCCAACGGACAACGGCATCTTACGGCTGGCTGTCCGCCTTACGCTTACGGTGAAGACAATTGGATGCTTTCAACAATTGCATCCGCCAGCTGTTGAATTTCGGGTGAGAGTTCAATCTCCTCATAAGGCCCGGAGCTGAAATCATCCAGACTGATGGTGAAGATCAGATTACCGGCGGGAATTTGATAGGGCAAATCCTCTTTGTAACCGTACAGAACAACTTTATCCTTGCCCTCGTAACGGATCATCCTCTTGCGAATGGTTTGCCCGAGGAATTGAACCGTTCCGCCATCAACGACATCACCCGCCGGTACACCGGTTCTCAGAATATGGGTTTCGTCATCGGCAAATTTTGTGCCAATAACCAGCGTCAGGACGCGACGGTCATTAAGGAAAAACAAATTCAAGTAGTGATCGCGAATACAGGCACCCCACTCCAGAGGAATCAATACAGAATAGTGATATTGGGGATGAATGTAAAGCCGCCAGCCCTGATACTTTCCTTCTGTTTGTTGAGGTAATGCGTTCACATCAAGAACTTTATAGGACTCGCATGCGGGAATTAATGTCGGTGTCCGAGTCGGGCGGGGAGAAGGGATTACTTTGTCCTGGATGGTTGGCGTAAATGTGAGGAACGGTGATGGGGTTGAGGTTGTTTCCGTTTGCGGGGTGGCTGACAGGGTGGAAGTTGATTCTGTGTCAATGGGCTCATTTGGCGTGCAAGCCGCTAAAGCCATTGCCAATATTGTTCCCAATAGAAGCCATCGGTACATTCTATTTACCTCCATTGATACCCGTTGGAACATGCTTTGCCTCAAAGATATACCCGTTTGCGCTGCTGACATTGATCGTCCTCGTTCGGCCGCAATTATTACAATATAACATCTCTGAAATCGTAATGGTACTTCCACCGGTATAGGTTGCCGCAAATGCTACATGTCCATAAGGTGGATATGATGTTTTATTCCACCAGACGATGTTTCGCCAATCTCTACGAGGTTGATATGCTCGACTCCAGTCTGTGTAATCAAGAACTTGGCCCCACCATGTCCATGCGTGTCCTCTAAATGGTACAGAGCCATAGCGGTAATACACCCACCAGACACAATTTCCCTTATTATCACAGCACTCAAATGGATTGCCAGATGAAGAATATCCACAGCATGTTGTGACAAGAGGATTTACTGTGGAAAAACTCTCTGGTGACATGCCTTGAAGTGAACGGGAGACATCTTCTCTCTTGATGGGGTCATCCTTCATAAAATGAAAGGATTTCAAAACCGTTTTATAAAATTCCTCATCGAATATATTCCCCTGATAGGTATGCCATAACCGAAAGATATACTTTTCTCCTGCCCAGAATGTAGTTTGCAACGTGGATTCTTTTAATTGAACCACTTCAATTTCACCAATGGAAGAGCGTGACACCGCATCTCCCAAAGGCTGGCGCGTAATTCCATACCAGATTAACCATTCGTCCAGATTCATCCCCTGCGAATTCCAGATATCAAAATCCAGTAATCCTTGCGAACACCAAGCTGTGTAGCGTCGGATAATTGCCTGTGGTTCGGAATATGGTTGTGGTTGATCGATGGTGATGATGATTTGGCAATCCTTTGGAACTTGAAATTCAATACCATATCTTTGATCTTGAATTACACTCCATTCCTCCTCTATTTCACCATAGGCCATATTCGCAGCTTCTGGCGAAGAATTCCGATTTGAGCAACGATTTGCTTCTATACCATATCCATATAACGATCCCTCATCGTTCTTTTTACTAATTTCTCCATCTTGTAATGGTTTTCCGACTACAACAGAAACGCCTGTTGCAAATACCAGATATACCGTCAGTAGATAATAAATTTGTTTCTTAATCATCTTATCCCTCACAAATCTTTGCTATTCCCATTCCATTTATCTTTATTCTAAAGACCCACGGAAGAGTCAGCAATATAGGGATTTCCCTAAAATTCCTTCCGATTCATCTCAACACAATATACGGCAACGGCTGATGAACGATTGTGTACTCCAAGTTTTCGATACAACCTGGTCAGATAGGATTCGACAGTTTTTGGGGAAATTTTCAAATCGAGTGCAATTTGATGATGGGTTTTTCCCTCGCATAACAACTCCATGATTTGCCTCTCCCGGTGAGTTAATTCCATTTTCATCGTGGTCCTCCTGGATTTTTTCGGCTTCCATTCTATTCCATTGATAAGCGGGGTCGGTTGGCAAAATCATTCGCCCAATCAATCTAAACCTCAGAAAGATCAATCTGTATCCAACATCAACCCGAAGAGGGATAATTTAATTATACGAACGGGGTGGCTGCCAAAGAGGCTTCCGCAAGTTTATCGTCCTGTTGAAGCTGGAACTTGAAAAATAATTTGGTGCAACGATTGGGATATATATGAAAATTGCCTATTGACAAAATAGAATATATGTTCTATTATATGAAAAAGCCAGTTGCTTTTTCTCAAATAGCAGATAAAAAGGAGATAACGAAAATGAACCTCTCTTCCCATCCCGACAGTTGGTCTTTGTCGAAATTGTTTTCCGGCGTTCGGCTGCGGCCCGGGCTGCTCTTCGGCTTGATCATTCTTTCCGCTTTAATCGCCTTCGAGATCTTCAACTACTCCACCACCGATTTTGCCTTGCGTGACCTGCTCGGAGATTTACGTTTCGCTGGCATCCGCTGGGCTACCATTCTCTCGATTGCCTTTTGCGGGATTGACTTCGCCGGCATTGCGCGCCTGTTCACCCCCGAACAGGGGCGCGATGAGCCTAAAGAAGTCTGGTACCTGCTGGGCGCCTGGCTGCTGGCAGCTACCATGAATGCCGTGTTAACCTGGTGGGGTGTTTCAATGGCCATTGCCAGCCATCCCGTTTCCAGCACGGCGGTCATTGATCAGGACACCCTGATGAATGTTGTCCCGGTTTTCGTTGCTTTGATGGTCTGGATCATCCGCATTTTGATTATCGGTTCTCTCTCCATCGCCGGTGAGCGAATCTTCTCTACTGCGCCAACGCGTCCAACCTTTGCTGGCTCAAGTCAGCGCACCAGCCGGCCGGCAACCATGCCAACTGCCAGCGCTTCTCCCGCCGGGCTGAACAACGCCAGCCTGTCCAGTCGCCGCACGGTTGTTCCCCGCCCCGGCCTGAGCAGCGAAGGGCTGGCACCCCGTCCGGAACCTACCTACCACAACATGCAGGCACGTTCTTCGCTGCGCGCACCCACTACTTCACAGACGACCAGCTCACGACAAACCAACCTCAAGTTATGAGGGTGCACTTCCCACAGCGGGCAGGTATGGACGTTCCTCCGCCGTCCACCTGCCCTTTTTTATTGCGCCAGCGGCAGCCAGACGGTAAAACGCGTTCCCTTGCCAACCTGCGACTCCACCTCAATTTGCCCGCCATGCCGGTCAACAATCCACTTTGCAATGGACAGCCCCAGCCCAAAACCGCTGCTCTCGGTGCGCTTGCGGGATGGGTCGCCGCGATAAAAGCGGTCGAAGATGTACGGCAGGTCTTCGGGTGGTATGCCCGGCCCGGTGTCTTCCACTTTCAAACAGGCACGCTGTTCTATCTTACCGAGCCACAAGCGCACTTCTCCACCCACCGGAGTGTAATTGACCGCATTGGACACCAGATTGAGAATAACCTGTTTCAGGCGGTCGCGGTCACCGTTGATCAGTACCTGATCAATTTCCTCCAGGCGCAAATTGACCTTGCCGCTCGCCAGCACTTGCATTTGCTGGATGACCTCCAGTAGAATGGTATCCAGCTCGACCGGTTTCAGCTCCAACGGCAGCTGACCCGATTCCGCCTGCGCCAGCAGCAACAAATCCCCCACCAGACGGCTCAGGCGGTCCACTTCTTTCTCAATGCTGCGCAGCGATTCTTCATCCAATTCGTTCGTCAGGCGCATTAACCCCACCTCGCCCTTAATCACCGTCAGCGGGGTGCGCAATTCGTGGCTGACATCCGCTAGAAATCTGCGCTGGGTGGCAAATAATTTTTCCAACCGCTCCAGAGTCTGGTTGAAGGCTCGAATCAGGCGGCTGACCTCATCCTCAGCCGTTGCTGCCACCGGAATGCGCCGTGAAAGGTCATCGGCCTGGGTGATTTGCGTGGCAACCTGGGTCACCGTTTCCAGCTGAGCCAGCGCCTCACCCGTCAACGCCCATGTGGTTACCAGTACCACAATCATCAAGGTAATCGTCAGCGCAATCAACACGGTTGCCAGTGTGTTTTGGGTAATTTCTACCAGCGCCAGGCTCAATCCCACCTGCAGATAGCCCACCGGCCCGCGGTTGGTACGCAGCGGCACCGAAAGCACCCGCACCCGAACACCGTTGATGGATTGAGAACTGAAAAACACCTGCCCCAATCGTACACCGGCCTCATCCAGTGGACTGGTCAGCCCAACCGGACGACTGAACTGCAAGCGCCGTTCGGTATCCCACACTTGAAAGAGTAAATTTTCGGTCGGCTGGTAGGCGGATAACTGGCGAATATCAAATTGATTGTTAGCGCTCACCCGCAGCCGTTCGATGATCTGATTGGCAGACTGGCTGAGCCGGCTGTCAATTTGTTCCAGCAGCACCTGACTGACGATTGAAAAAACCAGAAATCCGAATAACAACAAGACTACGCCAACCAGCGCACTGTATGTGATTGAAAGGCGCAGTCGCAGGGACATTCCTTATTCGTCTTCGCGCAGGACATAGCCCACACCGCGCACGGTGTGAATCAGGCGGTTTTCCCCCTCGCTCTCCAGTTTTTGGCGCAGGTAACGAATATACACATCCAGCACATTGCTTTCACCGCCAAAATCATAACCCCATACCCGGTCGAAGATCATTTCACGGGTAAGCACCTGGCGCGGATGGCGCATGAACAGCTCTAACAAGTCATACTCTTTAGCGGTTAGGGAAATTGTACGGCCTTTACGCATTGCCTGTCGGGTAGAGGTATCCAGCACCAGGTCGGCAAAATTGAGCACCGGCACGCGCTCCGGTTGAGTGCGGCGCAGCAAGGCCCGTACGCGCGCCAGCAATTCTTCCAGCTGGAAGGGCTTGACCATGTAATCATCCGCGCCGGCATCCAGTCCCTGCACCCGGTCACTGACCGTATCCTTGGCGGTCAACATGAGAATGGGCACATTCCCACCGGCCCGCAAACGCTGGCATACTTCCAGCCCATCCATGCCGGGCAGCATCCAATCCAATATGACCAGATCGGGGTGCGCATCCCGTGCCAGAGCCAACCCTGTTTCACCGTCAAACGCAGCATCCACCGTATAGCCCTCATAAGCCAGACTGCGCCGCAAGACCCGCACGATTGCTTCATCATCTTCAATGATCAGAATTCGCTCTTTCATAGCCCCTCCTTTTGGTTAATATATCCTATCTGCGCCAAAAATTTTTTCATCCTATACCCCACACGGGGGACACTATTGAAGAAATTTTAATCTAAAGCCGCCATTTTTACTCGAAATTTAGTGTACCTATTTTGATAAAACGAAAATCGGCTATAATCCACACCATGACCGATAACGCTTTACCGCCGCCCGTATGGGTGGACCAACCTGAAACCCTCCATCGAATGGTCAACGACCTGCTGAAATTTTCACACGTTGCGGTGGACACCGAATCGAACAGTTTGTTTGCCTATCGTGAGCAGGTCTGTTTGATTCAATTTTCAACCCCCTCCGTGGATTATCTGGTAGACCCGCTGGCTCTCGCCGATCTTTCTGCGCTTGCCCCACTTTTTGCAAGCCGTGAGATTGAAAAAATCTTTCATGCTGCCGAATATGACCTGATCTGCCTCAAACGTGATTTTAGTTTTGAATTCCACCAGATTTTCGATACGATGCAGGCAGCCCGCATTCTGGGCAGAAAGAAAATCGGCCTGGGGGATATTCTCGAAGAGGAATTTGGCATCAAACTGGAAAAACGTTACCAGCGTGCCAACTGGGGAGAAAGACCTCTATCCCCGGCGATGCTTTCATATGCCCGTTTGGACACCCACTATCTTATCCAGCTGCGTAACCGGCTGGCCGAAGAACTGGAAAAACGCCGCCTGATGCTGCTGGCTCAGGAAGATTTCGACTATCTGGCTCGTAATGCTGCCCCCAATCCCGAACCTCAGCCGCTCAACGCCTGGCGAATTGGCAGCGGTAAAGACCTGACCCCCCAGCAGCACGCCATTTTGCAGGCGCTCATTGAATACCGCGATCAGCAGGCGCGTCTTGCCAATCTGCCACCGTTTAAAATTCTCCCGAACGAAGTGCTGATTCGCCTTTCTGAAACCGCTCCCCAAAGCACAGAAGAGCTGTTCCACTTGCAATTACTTTCTCCTGTTCAGTGGAGACGCCACGCCGCAGGGGTCATTCAGGCAATCCGCAGCGGCCTGCACACCTCCCCTCCGCCGCGCAATTCCAACCACCGCCCTGATGAGCACATTCTGGAACGCATGGAACTCCTCAAAGAATGGCGCAAGAAAACCGCCCGCCAGATGGGCGTTGAATCGGATGTCATCTTGCCGCGCAGTGCGTTGGAGAAAATTGCCTTCGCTTCACCCACCTGCCGTGCCGACCTGGATATCCTGATGAAAGACTTCCCCTGGCGGCGTGAAAAATTTGGCAATCAGATCTGGAAAATTCTTCAAAAAGGGAACTAAACGATGCGCATTCACTTCAACGGCGCCGCCCAAACCGTTACCGGTTCTCAATATCTTCTGGAAGTCAACGGAGATCGGTTGCTGCTGGAATGTGGCTTGTTTCAAGGTCACCGCAAAGACACCTATCAAACCAACCTGCACTTTCCTTTTGAACCCGATTCACTGAATGCGGTGATCCTCTCGCACGCTCACATTGACCACAGCGGAAACCTGCCCAACCTGATCAAGCAGGGTTTTGAGGGCAATATCTATGCCACACCCGCCACGGCTGATCTGGCGGACATCATGCTGCAAGATTCAGGGCATATCCAGCAAGCCGATGCAGAATTTGTCAACCGCAAACGCGCCAAACGCGGCGAACCCCCCATTGAACCGTTGTACAACCAGGCGGATGCCGCAGAGGTCGCCAGCCACTTGAAAGGCATTCCCTACACCCGGGTCTTCGAGCCAATTCGCGGCGTGCAGGCCCGCTTTGAAGATGCCGGCCACATCCTCGGTTCAGCCGCCGTAGTGCTGGACATCGAAGAAAAAGGCCGCCGCTTTCGGTTGTGGTTTTCCGGGGATATTGGCAGAGAACGGCTGCCGTTAATGTACGATCCGGTTCTGCCACAACAAGCCGACCTGCTGATCATGGAGTGTACTTACGGGGATAAACCTCACCGCGACCCCGAAGAAGCCTATATGGAATTGCGGGACACCATCCGCCGCACAGTTGCGCGCAG
>Ga0101944_10001659_pt1 | contig 43328 bp, 27 predicted proteins | sample DewCreD2012metaG_FD_75245 | JGI IMG/M metagenome (GOLD analysis project Ga0101944, IMG submission 75245) | Hot spring sediment bacterial and archeal communities from British Columbia, Canada, to study Microbial Dark Matter (Phase II) - Dewar... ... | reverse complement strand
TGGGATGCCCATGGTCTCGGAGAAGCTGTAGAGGAGGTTGTTGGCGTAGGACTGCAGGCGGATCGCCGCCACAATCTTCTTGCTGGTATCCAGGCTCTCGACGATGACCGGTCCGCCGCTGACCGGGAAGTACAGGCGCTGTTCTTCCAGTCCCTGCATCTGCTGTTCCCAAACCACGCTGTTGCCGATGGTGATGCGCACGGTGGTGGGGGTGGTCTCGAGATTGCTGACGCGAATCTGGGAGTTGAGTGGCGCCCAGGTGTTGTTGTAGGTGGGGAAGACGTACTTGTACGAGAGCAGTCCCTGCGGGACGCCCATGGTCTCGACGAAGGAGTAGAGAGTGTTGTTGGCGTAGGATTGCAGGCGGATGGCGGAGACGATGTTTGCCACCCCCTGTACTTTTACAGGTCCACCACTAACACTGTAATACTCACGTAATTCTTCCCCCACGGGCACATAATAACGCCCCACAAGATTTCCTCCGATGGAAACATCAATATTTGTTATATTGACATTGAATTTGACAATTGCCGCTACAGGAGTACTCCTAGTGGTCGCATCATCAACAGTGCCATTATATTCTGCAACTTGAAAATAATAGGTGGTGTTTGCCAAAGCTGTAATAATGAGGCGGGATGTTACGCTTCCTTGAACGGTGTGATCATCGTCATTACAATGGACCAATTCTAGAATGCGTGGGTTTTCCTGCACCAGTTTCCATACTGCAATATAAGTATCGAGGTCTTGGTTGGAGTTGATTTCTTTCGAACCAAGAGTATCTACTTGGATCGATTCATTTACTTGTGGAGTGTAGCGATACCATAGCGTTTTGTGTCCAGGATAAAAAGTTTTACCGTTCGAACAGGGACCCACAGAGTCGGGGTCGGGTGGGTCATCTTGAAAGGCATTGAGAGCCTCAGTATTATTTATAGTGTCTGAATAGTTCAATCCGATTATTTGTGTTGGGAAGTCGTAATCATCGTTTTTAGGGGCAAATTGGGCGGTAATTGATTTATTCCCTGTCATTTCTACAACAACGGAACTAGTGGAGCCGCTTGCATCTCCCGACCAGCTTTTCAAAACATACTTTGAGTTCGGCACGGCTATTAGCGTTATCGAGGTTCCTTCAGCATATTGGGTACCGCAATTTGGAGATGGACTTACGTTTACTGTCCCGCCTACAGCAGGACTAATCAGGAGTGCAAGATCATAGCAATTGATGGCGCGCACTGAAGTTGTTTCTAACAAACCAAAAGTTATGGATGTTACTAAGAGCGCCAAAAAGATACGATATTCGGTTTTTATTATGTGTCTCATGTCTTTCTCCAATCTCTAGATTACTAACTGATGTTACACACTCTCACCTAATTCCGCCTCCTGCTGGATGAATGGGCTAGGAAGGAAATTGTGAAGAAGAGAGTGTGTTTTTAAATGGTCAGGTAAGATTGGAAAATGGCGAAACTCAATCGAGCTTACCCAACCAACCTGAAGTATACCGAATGGTAGGAGCGTTGCGGGACGCTTTCTGTATTTAGAAAGAGTCCGCCATCCGAAACGGGACAAGAAACAGAACATCAATGTAACCTTATATGTCAATCGCGCTAGCCAGCCGTCAATGGCGCGTGTTGCCAGTCAATATTCATCTGCAGTGCATACGATTATTGGCGTTGGAAGAGGATGGGTTGTGAGAAGGGATTAATGCCACGTTGATGAGGAAGGCTGGACGCCATGAAAAGCCTGGCGCAACAGTGATTGACAATCAGAGTATGAAGACATCGAAAGGCGGCGAAAAACGCAGTGTAGATGTGCATAAGCAGACGCCGCGGCAAAAACGGTGCTTGATCGAGAGCATTCTTGGACTGATCTTGCTGGCAATGTTTAACAGTGCCAGCACCCTGAATCTTGGCGGTTTTGAAGAAATGCTTTATCCGCTTCAAATGTAGCTGGTATATCTTTGATTTTTCGGATTTGAACAAGTGTTATTAATGGTATCGTGTTCCGCGTGTTTATGAGGAGATACTACAGGCTATCGGACGGACATACCGGCGTTGAATAGAAATCAACTTGCTTCTCAAAATTTAGGCATTGTTGGTGGGCTGGGAATAGCAGACGGCGAATGGAGTGATGAGCAAAACGCCTCTGAGTAAAATGCCGCTTGAAATAATTTCTAAATCTGATCTTCAAAAACTCGTTTATTTGTTTTTTTAGTGTAATCAATATTATATTGTCTTCTGGAAGCAAAGAAAAGAAGTTTATTAATGTACAATCTTTTCAATGTTGTTAATTTGGAGAGTGGCTAAAAGGATGGGCTAAACCTTTCTTTGCCACAGAACCCGCAGAGCCTCTGAGAAAAAAACTCGAAATCTCTATGCACTCTATGGCTAAGCCCACAGCATTAGCCATTCCCTTAATTTGAACAACTTACTGAGAGGGTTGGACAAGTGAGCCTACTTGTTGTGGTTTAGCATGACAAGTGCATAACCAGTCAGCGACTGGCTGCGCTGCTAAAAGGAAGCGGTGAGAAATATGTCAGAGAAACGAAGATATCACAATCACTTTCGTTGATATAGTGTGACCATCGTAAATCCACTGAACCCGATGAACGGACTCACGCCTTGTTGTATAATGACCCCATCGTTCCGGCTATACGGTTTATAGAGCGAGGGTTGGCGCCATGGCAAAGGAAAAATCCGACAAAGCAGACGGGGGAGGATCTCGTTTCGCCCGGTACGTTCCCCTGATGATCATCCTGGGAATAGTTCTTTCTGTGGGGGGGATTCGCCTGTTTTGTCCCACGCTTTGGGAAAACTACTATATACCGATTTTGCTCATCGCCGCCGGGCTTGCCATCCCCTTCCTGTTCAGCCCGTGGAAATTCTGGGCGGGGTATGGCTTCCAAGTAGGCATTGCGCCGGGACTGGCGTTTGTTTTGATGGGGGTTTTTGTCATATTTTTTGGGTATTGGGAAAACGTACTCTGGGATGACGCTGTTCTCAATCTCATACTAACGAATTCAATAATACTGGCGGCATGGCTTGTTTTGGTTTTCGCTACGTTTCGCAGTCGTAAAGATACGATGCAACAGAAAAAGAAACAGGATGCTGAGCGTAATCAAATAGATACGCAGCAGGACTATCGCAAGGGGGAATTTTGGCGGGATTACCGCTGGATTATTGCGCCCGCAGTTCTCATCCTGTTGTTTTTGTTCGATACATCCTGGGCGCAATCTACGCTTTCCACAGCGAGTTTGAAGAAAACGGTCATCGCTTCAACATCTCCGGCTTCTGTCCAATTCCACGCAGAATATCCATCTCGAATTCTCTTCGATGAAACAAATCCCTCTGAGATTCACTTGTGGATGACCGGCTCAACTGATTGTGTGAATTTGGAAATTTCTGCCGATGGGGTACTCTTTGCCATCAAACCACCACCCGATACGCCTTTGAAATGGAATGAAAAGCTGACTCTGAAGTTGGATAAAACGACAACTGCAACAACTCTATTGATGCAACCATCTAAACCACCGGAAACATATTCCAGAACCGTCTGGCTAAGTCTTATCTCTGGCGGCAATCATCTGACAACGAATTGGAAAATTATTATTGAAAGCAAACGCGACTGGCAAATCCGCGATTGGAAGAAGAATTTTCTCGGCACAGGAAGTACGGTTGTTTCTTTGATCACAGCGGTGTTTGTGGGAATTAAGCAGCTGGATGAAGAAAAGAAGCGTCGGAAGAATGAACAAATCAAAGAAGCCATAACAAATTTTGAGGCTGATGCAATAAAAGATTTTTCAAAAGCGCTACAGAAACACCTGGAATTGACTGCAGACTGGAATGAATGGGACAGAGAACTGCGGGAGAAATTCAAAGACAAATACTCATTACTGTTTGATAAAAATATTCCGACGTTCTGGTACGCCATCACCGACAAGGCGGTCGACCAAATAAAGAGAGATGTTGATCTTTGCCTCCGCGTGTGGAATAGGATATTCGAGAATGAAAAAGAAAAAACAAACATCACACTAGAACTAGTGCAGTCTGCTCTTCAAGGTGACGCAAATGCTCTTCCACTCATGCTCACAAAATACCCCGCGAGTATTGATTTCGTTATATTAATCGTAACCGCTTACTCTGATATCTTTCAACAAAATATACCTGCTCTTCTATCTATACTCAAAGAACACCCTGCGAGTATTAATCGTGTCAGCCGAATCGTAAGTACATTTCCTGTTGACCTCAAGATGAAAATTGCCGCTTGCACAATCGAGTTTCCAGAGCAAATACGCGCTCTGCGAGTCGAGTTGGGCTTTTTTGAAACGGAAAGTTTCCCCTTGCAAGCGCAATTCACTTTTCACGCAAAGGAGCATAGCCCCACAGATCAATTGACCGCTTGGTTAAACGCCCATGATTTGACTTGCTCCCCCTTTGCGGACGCCGAAAGCCCGTTTTATTCCGTCTTTGATAAGCAACTCTTGATGGATTGGGCTGATCCGCGCTTTGGGTTGCCAGCCCCAAATCTTCAATTTGCTGCCTTTGAATTTGCAAACTCCTGGGACGCCGGCGCAGCGTTGTTCGAATATTGCAAAGCGCTGCAAAGCAATGTAAGACTCAAGGAAGATCTATTTTTCGCCATCGTAACTCCAGGCATAGTCGAAAAATATGATGCAGAACATTCCCGAAAACTGCTTCTCCACGCGTTGGCGGAGCAATGGCTATGGTCGCTGGCAGAAGCGCCGACCTTGTTTTACACATTGAAAGACGCACAGCGCGATTTGGCAGGACGCCTGCTGCGCTGGCACGACTTTTCTCCTTCCATCGCGGTCAATAAGATTGCAGAATTTGCCAAGCACCTGCAGGAAGAAGTCTTTTTCTCGAAGATCGTCGAGTGGCTAACCGACGCGAGCGCAGACGACCTTCGAACAGAGGAAATCAACGCCCTGATCGGCTTGAGACCTTTGCCCAAGAAGCGCACCTTGTTCCTGATTTCCACCATTGATTTAAACCCCTACGCGACGGGGCAAATCCCCTCCAGCCTGCATGAAACGATGAACGAACAATCCGACTGGCTCAGCGCGCACGACTGCGGTCTCGTTCGCTTCCTCACAGCCACAGAAAACGATCGGACTGTCTCCATTTCCGCGTTGGTTGCTCAATGCAACATTCGCGTTCAAAAGTGTTCAAAATCGGGGAATGTTGTCTTCAACCAATTATTCGATGCGCCCGGTATAGAGCCCGATGCCATCCTCGCCCAAAAAGCCAATGGTTCCCCCGGCAGGATGGTAAGATTGGGACAGAAGTTGCTATTGCAGCACGTTAAGAAATACCCGCTCGATAAACCCCTGCAAATCGAAGACCTGATTGCACTCAGATGACAAACGCTCCATCTGCCGAATCCCTGTTCAAAACGCTCAAAGCGGAAAACGAACCCTGGCTGGGTGACGTGTTCGTTTCCCTGCCCGCTTTTGAGCGTCTCAGGGAAGATGTTTCGACCATCCTGTATGGCGAAGCGGGGAGCGGCAAGACGGCGATGCGTTTGGCGTTGACAAAGGAACAAAGAGAAAGAATCTTCAATGCGCTCTGGACGCCCGAACCGATTCTCGAAACCATCACTTCGGGGACGGCACTCGCCCAGCAAGCCATGAAACAGGCGTTGAGCGCCTGCGCAGAGAGTTTGGTGTTGGAGGGGAATCTGCCTCAACGGTTGGGTGAGTCATCGAGTCATATCGCATCCGCCTTGCAATGGTTTCTTCAAAATTATCTCCCCTTCAATGCCATCCTTTATATCCAAGATCAGGCAAACCGCCTGCCGCAGGATGATCTGCAGTGGTATTTGAAATTGCTAGAGCAGCCCCTTCCAGCGGTCGTGAAGGAAGGAGCCAGTTTTAAAGACCAAATCCGTCTTTTGCTGATGATTTTGCGGGCGGCAAAATATGAACGGCTCTGGCTGACCATTGACGGGATCGAGCGGTGGACTCCGCGCGGGGTGGGAGACCAAGTTGAAGCGCTGCTGGAGGCGGTTCTCTCCACGCTGGTCTTTTTCGACCTGAAAGAAGTGTCGTTCAAATTCTTTGCCCCCCTTTCCTTCAAAGGCGCGCTGCATAAAACCAGCGGCGTGGAACGTTACCGCTCCATCGAAACAGACTTGACGTGGTCGGTGGAGGCTTTGCGGGAAATGCTGGAAAAACGCCTAGCATGTGCGCTCTCATCCAAAAAGGCTTCGCTGGCTTCCTTGAGCGATGGGGATGAATTTTTGAACTGGTTGAAAGAGTACGGCGGATCTTCTCCCCGCGCCTGGCTGGGATTTACCGCGCCTCTGGTGATGGAATATCAAAAGCGCGGCAAACGACTGACGTCTGACCAGACCCGCGAGTTCATTCTTCAGCACCCCGCTCCCCTGCGGCTCCACCGCGAACGGCGTGAGATTTGGCTGGGAGAGAAACGAATTACAGATTGTTCGACGCTCGAATTCCGTGTGCTGGAATATCTCTCCGCTCACCCCGGCAAGATCACCTCCCTGGAAGAATTGTATTATTACGCTTACAAAGAGTTGAACGAAGTGCCAGATAAAGGCGCTCCAGTTTGGACACATCCCAAAACATGGCGCGGGGCGATGGACAACGTGCTCATGCGGATCAGGCAAAAGATCGAGCCGGACCCCAAAAATCCGCTTTATCTGGTCACACATCACGGCAAAGGGGTGGAATTGCTTCATGCAGAGACGTGAGAAAGTTGTGAGAAAACTGCGAGAAGTCTGGAAGACAAAATTGACGCATAAAACTTGTTTAGTTCGTATACATGGTTTTACAATCATTGCACTGAATTAACCTGTGTAGGCAGCTGCTGGAAAGGAAGTTCCCTCTTCAATAACCCACCTTACGCAGTTTCTTCGTAGCGCGACATTCATGTCGCTTGAAAACGCGAGATAAACCTCGCACTACTGCGTAACATGAGCTCAATAAACAAGGGAAAATAAGGACATGGAACCTGCCGCAAGAGGGCTTTCTGCCTTCGGATTTACGTTTGATCCCTTCGAGCATCTGGACAGTACCAAAGATGCCCATCTGCAAGAATATCTGGTCATTCCCCCTGCCGTGCAGAATACATTGTCGGATCAATCCGTCGCTGTCTTTGCCCAGCCCGGCGGCGGCAAGAGCGCGTTGAGAATTTATACTGCCAATTTCTACAAAGACAGCCGCGGCGTTCGTTTTCCCATTACTTACGTTTCCGAAGATTACTCGACGAAGAGTAAGTTTCATTTCGAGGGCATGAAACGGTCGCTGGCGCGCGCCGCGTTCATGTATCTGGCATCCTACCCCGATCTCTTTTTTGATTTAAGTTCCGAACACAAAAAACGACTGAAGGGACTCCTGCTGGAACTTCCCTTCGGACTGGATTTCAACCTACGCCTCCTGACCGAATCCCGTTTCCTTTCGGACCTCGAGGCGGTTTTGGGCACCCCAGCCTTTTCCAGCCTCCCCGCGCTGGACCGCGCGCATCATCAACTGGCTCGCGAATTGGAAAAAGAAACTCCCACTAAATCTCTCGCTCTGGCAGACTGCTTTGCTTTGCTCCATGATGCTTTCGGCGCAAAGTCCATTCACATTCTGATAGACGGATTGGACGGCTTCATGGAAACCCGGTCACCGCAGGCATTACTGGCATGGATCGAACCTTTGCTGAACGTACTGGAAGCCTGGGAAAAGAAAAATATCTATCTCAAGTTCTTCCTGCCTTTGGATATTTCCGACGCCCCCGCGCTGACACATTCATCTTCTCTGCGCGCCGTTTCATTGACCTGGGACGACAACCTGCTGGCGGAAGTTGTCCGCCGCCGCGTGTTCGTCGCCAGCCGCGGCGCCTTTGACAGCCTGGATGCTATCAGCGCACCCGACGTCCGCAATGTCGAGTTGACCCTTGCCCGTCAACTGGGGGAAAAAGAAAAACTGCCCCGCCGCATTATCATCAAGAGCAGAGAATTACTCAAAAATATTATTGCCGCCAATAAGGAAGAGATTTCATTGGAAGATTTATTTTCCATGAGGGAGTCATCACATGTTACAGCCATATAAAGTATTCAATTCTGCCGAGTTCACAGATCGGGACGCGGAATTCGAGCGCGTTGAAATGTTTATGAGGGAAAGAAATAGAGGTGTTCTTATTTTTGAGGGGGAACGCGGCAGTGGTAAAACCACATTCTTATTCGAACTCTATAAGCGCCTTCAAGAACGATATGAATTGCGTCCTTTCCTGATTAGTCTTTTTCCTTATTCTGCCCCTGAATTTGAATCGAACAAAAATATATGGCTGAATTCAGAACGACAGTTTCAAAGAAACGATGTTCCCGATGTGTTGAACCGCCTGGCACGTTATTTGGAAATCGAAACAATCGAAACGGATGACCGCGACTTTCAGAAGGATTATTTTGCCCGCGGACTGGCATATCGCGCCTCGAAAACTATCCCTGTCCTGCTGGTGGATTCTATTTACGAATGTCCCGACGAGACGCGCATTGATCTCGAAAAATACATCCTCGCCCCTTTGCTCGCTTCCGAGCGTGTTTTTATTATCTTATCCGGGCGCGGCAAACGCCCCATCTGGTCGAGACCCGAATTACGCGACCCTGAAATCGTTGAACTTCCTCCTCTCCAAAAGGATTTTGTCATTGAGCAATTGGACAAACTCAAAAAACAAAAAAAGACTAAACGTGATCCGGTTGAATACGATGCAATAGCAGATCTAAGTGATGGTTATCCTCTAATCGTGCGCGTCTTGGCAGAATCGGAGGAAAAATCTTTAACTGACGCTTTGGATAAGGCGATAGATATCATTATTAAAGATGCCCTGCCAGAACCTGAACAGGAGGATAAAAAATATTTACAAACTCGCCCGCTCATCGAAAAACTGGCGCTTGTGGATATTCCCTTCCGTATTCCAGATGTCGAAGAATACCTCTATGGCGATGATAAGGAACGGCGGGCAAAAACAAACGATCTGATCGCGTTGTTATTGGCAAGTCACCTCTTGCGTTATGAAGGAAAAGGCTATCATCTCAATCAATCAATTGTAAAACCCATTCGCAGATGGCTGGCTTCGAAGAGACAAGGGGCTGAATATAGAGAACAACTACAAAAGATCAGTGCAAAATTGCAAGAAGAATATCCATTTGCAAAGGCATGGTATCAACGAATGCTGCCGCAGGAAACATCGCTGCCAGGCAATATAGTCAGCGCATACAACACAGGCAAGGCTCATTACGCATCATAGACCGGGGAGTCCTAATATGTCTCAAGAATCATTCCTCAAAAAACTCGAAGAATTCGTCGGACGTGAAGCCATTTTGAATCAAGTGCGCGGCTGGCTGAATGATGGACAATTCCACCTTGCCTTCTTCAGCGGCGAATACGGCGTCGGCAAGACGCGCCTGCTCCAGCGCATTCTCGAACTGGCGCGAGAAGAAATGAACTATAAAGGTGTGCCTGACAAAGATCGCCTTATTGATCTCTACCATTTTCGTCACCACTCCCCCGAAGGGCTGGCGCGTGCCATCTTCGCCTGCTTTGAGAACACAGACAACGAGCAGTATTTCAATGCCTTCATCACGGCGCGCCGAAAACTGGATGCCGCTCGCGCGGGCGGAGACAGCAAAGCCATCAAAGAACAATTGGATGCGCTGTTGAAAAGTTGCGCCGAGGGAGTCAAAAAGATGAGCGCCGAACGCGGCGTCCTGCTCCTGTTCGATACGGTCGAGCAGTTTGTGTATCCCACCGGCGCGCGCTTTGCTCCCGCTTGGGACTGGCTGAAAGGCTGGATCGGCGATCTGCCGCGTGGCGCGGTCCTCTTCGCCGGGCGCCCATCCGCCTCCGCCCTCTTCCACTACTTTCCACTCTCTACCTTCCCCCTCGACTTCTTTACTCTGGAGGAAAGTACCGCCTATCTTACGGCAGCGGCAAATCGCTGGTCACAGGAAACGGGTCAATCTGTCTCCTTCGCGGAAGAGGAAGTTCAACAACTTCACGTTTTGAGCCAGGGACGCCCAATCCTGCTGGCGATTTTCCTTGAACTGCGCATGCGCGATCCGCAGGCGTTCAGGGATTTATCGGAATTTCAAACGGAAACCTTCGAGCAGAAAGTCATCGAGTACCTGCTTTCCCAGCCCGAACTGGGCGAGACGCTCAAAGCCGCCGGGCGGACGCGGAAGGGCATGACCCCCGAACTGCTGGCGAAGATTCGCGGCATCTCCCTGCGGGAAGCGAAGGGAGCGCTTGAAACGCTCAGGAACATGTCCTTCACAAAGACATTCCCTGATGATGAGCGGGTGTATCTCCATGACGACATGTATGATTTACTCGAAAAATATGTGTATTCGGACGAACTTGATATTGTGGAGAAGCAAGCCGCCGCGCAAGCCATTTACGAATACTACAAAGATGCCATCAAACAAAAAGATGGGGAACTCAAGGAAATTTTCGCCAGCCTGACGCGGGAGGGTTTCGAGCAGTCTGTACCATCACCCGAGTCGTATGTTGACGAAATTCGCAAGATCGAAGAATCCCGCCAGCGCCTGAAGACGGAGTTCATTTACTACCGTTTACGAAACCAGGTGGAAAAACCAGGCAAGCGAAAGTGGTTCGAGGATGATCCGATCTTTGTTGGATTGAAGATGTATTACCGCTACGGTCACGAAGCTGCCACCAGCAATAACGATGAAATCCTCATCCCTCTGCAAATCGAGTTGACCAACTTCTGGCTCAGCCTCGAAGAGGGGAATTTCTGGAAACCGTTCATCGAAGGCTTGTTGTTGATTCACGAGGTTTGGATCAAGGTGGCAACCGGGCAGAATTACTGGGATGAGGTTCCTCAACTTGAAAAAAATCTGGAAAGTATTTCAAATCTCTCAAACGACCAGAAATCCATCCTGCATGCTCTATTAGAGATCTGGCGAGGGACGGGGCTTGTGTTTGGGGAGTCGAAATACGACGACGCGGAAAAGATTTTCACAAAAGTCCTTCATGATGTAGAAAAATTGCCTGTGGATAAGCGGCTTGAATGGTTTAGAAATGCAGTGATGAGCCTGGCGTTCCGTCAGCGGGCATATTTGCACCGGATTCACGGCTCGTTCGAAAAAGCCATCGAAGACTTTAAACAAGGCTTGTATTACAGCCGCTTCCTTCACTTTGATCACGAAGAAGCCACCCTGCGCAACGATCTGGGGTATGCTCAAATGCAGGCAGGCAAATTCCAACCCGCCTATGAAAACATATGGGATGGGCTGCAGCTTAGGTATAAACTGGCGGTGGGTCCTCGCATTGCGCTCAGTCACAGTTCGCTGGCGCAGCATTTCATCGCCACCGGCGCGTATGAAGAAGCGCGCAAGCACGCCCAATATGCCGTAAGGATTGCAGGCGCAGTGGGCTATCGCCGCGGGATTGGGTTCGGTAATCTTGCGCTGGCAGAAGCGACGCGGCGCTTTGCCTTTTCCGCGCAGGCGCCTAGCAATCAGGCGGAAACCCTGCGGGAGGCACAGGATGCCATTGAGATTGCCATAAAGGAGCTTGGCGAAAAAGCCCGCATCATTGATGCAACCCTCGATCAAGCCTGCCTCTATCGCGACCGCGTCCGCATCGAAACGGATCTGGCGAAGAAAAAAGCCTGGTTCGAGAAATCCGACGAACAGTTCAAATGGGTTGCGAACGAAGCGGAAAAGGCAAAAATCGAATATCGCCAGGTGGACGCCATGTGTAACCGAATCTGGCTTGGTTACTTTGCCAATGACATAGAATACGCCGAACAAGCCGCCAAAGAGTTTGAGTTGCTTCCTGTTCTCGAACCCTACTGGCTCAAAGACGGGAAATTCGTTGACGAGGAAAAAGCGCGCAAAAACCCTCAACTATGGGCGCAGATCGGCAAGTACTATGTCGGACGCGGCATGGTAGCGCTGGCGAAATGGAAGAAAGAAGAGAGGAAGGAGAAGAAAGAAGAGTTCCTCAGGGACGCCGCGCGTTATATGATGTTAGGATTGAGATACAGCACCGAATTTGCCGAAGACCACCGCGGTTTGCGCGAGGGACGCCGCACGCTGCTGCTGGAACTTGCAAAATTGGATGCCGAGGAACTTAAGCAATTCAGCAAGGATGTACTGGAAGCAGAAAAATCGGAAAAAATAGTAACAAAGAAGGATGAACAATCCGCGCTTCAACGTTTGATGCGCGACCACGCCCTGTGGTTTGCCGGTTAACAAACCGTCCCGAAGGCTCCTTCCTAAGCCTTCGGGACGGTTTATGACATCAATTGACTGATATAGACATATTCAACTCGCCAAAATCCCCGGTACCAAACGGGGATTTTGCATTCTTGCGCCTGAGGCGGTTTGGACTATAATGACGCCGTTCGGTCGAGTCGGTTTTTCCTACCAAATCCGGGGTGACCCATGAAACCAAAAATATTGTCCTCCCGTCCGTTGGACCGTGCCGCTCACAATGCGAACGGCGGATGCGATGGGGATTGCGCCTGCTCGATCTCCACCATTTCGTTGGAAGGCAGCAAACCTCCTGATCTTCAAAAATTACCTCCCTTATATGAATCCAACTGCGACGGTTGTGACGGCGGCGGAGGAATTTCACTTGCGGGGAAAATGCTGTGGCAAACATCCAGGCACGCAGTTTCAAAACGGCTCGACGAGCATCATTTCGTAACGCTCACCACAAATGCAGCAGCCCCCCTCTTCGTCCTCAACACCCCCGCGCGGGAGATTCTGGATTTCTTCTCCCAGCCGCGCGACCCCGCCGAATGGTCTCGCAACAGTTCGATAGACTATTACGACGCGCAAACCGCGATCGCTCAATTTTACGAAGTGGGACTTTTACAAGACGCATCTGCCCAACCCCACATCACGACATTCCATCACACCGCATCGCCGCTCGAAGCATGGCTCTACCTCACCCGCGCCTGCAACCTGGCTTGCGCGCATTGCTTCGTCAGCAAGGATGTGCGCCGCATGAGTCTGGAAACAGGCTTGAGGGCGGTGGATCGTCTGTTCGAGTTGGCAGAAGCGCATGGGCATCCCGAAGTCAAGATCAAGTACGCCGGCGGCGAGCCGACCATGAACTGGGATTTGATCCCCGCCCTGCACGAGCGGGCGAAATCCCGCGCGCGGGAAACGGGTCTGAATCTGACCGAAGTGCTGGTCACCAACGCCACCCTTCTCAACCGCGAGCGGCTGCAATTCATCAAAGACGAAGGCTTCCGCCTCTCCATCTCGCTGGATGGATTCGGTGCCGGGCATGACCGTCAGCGTCCCGTCCGCAACGGCAACCCGACCTTCGAGCGGGTCTTCCAATCCGTTCTGCTCGCCCTCGAGATGGGACTCAAACCCTACCTCATCATCACCATCACGCGCCTGAACGTGGACGAAGTCCCTGCGCTGACGGCTTTTGCGCTCGAACACCGCCTCATGCTGAACCTGAACTTCTACCGCCCGCATCACCCGCACGACACCCTCGCCGCGGACAACACCGCATTGACCCGCTCCCTTCAGGATGCTTTGAAAGTCATCGCAGCGAACCTGCCCGATTACAACTTCATGGAAGGGCTGATTGACCGCAGCAACTTCGGCGCGGCGCATCAACACGTCTGCGGCGCGGGGCGCAATTACCTCAGCATTGACACCGACGGGAGCGTCCTGCCCTGTCACATGCTGACGGGCTACAACCTGCCGGGCATTCCCCTGCAAATGCTGGAATCGCCGCGCTTCGACGACTTCCCCAACCCGCCCATTGACCGCCGCAACGGATGCCACACCTGCGAATGGCGTTACTGGTGTGTGGGCGGATGTCCCATTCACGCGAAGAACATCACGGGGACATCGAACATCTCATCACCGTATTGCAGCGTGTATAAGGCGATCTATCCGGAGTTGGTAAGATTGCAAGCGTTACAACTACTTCAAGCGGATGTAAACAGCCCATAGACCCCGCGCCAGTTATAAGTCCTATCTTTTTGGTGGATTGGAGTTGCTCCAATCCACTTTTCTTTTTGAGAGAAAGTTGTGAGAAAGAGCATAGACACAAACGACAAATTTGCAAGCCACTGGTGAGCGCTCCTTTCTGAAGCAGTCTTACACTTGCTGCGACGATAAAGAAAGGAGCATGCCATGAACTACCCAAACGGACAAGGAACAGGCGCAAAATGGATTTTCTTCGGCTTCTTCGGAGTCGTCCTCATGGGAGTTCTCCTTGGCGCCAATATCAAAGATGCTACCTGGCTCAATTCTGATATTGCCGCCGCTGAGGCAGAGCGTATTCATATTGAAAATGCCTATCACCAGGAAACCTACAACCTACAAATAAGGCTTGCCGCCGCCAAGACCGAAGCGGAGATCAAGGAAATTCAACGGCAGCAGGCTCTGCTGGATGCCCAGTACCAGCATGACATCCAAGCCCTCAGCCAGGATCTGGCGCATCGAGATCTGGCGTTCCGAACCTGGATGACAGTGCTCACCATCCTCGCAGGCGCATTCGCCCTCACGCTCCTGCTCACCACGACCATCTGGGTCGGATCGAGGGCACGAGTATATGTCCAGTCCAATTTACCAAAGGAGGTGCCTATGGCAAAGATTGTTCCCCCCGTCGCACAACGAATCCCGAACCTGCCTGAGCGTGAACCGTATGATCCGTGGGCAGATCCTAACTACCGCCGCCGCATGAAGACCGCGGCAAAGAATCAGGAGCAGAAGGCACGCGAAGAACAAAAGGAAGCGGAACTGTTGGCGGCTCGCATGACATACTTCTCCGATCCTGCAAAAGTGAGTCATGACCAATATGGCGGACTTTCGCAGGCTGGCGATTGAGCCCACCGAGTCAGGAACGCGGCATCCTACGCAACCCTCCTGCCTCGAAAAGCATGAAATTCAACCAAGGAGATTCGGCTAAAACGGTCCAGCCAGCCACAGGTGACAAATCGGTAGATCTCAATCCCGAGGGTTATCCCTGGGCAGCATAAGGAAGTGAAACATGAAATCGCCAACCCTGCCACTCCAATATGCGAGGATACGCCTTCCGAAGGTACATTGCAGCCGGGCGCCGCCGCATGACATTCGTTTCCCAAAGACGACCTTGCTCCTCGAGGTCGTCTTTATTTTTGGTAGAGGCAATTGCGGCGACAATGCCCCAATTTCCCCTTCCCCTCTCTCCAATCCATGCTAAACTTCAGGCAAGGGACACCGCAACCATGCTCACCACAGACTACGACCTCAAAGCATCCGACATCCAACAAATCTCGAACGCCGACGCGCTGGCAGGCATGTTCGCCGCGCTGGGCTATGACGTGACGGCGCGACTGACGCAGACCCCCGCAGCGATGGGATTCCCCGAAGCGCTGGCGCGGGAGGTGAGGCGCATCGAGCGCATCGCCGACCACGAGCAGGGGGCGCTGCAGGTCTATCTCATCGAGTTGAAGCATGTGACCGTGAAATTGACGCAAGACCTGGCGCGCGTCTTCAAGAACCGCGCGGGGCTGTTCCTGCTGGTGTTGACCACCCCCGATTACGAGCGGCTGGATTTCGTCCTGCTGGAGCCGCTCGCCCCGCTCGGCGCGCAGACGGGAATCGGCGCGCCGCAGGCAACCCTGCGCCCGCGCATTTTGAGCGTGGAGCGGCGCAACCCCGACCGCATCAGCCTGCGCGTGCTGCGCCGCTTCTCCTACACCGAACTGGACGCCGATTACCAATGGGACAAACTGCGCTCGGCTTATGGCGTGGCGGAATGGTCGGAGCCGCTCTTCAACAACCGCGCCCTGTTCTCGGATTACTACCTGAACGAACGCCTGCCCCAGCGCGGCGAGTGGAAGGAAGACCCCCGTCCCGCCTACCGCGCCCTGAGCGACCTGATGGCGGAGGCGCGCCAGAAATACGCCGCCCAGCCGGAAGAGAAAGTGCGCGCCGAGTTGCTGGAGCCTGTTTTCAAGATTCTGGGCTGGACATGGGAGCCTGGCAAGCATTCCAAAGACGATAGTTTGCAGCCCGATTACTGGCTGAAGACCCCCGCAGGGGAGCACGTGCCGTGCCTGGCTTATGCCTGGGACCGTTCGCTCGACGGCGTGGACGAGAAGCGCGATACCAACACACCAACCGAAAACCCCGCCCAGACGGTGGTGAGCATCCTCGAAAGCATGGACGCCGACTCGGCGGGCTGGGCAATCGTGACCAACGGCAAGACCTGGCGCTTGTATTCCGCCCGCGCCCATTCACGCGCCACGAACTACTACGAGATTGATCTCGAAGAGACCCTCGCCAGCCCCGATTTGGCGGAGGCGTTCCGTTATTTCTGGCTGTTCTTTCGGGCGAAAGCGTTTGACCTATCCCCCCAACCCCCTTCCCTGGGAGGGAAGGGGGCGCAGGGGGTTAGGTTCTTGGATTCGCTCCTCGCCGAATCCGCCTCCTACGCCAAGGCGTTGGGCGAGCGGTTGAAGGAGAACGTCTTCGAGGAAGTGTTCCCGTATTTCGCCGAGGGATTTATCCGCAATTGGGACAAGCCCGCCGCGCAGTTGAGCGACGAGGACTTGAGCGAGACCTTCCACGCCACGCTGACCTTCCTCTACCGCCTGCTCTTTCTGCTCTACGCCGAGGCGCGCGACCTGCTGCCCGTCAAGGAGACGCGCGGCTACTGGGAAGTTTCGCTCAGCCGCCTGAAGCAGGAGATTGCCGCCAAAGCGGGGAATATCGCCGACGAGGCGGAAGACAAACTGAAGAAGGCATATTCCGCAACCGAGACCGCGCTCTACGACCGCCTGAGCGAACTCTTCACGGTAATTGACAAAGGCAAAGCCGACCTGAACGTGCCGATGTACAACGGCGGCTTGTTCGTGACTGATGTAGGACAAGATTTCATCTTGTCCTACAGCGAGGAAGCCGAAGAACTCCGCGCGGCGCGCTTTTTAGCCGCCCACAAGATTCCCGACCGCTTCCTGGCGCTGGGACTGGACAAACTGGCGCGCAGCATTGACGAGAAGACGCAGTCGCTGGCAATGATTGATTACAAGTCGCTGGGGGTGCGGCAGTTGGGTTCGATTTACGAAGGCTTGCTGGAGTTCAAACTGCGCGTGGCGCGCGAGAAGATGGCGGTCGTGCAGGGCAAAAAGGGCGAGCAGATCGTGCCGTACAAGGAAGCGGCGGAGAAAAGGCTCAAGGTCAAGTCCACAGGCAGAGGGGCGGCGCGACGCGAGTTCGTCATCCAAAAGGGCGAAGTCTATCTCGAAAACGACAAGCACGAGCGCAAGGCGTCGGGTTCGTATTACACGCCCGATTACATCGTCAAGTACATCGTCCAGCACACGGTGGGACCCGCCCTCGAAGCCAAATGCGAGGCGCTGCGTCCCAAACTGCGCGAGGCGCAAAAAGCCTATCACGCCGCGCTGGAGCGTCAGAAGGCGTTCCAGAAGATGGGACAGAAGGGCGACGACCCCGAAAAGACCGCCTTCGCCTTCCGCGCCCTGGTGGACGAACTCTTCGACTTGCGCGTGCTCGACCCCGCCATGGGCAGCGGTCACTTTCTGGTGGAGGCAGTGGACTTCATCACCGACCGCCTGCTGGCTTTTCTGAACGCCTTCCCGTGGAACCCCGTGACGGCAGCCCTGCGCCAGACGCGCCAAACCATTCTGGAGGAGATGCAAAGGCAGGGCGTGAGCATTGACCCCGCCCGCCTGACGGACGTGAACCTGCTGAAGCGCCACGTGCTGAAGCGCTGCATCTACGGCGTGGACTTGAACCCGATGGCGGTGGAACTGGCGAAGGTCAGCCTGTGGCTCGATTGCTTCACGCTCGGCGCGCCGCTCTCGTTCCTCGACCATCATCTCAAGTGCGGCAATTCGCTCATCGGCGCGAGGGTGAGCGAGGTGCGCGAAGCCGTCGAAAAAGGGCAATTGTCGCTCTTTGGCAGCAACCTGTGGGCAAGCGCCATGCTGGCGACCGATATGATGATTCAGGTGGGGACCTTGAGCGACGTGACCGCCGAGCAGGTGCGCGAGAGCCGCAGCGCCTACGCCAAAGCCGCCGATGCCTTGAAACCGTTCAAGACCCTGATGGATATTTACGTCAGCCGCTGGTTTGGCAACGAGGTGGTGAAGGGCAAAGGCGGACGCCCCGACGTGGACAAGGCGCTGGACTTTTTGCGCTCGCCCGAAGGGGAACGCTGGCTGTTCCCCGCAGGCAAAGCCGTGAAGTTGAACCCCGAACAGCAGGCGGTGGCGCAGACCGCGCTGAAAGCGGCGCGCGAGAAACGCTTCTTCCACTGGGAACTGGAATTCCCCGAAGTGTTCTTTGGACCCAGCCAGCACAGCGCACAGGAGATTGCGCTGAAGGAGAACGCGGGCTTCGACGCGGTGGTGGGAAATCCGCCGTATGATGTCAAGATAACCAGTGAAGACGATGTTTCGGAAATTGATTATTTCAATTCAACATATTTTGGAGCAGCTTACAAAATCAATGTTTTTTCTTTGTTTTTGGAACACAGTATAAGTGTTTGCAAGGAAACAGGATACAACGCTCTGATTATTCCTAATACTATTTTAGCCAACCGACATTTCGAAAAATTACGCCGATATATTATCGAGAAAAAACTGCTATCGCAAGTAGCAATACCTGAAGGTATGCCTTTTGGTGATGCAATTGTCGAAACAGTAATACTTGTACTTTACGGCGGCGCACATAAAAAAGATGAAATAGAAATTCAAACATTATTGCCTGATCAAATCAGAGCAGAATACATATTGGACGTGAATACATTTGGGCAATTGCAGCGTGCAGAATTTAGGATTTCTTGGAAACCTGGCGATTTCTCATTTTTGCAGAAATTGAATGGTGTTTCTGTTAGATTGGAAAGCCTGTATGATTTATATAATGGCATTAAGACACAAGATAATCAAAGCATGTTGGCGAAAGTTGCGAAATCGAAAACATGGAAACCAGTTATTCGCGGTGGTGATGTGGAGCGGTACTCAATCGATTGGGATAACCTCTATGTTAATTTCGACAAGAAGTTGCTTAAGAGTGGTTTTGATGAAAGCAAGCATGAACAGCCACAGAAAGTCGTAATCAGGCGCGCGGATAATCGAATGATAGCCGCACTTGAATCTGAAAGATATTACATCCTAGATACACTTCATATACTATCTCGACTATCCAATTTCGAAGAATGTGCGCTTGTGGCGGTATTGAATTCAAAAGTTGCTAATCATTGGTTAAAGCTAATGCAGGCGGAATCGGGTATCGTGTTGCCTGAAGTAAAAATAGATTTCCTGCGTAATTTTCCAATACGTCAGATAAATTTCATCACTCCTTTTACTAAACGCAAACTATTGGCGCAGGAAGCCGCCGCGCTGGTTGCGGCAGGGGGCGCCCCCGCCGTGTTGTCCTTCGTGGAAGCCCGTCTCGCCGCCCAGCCCGAAGAAAGCGACATCGTCCACGACCTGCTTGCCCATCTCGCCGAGCGCATGATCGAACTCAACAAGCAGAAGCAGGCGGAGATGAAGCGGTTTTTGGGGTGGATGGAGGGAGCCCTCACCCCTAACCCCTCTCCCACTGGGAGAGGGGCAGGGGGTGAGGGGAGTCTGTTGGATAATTTGACGGGCAAGTCGAAGGTGAAGAACTATCTGGGCGATTATCAAAAGGGCGAGGGCGAACTTCCCTTCGAGGAACTGGAAGAGATTCTGTTCAAGAACAGGAACAAACTCGGCGTCTTGCTCAACGACTCGCGCCTGATGGCGAAACTGCGCGAAGAGTACGAGAAGTCGCTGGCGGCGCTGCGTCCCCTCAAGTCCGCGCTGAGGTGGACGGACGACCTGATAGACCAGATTGTCTATCGGCTGTATGGGCTGACCGAGGAAGAGATTGCGATTGTGGAGGGGAATCCCTCACCCCCGTCCCCTCTCCCACAGGGAGAGGGGTGAAGGGGTGAGGGGAAGAAAGAAGTGCAGGTAAAATTAGAGCATACGAGCCGCTCAAGGAGCGCAGGATGAAAAAGCCGCTGGAACAGATTACCATCAAAGGGTACAAGTCCATCCGCGAGTTGGAAAATTTTCCGCTCGCCCCGCTCAACGTGCTTATCGGCGCGAACGGCTCAGGCAAGACGAACTTCATCTCCGCCTTCAAACTGCTCAACCAAATTGTGGAGGAAAACCTGCAGGTCTTCGTCAGCCAGCAGGGCGGGGCAAACACCCTGCTCCACTTTGGGCAGAAAACCACCGAAGAAATCGTGCTGGACTTGCAGTTTGGGAGCAACGGTTACAACTGTACGCTCGTGCCAGCCGCAGGCGATACGCTGGTCTTTGCGTCCGAACAAGTCTGGTTTCACGATAAAGCCAAATACCCGCGCCCGTATGTGGAAACGCTGGGCGGCGGTCAGCGCGAAACGCGGCTTTTGGAAGTTTCCCACTTCAGCAAGCACACCACCATTGCCAATTACGTCCTGCAAGCCATCCGTAGTTGGCGCGTGTATCATTTTCACGATACCAGCGCGGGGGCAAAAGTAAAGCAGCGCGGCGACATCAATGACAACGAAGTCCTGCGGGCAGACGCCTCCAACCTGGCGGCGTTCCTGTATCTCCTGCGCGAAACCCAGGAAACGCACTACCGTCAGATTGTCGCCACCATTCGCATGGTCGCGCCGTTCTTCGACGATTTCCGCCTGCGTCCCGACCCGCACAACCGCGACAAAATCCAACTGGAGTGGCGCGAAGTTGGCTCGGACGCCTACTTCAACGCGCACGTGCTCTCCGACGGCACGTTACGCTTCATGTGCCTGGCGACCCTGCTCTTGCAGCCCAATCTCCCGTCCACGATTTTGATTGATGAACCTGAATTGGGGCTGCACCCTTATGCGATTACGGTGCTGGCGTCCCTGCTGCGAAGCGCATCCAAAGATACGCAGGTGATTGTCTCCACGCAGTCTGTTCCGCTGGTCAATCAATTCAACCCTGAAGACATCATCGTCGTGGACCGCAGGGATAACCAATCCACGTTTACGCGATTAGGTGAAAAAGATTTGGCGGGCTGGCTCGATGACTACGGTATGGGCGACCTGTGGGAAAAGAACCTGCTCGGAGGACGCCCGGCATGAAGCGCGTGCTTGTTTCCGTGGAGGGACAAACCGAGGAAACTTTTGTGCGCGAAATGCTCCGAAAGCATCTCTGGGGCTTCGATGTGGACCTCCAGCCTGTCATTATCAGCACCCATCGAGTCAAACAAGGCGGAAAATTCAAAGGGGGCGTTTTGCGTTACGAGCAGGCGCGAAACGAAATTCAGCGTTTACTCAGCGATACCAACGCCGTTGCTGTGACCACAATGTACGACCTGTACCACCTGCCAAGCGATTTTCCAGGTCAGGCTACGCGACCCGCAGGAGATGGGCGCGCCAAAGCGCGTCATTTGGAACAAGCCTTTCAGAACGACGTCGCCTCGCCGCGCTTCCGACCGCATTTCCAAGTTCATGAATTCGAAGCGTTTCTCTTCGTTGACCCCGCTCGTACAGCCCGTTTGTTTTCGGTCTCTCCCGCTCTCATTCAACAACTACAGAAAATCAGAGACTCATTTCCGACCCCTGAAGATATCAACGACAACCCGCTCACGGCTCCATCCAAACGCATTCTCTCCCTCTATCCCCGCTACGAGAAACCGCTCTATGGTACGCTGGCTGCGTTGGAAATAGGTTTGGACGCCATTCGCTCCGAATGTCCGCATTTTGACGAATGGGTCACCTGGCTCGAAAGTTTGGGGTAACGGATGAAACTTCCCTACGTCATAGACAATCAAACCCACAAACTCGCCGATGTGCTGAATCAGGTGATGCGCGAACACCCTGGCATGTCGCTGGATATTGCCACGGCGTACTTCAGCGTCAGCGGCTACCGCACCCTGCGCGAGTCCCTGTACAGCCTGCGCAGTTTCCGCCTGCTGTTGGGCTTTCAGCCCGCCGAAAGCGCCGACGTGGGCTTGCGCCCGAACGCCTCCGCCCTCCAACGCGCCCTGCGCGGCGACCTGAACGCCGAACCCTACACCGAAGAAACCCTGCGGCTGGTGGAAGATTTGATTGCCTATTTGCGAAAGGAAGAATCGCAAGTGCGCCTGTTCGAGGACGGCTTCCTGCACGCCAAAGCCTATCTGCTTTACGGGGATAAAGACGGCTTCGACCGCTTCCTGCCTCTGGCGGGCATCGTCGGCTCGTCCAACTTCACGGGACCCGGTCTGCTCACCAATCGGGAATTGAACCTTGCCCACAAGACGCTCCTCAACCCTGAAGAAGTGGATGACGCCTCCGCCCGCGCCGCCGCCGAACGTCTGCTGGAGGCGCGCCTCACCGCCTCCATCGCCGAATCGAACCGCCGCCTGCTCAAAAGCGAAGTCGGCGCCCGCGCCATTCTGGACCTCGTGGACTGGTTCGAGACCCAATGGAATCAATCCCGCGATTTCAAAACCGACCTCATCGAACTGCTCGATACCTCCAAATTCGGCGGCTTCGAATACACCCCCTACGACATTTACCTCAAAGCCATCTACACCTACTTCAAGGACGACCTGGACGCGACCGACCTGCCGCAGGTCCGCTCGGCGGTGGAACTCTCCGAATTTCAGGAGGACGCCGTCAAAAAGGCGCGCCGCATCCTTGCCAAATACGACGGCGTGTTGATTGGCGACTCGGTCGGCATGGGCAAGACCTGGATTGGCAAGAAACTGCTCGAAGACTACGCCTATCATCAGCGCATGAAAGCCCTGGTGGTGTGCCCCGCCGCGCTGCGCGAGATGTGGGAGCGCGAACTCGCCTCCGCCACGATTGCCGCGCAGGTGGTCACGCAGGAGTCGCTCGGTCAGGTGGATGGGCGGCTGGACCTCTCGCAATATGCGGACGTGGACGTGATTCTCGTGGACGAGTCGCACAACTTCCGCAGCCGCGGCTCACAAAGGTATGAAAATCTGTCCTCCATCATCGCCGCCAACCGCGGGCGCGGTCGCAGCGGGATGAGAACGAAAGTCATTTTGCTGACCGCCACCCCCATCAACAACAACATCTTCGACCTCTACAATCAGATTACCCTCTTCACCCAAAACGACCGCGGCTACTTTGCGGGCGCGGGCATCGGCGACCTGTACCGTTATTTCCTCTCCGCCCGCCAGCAGGCGCGCGACGAGCAATCCACCGCCGCGCTTTTCAACCTGCTGGAGGAAGTGGTCATCCGCCGCACCCGTCCCTTCATCCGCAAGGCGTATCCGAACGCCACCATCAACGGCAAGCCTGTCCGCTGGCCCGAGCGCAAACTCCGCACCGTCAATTACGATTTGGAAGCCGCCTATCAGGGCATCTACGAGCAAATTGTCGGCGGCATCGAACGGCTCACGCTGGCGACCTACAGCCTGGAATCGTTCAAGAAGAGCGGCGTGGAGCGCGACGAGTTCGAAGAAGGGCGCGAAGCCGCGCTGGTGGGCATCTTCAAAACGCGCTACCTCAAACGCCTCGAATCCAGCGTGGACGCCTTTCGCATCAGCATCCGCCGGGCACTGGCGTTTACCAAGACCTTCGAGGAATATGTGCTGGGCGGGCGTCTGCTCGACAGCCGTTCCTTCCAGAAAGCCATGCAGTTTTTGGCGCGGGAAGACGAAGAGGACGACGCCCTGCCCGCGTCTCTCGCGGAGGAGTTCGACGCCAACGAAGACGCCCGCGCCTTCCTCGAAAGCCTGCCCGCCCTCGACCCCGCGCAATACGACCTGCGCAAACTGCACCGCGCCCTGCAAAAGGACGTCGAAATCTTCACCGAAATTTGGGCGAGAATCAAAGACATCCTGCCCGAAAAAGACGCCAAACTCCAGCGGCTCAAGTCCCTGCTGGAGAATGAACTGCGCGGCAAAAAGGTCCTCATCTTCACCTACTACAAAGACACGGCGCGCTACCTCTACCGCGAACTGGGCATGGAAAAAGCCGCCGCCTGGCGCGAGGGCATCGGCAATCCGCACATCCGCCGCATGGACAGCGGCGCCTCGCCCAAAGACCGCTCGCGGCTGATTCAAGCCTTCTCGCCGCGCTCCAACAACAAGCCGGAGATTGCAGGCACAAACGAGGAAGTGGACGTCATGATTTCCACCGACGTGCTTTCGGAAGGTCAAAACCTGCAGGACTGCGGCATTCTGGTCAACTACGATTTGCACTGGAATCCCACCCGCATGGTTCAGCGCGCCGGGCGCATTGACCGCATCGGCTCGGAGTTCGAGACCATCCTCATCCACAACCTGTTCCCCGACGCGGGGCTGGAACGCCTGCTGGGGCTGGTGGAGAGTTTGAGCCAGAAAATCGCGCAAATTGACGCCACGGGCTTTCTCGACGCCAGCGTGCTGGGCGAGACCGTCCATCCGCGCAATTTCAACACCCTGCGCCGCATTCGGGACGAAGACGGCAGCGTGGTGCAGGAGCAGGAGGAAGTCATCGAACTGGCGAGCAGCGAGTTCATGTTGCAACAACTCAAGTCCCTGCTGGCTTCGGGTGCCAGAGAGCGCCTCGAAAACCTGCCCGACGGCATTCACTCCGGCTTGCATCGGGCGGGGTACAGGGGCTTGTTCTTCTACTTCACCGCGCCCGACCCCTCCACGCCCGACGCCCGACAGCACTTCTGGCGGTACTACGACCTCGCCACGCGGAAGATTACCGACAACCGCTTCACCATCGCCAATCTCATCGCCTGCTCGCCCGATACGCCCCGCCTCCTCGGCGAAGCGGACGTCTTTGCCATTCAGGAAAAGGTCAGGCAGTCCATTTTGGAATCCATCCAAACGCAGGTCGCCATGGAAGCCGCGCCCAAGATTACCCATCCCATCCAGCAGACGGTCAGCGCGGTGTTGAGAGAGCACTTGAACAACCCGAAACTCCAGCGCGGTCAGGTGCGCCAGGCGCTGCGTGTTCTCAGCCAGCCGATGATTGACGCCGCCATTCGGAAAGTGAAGTCCGCCTATGAAGCGTATCAGGTCAATCGCGATGAGTCGGCATTGTTGAGTTCCATCCTCGCGCTCGGCGCTGTGGAGGAAGTTGAAGCCGCGCCGCCGCCGAAACAAATCCGCGCCGAAGATTTGCATCTGGTCTGCTGGGAATACGTCTGGTCGTAAGCGGCGGCGCAGCGTGAAAACAGAAAACCCGCCAACCGGCGGGTCTTTCTGGATCACTGATTACTATTCACTGATCACTGTTTTAGTGCCGAGGGTGAGATTTGAACTCACGACCAAGGGCTTATGAGTCCCCTGCTCTGCCGCTGAGCTACCTCGGCATGGGGAGAGCGCCGCAAATATTACTATGGGAGGATGGGTTTGTCAACTTGGCATAGCGCGGCATTTTCAGCCGGGCGGGTGTATGTTCCTGCAATTCCGAATTTGTCGAAAGAGAGGGGTCATGCTAAACTTCAGCCACACACGGAGATTTCACACAATGCTTTCCCGCCTCAAATCTGCCGCCCGTATTCTACTTAAAGGCGAGACCCAAAACAAAACCCGTAATCCCATTCCCGCCATCACGCCTGAAGAAGTGGCGGAAATCAAGCAATTCTTCCCGCGCGACAAGTTCTTCATTCTCGGTCACGCCCGTTCGGGGACGACGCTCCTCATGCGCCTCGCCCGCCTGCATCCCGAAGTTCATTGCAACTATCAGGCGCACTTCTTCACGCGCAAACCCCTGCTCAAATCGCTGGTGGACTCGCCCGAGATCGAAGAATGGCTCACGCGCAAATCCAACCGCTGGAATCACGGGCGCGACCTTTCGCCGCTCGTTCTGCGTGCCGCCGCCGACTTCATCATGGAACGCGACGCCGCCCGCGAGGGCAAAAGGATCGTGGGAGACAAAAGCCCCTCGTCCACGATTCACGGTCAGGCGGTGCGCGATGCGTATGCCGTCTATCCCGATGCGAAGTTGGTCAACATCGTCCGTGATGGACGCGACGTGCTCATCTCCGAACGCTTCCGCAACTTTGTCGAAGAATCCAAATTCCTCACCGCCGAAGACAAACGCATCATCGCCGACCTGGAGGCTGATCCCGCTCCCTTCAGCGACGGACGCCGCTCGATCTTCACCGAGACCTTCATCCGCAACATCGCCAAACGCTGGGCAGACGACTTGGCAGAGGTGGACGCCGAAGCGCAGAGGCTGTACGGTGAAAATTACCACTCCCTGCGGTATGAAGACTTGCTTGTTTCTCCCTTCGAAGAAATGACCAAAGTCTGGAAGTTTTTAGGCGTGAAGAAAATCAGCAAAACGCTGGCAAAGGCAATTCAAGCCGAAATGTCCTCCAACCCCGATGAGGAATGGCAGGCGCAGCGCAATGAAGGCATCGCCTCCTTCCTATCGAAAGGGCAGGCTGGCAACTGGCAGCGACTGTTCACCGCACGCGACAAAGCCGTGTTCAAGGAAGTCGCGGGCGAGGTGCTGGTCAGGTGGGGATACGAGAAGGATTTGAATTGGTAATTCAACGTAGGGGCGGCGTCCTGCCGCCCTGGGCGGGGAGCCCCCGCCCCTACGAGGCAAAATGAAATTCCTCATCGCAGGTCTTGGCTCCATCGGACGCCGCCACTTTCGCAATCTCATCGCCCTCGGCGAACGCGACATTGTCCTCCTCCGCGCCCGCAAAGCGACGTTGCCCGACGACGAACTGGCGGGCTATCCCGTCGAAACCGACATTCACGAAGCGCTCGAAAAACACAAACCCGATGCGGTCATCGTCGCCAACCCCACCGCGCTGCATCTGGATGTTGCCATTCCCGCCGCCGAGGCGGGCTGCGCCATCCTGCTCGAAAAGCCCGTCTCCGATTCGCTCGACCGCCTCGACCTCCTCCGGCAAGCCGCGCAAAAAAGCGGAAGCAAAATCCTCGTCGGCTTTCAGTTTCGCTATCATCCCACGCTCAACAAAGCGCGTGAGCTCATTCGGGCAAACGCCATCGGCAAAATCCTCACCGTCCATGCCCATTGGGGCGAGTATCTGCCGCAGTGGCATCCTTGGGAGGATTACCGCCAGAGTTACGCCGCGCGCGCCGACCTCGGCGGCGGCGTCATCCGCACCCTCACGCATCCGCTCGACTATCTGCGCTTTCTCATTGGCGAAGTCGAATCGCTTTGGTCGTTCAACGGTCATCTCTCGCCGCTCCAACTCGACGTCGAAGACATTGCAGAAATCGGGCTCAAGTTTTCCGACGGAGCCATTGGCGGCGTGCATCTCAACTACGTGCAGAGACCTCCACGTCATACGTTGGAGATTGTCGGGACTCAAGGCACACTGCGCTGGGACAACGCCGACGGTATCCTGCACCTTTATCAATTCCCCGCACCCTTCGGTTCATACTCGGACCTCCCGCCTGCTCCCGCCATCGAGACCTTTTCCCCACCCGAAGGCTTCGAGCGGAATCATCTCTTCGTGAGTCAAATGCGTCATTTCATTGAAACAGCCCGGGGTGAGTTTGAGCCGCTTTGCACCCTCGAAGACGGCGTCATGGCATTGCGTCTCGCGTTGGCGGCATGTCAATCTCAGAAAACCGGTCAAAAGGTGACTTTGGCAGAGGCATGAAATGCGCAAATTTCTGACATCGTATCATCTTCCACTCGTCATCCTGTTTTTGGCGGCAATTTCCGCATTGACCTACCTGCCCTGGGTGTGTCAAATCGGCTACATGAACGACGACTGGTACCTGATGTACTCCGCCAAGGCATACGGACCTGGAGCCTTCATTGACATCTTCAGCGTGGACCGTCCGGCGCGTGCATGGGTCATGATGACTGCCTATACTTTGTTTGGGGATAACCCGTTGTATTACAACCTGAGCGCCTATGCCTTCCGCCTGATCTCCGGCTTGGCGTTTTTCTGGCTGCTGCGAATGTTGTGGTCCCGGCAACAGGGTGTGTTGCTGATTGCCGCATTGCTCTATTTGATTTACCCCGGCTTTCTGTCACAGGTCAACGGCATTGACTATCAGTCTCAAATGGTCAGCCTGGCGGCGGCGTTGCTTTCGATCGCTCTGTCTGTCAGGGCATGGTTGAGCGACCGTTTGTCTGAGAGGGTGCCGATGCTGATTGCCGCCACAGTGCTGGGCTGGCTCTATCTGGGGCTGGTGGAGTATTTTCTGGGGTTCGAGTTTCTCCGTTTTGGCACGCTGTTGATTATGGTTAATCGTGAAGGCGGCATGTGGCGGCAGCGCCTGCAAAACGGAATCAAAGCCTGGCTTCCCAACCTCTTCATCCCTCTGGTATTTTTGGTTTGGAGGATATTCTTCTTCCAAAGCGAGCGCGGCGCAACGGATATCGGCTTGCAACTGGGGAATTTTTCGAACTCCCCCCTGCTTGTGATGTTTTGGTGGGGTGTTCAATGGATGGCAGATGCGGTTGACGTGTTATGGCTTGCGTGGGGCGTCCCGTTTTCGAATTTACTGCCGCTGCTGCGTCCCCGCCACATCCTGTTGGGTTCCGCTATTGCCGTCTTCATGACATGGGTTGCATACAGATTGACGAACGCTCATACGGACGTTGCGGACGAAGGGGAAAAGACTGCTTGGCACAAGGAAATGATCTTTTTAGGGTTGGGGATGTTGATGGCGGGATTGGTTCCTGTTGTTCTGGTGAACCGCCAAGTGGATTTTGTGAATTTCACGCGCTATTCGTTGGCAAGCGCGGCGGGCGCCGCTCTCCTGATGGGCGTTTTTCTTTTCCACTTTATCGCGTCAAAGCCTCTTCGCTGGGCGTTGATTGCGGTTTTATCCACCCTCTCCGTCCTTGCGCATCACGCCAATGGGCTGCAGGCATCCACCCAAACGAAGATGATGAACGAATTCTGGTGGCAGGTCAGTTGGCGGGTTCCTCAGTTTGAAAAAGGCACGACGCTAATCGGTAATTACCCGCTGGGTAATATTCAGGAAGATTATTTTGTATGGGGACCTGCCAGCCTGATTTATTATCCCCAAAAACTCGAGGACAAGGCTCGCATTCACCCTGCCTTGTTTGCGGTTGTCCTCAATGACCAAACCATCAATAAAATTCTTGTTCGCAGCGGTGAGGAATACGATAACCGTAAAAACATCATTACCTATTCTGATTATGGGAATATTCTTATCCTGAGCCGCCCATCCGCCGGCTCCTGTGTTCAACTGATTGATGGAACACAGCCGGAATTGTCGGAGTTCGAAAGGGACAACGTCATGCTCATTGCTCCATTTTCCGATGCGGGAAATGTCATCGTGGACGCTGAATCTCACACTCCTCCCCGGCTGGCTTTTGGCGCGGAACCGCCTCACGGCTGGTGCTACTACTACGAAAAAGCCAGCCTCGCCCGTCAGCGCGGGGAATGGGATGAGGTTGTACGACTTGGCAATGAAGCGCTCGAAAGAGGCTTCCTGCCGCAGGATCACATCGAATGGATGCCGTTTTTGCAGGCGTACGCGCGGGAGGGCAAAACCGACCGCTTGATCGAAATCAAACGATACATGCGAAAGGCTGATCCCTTTGTGTTTTCACAGGTTTGCCAAAGCCTTGCTTCCCTGCCGGGACTGGACGAGCAAACGATGGGGGTCATCAATGCCTATTATTGTGCGGAATAATGTCCCTCTCTCGAACTGTAACCAACCCAAAATTCACCCGCTGAATTTTGGGTTATAATTGCGCCCTGTGTCTGAACATTCCAGGCTTTGGAAGCCCGCAAGACTTCCGAAGTCTTCCGCTCAAGGAGTACTCATGTCAAAAGCGAAATTGATCACCCCATACGGGGGAAAACTGGTGAATCTCGTCGTCGAGGGAAAGGAGCGCGAGGAACTGCTTGCCCGCGCGCCCAAACTTCCCTCCATCAAAATCACCATGCGCAATCTGTGCGACCTCGAACTGCTTGCCACCGGCGGTTTTTCGCCGCTTACCACCTTCATGGGCAAGGCGGATTACGAACGCGTCCTGCACGAAATGCGCCTTGCCGATGGGACGCTCTTCCCGCTTCCCATCACGCTGACGGCTGACCCCAAAGAACTGCCCACCGTCGGCGAAGACATCGTGCTGCGCAACGCCACCAACGATGTCATTGCCATCATGACCCTCGAGGAAGTCTATCACTGGGACCCCGCCACCGAAGCCGCGCTCGCCTACGGTTCCACCGACCCGCGCCACCCAATGGTCTCGGAAATGGAACGCTGGGGCAAGGTCTGCATTTCGGGACCGCTGAAAGTGGTCAACATGCCCAAGTATCACGACTTCGTCGAACTGCGGCGCACGCCCGCCCAGGTGCGTGCCTTGCTCGAAGAGATGGGACACGACAACGTCGTTGCCTTCCAAACCCGCAACCCCCTGCACCGTATCCACGAGGAACTCACCAAGCGCGCCGCCGCCCAGGTGCAAGGCTCGCTCCTCATCCATCCCGTCGTCGGCATGACCAAGCCCGGCGACGTGGATCACTACACCCGCGTCCGCATCTACAAGGCGCTGGTCGAGAATTACTACGACAAGAACAGCACCCTGCTCAGCCTGCTTCCTCTCGCCATGCGTATGGCAGGACCGCGCGAAGCGCTCCTCCATGCCATCATCCGCCGCAATCATGGCGCCAACCACTTCATCGTCGGGCGCGACCATGCGGGACCGGGCAAAGATTCCAGCGGCAAACCGTTCTACGGTCCGTATGACGCGCAGGAGATCATGCAAAAGTACGAAGCGGAAATCGGCGTCAAGATGATTCCCTTCGAGGAACTCGTCTATCTTCCCGATGAAGACCGCTACGTGGAGCAAAAGGACGTGCCGCCCGGCGCGCGCACGCTCAACATCTCCGGCACACAGGTCCGCGACGAGTACCTCGCCAAGGGCAAACTCCTGCCCGAATGGTTTACCCGTCCCGAAACCGCCGAAATCCTGCGCGAAATGTACCCGCCGCGCCACAAACAGGGCTTCTGCATCTGGTTCACCGGCTTGAGCGGCTCAGGCAAGACCGCCACCACCCAGGTGCTGACCTCGCTCCTCCTCGAACGCGGACGCCAAATCACCGTTCTCGACGGCGACGTGGTGCGCACACACCTCTCCAAGGGTCTTGGCTTCAGCAAGGAAGACCGCGACACCAACATCCTGCGCATCGGCTTTGTGGCGGGCGAAATCGTGCGCGCGGGCGGCGTAGTCATTTGCGCCGCCATCAGCCCTTACCGCGCCACCCGCAACGAAGCGCGCAAGATGGTCGGCGAAAACTTTATCACCGTCTATATGGACACGCCCGTTGAGGTCTGCGAACAACGCGACGTGAAGGGTCTCTACGCCAAGGCGCGCCAGGCAATGCAGGAAGGCAAGCCCATGGGCTTCACCGGCGTGGACGATCCCTACGAACCGCCGATTGACCCCGAAATTACGCTCAAGGGTTACGGCTCCACTCCCGAAGAGAACGCGCGCATCATCATCAAATACCTCGAAGAAAAGGGATTCTTGAACCACATCTGAAATGGAATATCGGTAGATCACGAAAACGCAGCAACGACTTTAGTCGTTTGGCTAAAAAGCGACTAAAGTCACCGCTGCGAAACTCTTTCGTGAACTACTGAATGCCCTCATGGATGGGCGGGGGGAAACCCCGCCCTCCCTGTTCTTTCCATGACCATCCGCATCTCCCCCCGCCTCGCATCTTTCCTGACCCTGATCCTGATTGCCGCCACCGGAACGATTCTCGTCCTTCGCGCCACTCCCGAAGGCTTGTTCCTTTCGGATGACTCGATTGCCTACATTGCCGGCGCGCGCAGTCTGCTGGCGGGCGAGGGCTACCGCGCCATCTGGCTGGAGAGCAGCCGCCCGGTGACTCACTTCCCGCCGGGCTTTTCCTCCGCGCTCGCGTTCCTCGGCTTATTCGGGCTGGACCCTCTGCGCGGGACGCGCTTCCTCAACGCTCTGCTGTTCGGTTTCAATGCCGCCCTGCTGGGCATCCTCGTCTGGCGGATGACCCCCTCGCTGATTGCCGGCTTGGTTGCCGCCGCGCTGTTCGTTGCCAGCGGCGACCTGCTTCAGGTGCACACCGCCGCCATGAGCGAGCCGCTCTTCATCTTCCTTTCACTGCTTGCCTTTTGGGCATTCGACCTGTACTTCGAACTCCCGCCCTCCTCGGTGGGACGCGGAATCGCCGGCGAGTGGTGGTGGCTTGCCGCCTGCGGCGCATTGACAGGCTTGGCATACCTCACCCGCTACGCCGGGCTGGCGCTGGTTGCCACCTTCCTTGCCGCCATCGTTGTGCTGCGTTCCACCTGGCGCAAGCGTTTGATTAGCATGGGCATTTTTCTGGCGGGCTTTCTGCCCTTTGCGTTCGGCTGGGCGCTCCGCAACCGCCTGGTCGCCGATAACGTCACCAACCGCGTCCTTGCCTGGCACCCTATCACTGCAGAAAACCTGCGGCTGGGCGTGTACACGTTCTCCAGTTTTCTCGTCCCTGTGGAGGAATGGCGGCGGGCAATGGCGAAACAGCCGTATTTGCTCGAAGGGCTGATCCTCCTCGTCCTCGGCGCGGCGCTGGCGTGGACACTGCTTCAGGTGAGGAACCTCTTCTCGAAACCGAGGCAGGCGTCGGAGTTGAAAAGAGGCGGAAAAGAGTCGCGCGAGGTGGTCTCGTTCACCACCGCGCTCTATCTCTTCGCCTACCTCGCCTCCATCGTCGCATCCATGACCCTGTTCGACGCCGCCACCAAATTCAAACTCCGCATCCTGGCGCCTGTGTTTGTCAGCCTGCTCATCCTGCTGATGGCGTTGGGAATTTGGCTGCGTAAAAAGAACCGTCCGCTGGTAATTGCGGCGGTCATTCTGCTTCTGGGACTTTCGGTATATAAACAATCCGTCACGCTGGCGCACTGGTCGCAGGGCGGGCTGGGGTATGCCTCTTTTCAGTGGTACGATTCGCAGGCGATGGCATACCTGCGCACGCTGCCCGAAGATGTGAGCATTTACACCAATGAACCAGCCGCCGTCTATCTCTACACCGGGCGCGGCGCGCGCGTTTTGCCCAGCCGCTACGACTCAGCCACCGCGCGGGAAATCCCCGGCTTCGAAGCGGCGGTTGCCGCCATGCAAGCCGACATCCTCCAAGGCAAAGCAGTGCTGGCAGTGTTCGACGGCGGCGAAAACCTTACCGGCGATGTAGAACCCATGACGACAGATTTACGCCTCGCCTTCAAAGGTCAGGGCGATGAAATTTACACAAAACCATGAGGGACGTATGCACATTCAGAAAAAATTCGATTTGACCGGGCGCGTTGCCGTGGTAACTGGAGGGGCGGGACTGCTCGGCATGGAATTTTGCCGCACGCTGGCAGAAGCCGGCGCCTCGGTAGCGGTGGTGGACTTGAACGCTTCGGCTTCGCAAGGGACGGCTGATGCGCTCTCGAAAAACGGATACCACGCCCTTGCCGTCCCCACCGACATCACCCAGCCGGACTCGGTGCGCGCCATGGTGGAGAAGGTACTCTCCGCCTTCGGGCGGCTCGACATCCTCGTCAACAGCGCCGCACTCGACCCCAAATTCGACCCAGACGCCGTGAAAAAGGGCATCACCCCCGGCGCCTTCGAGGACTACCCGCTCGACCAGTGGAACGCCGCCCTGAACGTCAACCTGACCGGCATGTTCCTCGTCACGCAGGCGTGCGTCCAGCCGATGCTCGCGCAGGGAAAGAAGGGCAGTATCGTCAACATCTGTTCCACCTACGGGTTGAACGGTCCCGACCAGCGCATTTACATCAAGGACGGTCAGCGCGTGGCGTTCAAGCCGGTCTATTACACAGTGACCAAGGCAGGCGTGCTGGGCTTCACCAAATACCTCGCCGCCTACTATGCCGGCACGGAGATTCGCGTCAACGCGCTCACGCCCGGCGGCATCTTCAACAATCACGAGGAATACTTCGTCCGCAACTATTCCGCCAAGACCATCCTTGGGCGCATGGCAAACAAGGACGAAATGAACGGCGCTCTGCTCTTCCTCGCCTCCGACGCATCCTCCTACATGACCGGCGGCAACCTGGTGGTGGATGGAGGCTGGACAAGTTGGTAATTGGTAACTGGTAATTACCAATTACCAATTACCAATTACCAATTACCATTTACCAGTTTCTAATCACCGATGACCGAAATCCTCGCTCTCATCCCTGCCCGCGGCGGTTCGAAAGGAATCCCGCGCAAGAATATCAAGCCGTTTGCCGGCTTCCCGCTGATTGCCTGGAGCATCGCGGCGGGATTGCAGGCAAAGAGCGTCACGCGCGTCATCGTCTCGACGGATGACGAGGAGATTGCCGATGTGGCGCGTCAGTGGGGGGCGGAAGTCCCCTTCCTGCGCCCGGCGGAACTGGCGCAAGACCGCACACTGGATTTCCCGGTCTTCGAACACGCTCTGAGATGGCTGGAGGAGAGCGAGGGCTACCAGCCCGAAGTGGTCGTGCAGCTGCGCCCCACCTCGCCCATCCGCCCCAGAGACATGGTGGACAACGCGGTCAAAATTCTGCTGGCAAATGCGGATGCCGACAGTGTGCGCGGCGTGGTGCCTGCCGCACAAAACCCCTTCAAGATGTGGCGTTTTCACGGCGCAGACAAGCCGATGACGCCCCTGCTGGAAGTGGAGGGCATCGCCGAACCGTACAACGCGCCGCGCCAAATCCTCCCGCCTGCCTACTGGCAGACCGGTCACATTGACGCCATCCGCACGACGACAATCACCCACAAGAACTCGCTGACCGGCAGTGTCGTCTATCCGCTGGTCATTGACCCGCGCTACACGGTGGACATTGACACCCCCGCCGACTGGGCAAAGTACGAGGCGCTGGTCTATCAGGGCGGGTTGGAGATGGTCACGCCGGATGGGCGGCGCCGCCGTCCCCTGCCGCAAAAGGTCGAACTCATTGTCTTCGATTTCGACGGCGTCTTCACCGATAACCGCGTGTGGACCGACCAGGACGGGCGTGAATCAGTGGCGGCGTCGCGCAGTGACAGCATCCGCTTTGGGGAATTGCGGGCGAAGGGTATCGAACTGTTGATCCTTTCCTCCGAGCCGAATCCCGTCGTCACGGCGCGCGCGAAAAAGATCGGGGTGGAGGTCATTCAGGGGATTGGGCTCCAGGACAAGGGGCGCGTGATGCGCGAAGTCCTCGAGCAGAAAAAGGTCAAGGCGGAGAACGTCGTCTATGTGGGCAACGATCTCAACGACCTGCCGTGTTTCGAGGTCGCCGGTTGGGCGGTTGCCGTGGCGGATGCCTATCCCGAAGTGATACAGGCGGCAGATTACGTCCTGAACCGTCCCGGCGGTCACGGCGCGGTGCGGGAGTTGTGTGAAGTCATTTTGAAAAATATCCCTGCGTAGCACGCTTTCTTGTGCTACGCAATAAAAAGGAGAACCCATGACACGTGAAATCAAAATTGGAAATCGAATGGTGGGCGACGGTCATCCCGCCTATGTAATTGCGGAAATCGGCATCAACCACAACGGCGACTTGGAAATCGCCAAGCGCATGATTGACGCGGCGGTTCACGCCGGCGCGGATGCGGTCAAATTCCAAAAGCGCACGCCGGAGGTCTGCACGCCGCCCGAACAGCAAAAGCAAATGCGCGAAACGCCTTGGGGCTACATCACCTATCTGGAGTATCGCTACAAGGTGGAGTTTAACGAGGAGCAATACCGCGAAATTGACCGCTATTGCCGCGAGAAGGGTATCGCCTGGATGGTCTCGGTGTGGGACGAACCCTCGGTGGACTTCATGGAGAAGTTCGATACGCCCGCCTACAAGATTCCCTCCGCCTCGCTCACCGACCACAACCTGCTAAAGTACGCCCGCAAGACCGGCAAGCCGCTCATTCTCTCGACGGGCATGTCCACCATGGAGCAGATTCGCCGCAGTGTGGAGGTGGCAGGCGCAGAAAATCTGGTGCTCATGCACTGCACCAGCACCTACCCGTGCGAGCCTGAAGAGTTGAACCTGCGCATGATCGAAACGCTGCGCCGCGAATTTCCGAACGTTCCCGTCGGCTATTCGGGGCATGAGGTGGGGCTGGTGCCGTCGGCGGTTGCTGTTGCTTTTGGCGCCTGCATGGTGGAACGTCACCTCACCCTCGACCGCGCCATGTGGGGTTCGGATCAAGCCGCCTCGGTGGAACCCGGCGGTTTCGAGCGCCTTGTCAAATACATTCGCGTGACCGAAGCCTCGCTCGGCGACGGCGTGAAGAAGGTGTATCCCAGCGAAATGTCCTCACTGAAGAAACTGCGCCGCGTCAACGGAGAAGATTAAGCAGGTGACCGCATGGCGTTGATGCAAGACCTCCGCCGCCTTGCCCGCCCCTATGGGAAGACCGCCCAAGCCGTTCTGCGCTGGCGGCGGTTTTCCTTTCACGAGGCGCCGCCGGTCTTTGGCAACGCCAAGCCGAAGAGCGGCTCTCATCTGCTGCTGCAAATCCTCAACGGCTTCACGCAAATCATGCCATATCGGTATGTGGCGGCTGACCCCGTGCGGACGATTACCAAAGAGGGAAGAAGAAGGACGCAGGATGAAATACTGGATGAGTTAAGGCGCATCCCGCAGGGCGTCATCGGCTGGGGATATGTGGATGCGACGCCCGAGAACGCTTCATTCTTGACCGAGGCGGGGCGCGTCAACTATTTCATTTACCGCGACCCTCGCGACATGCTCGTCTCGCACGTCTTCTTTGCCACCGACATGCACGAGGAACACGGTATGCACGCCTACTACCAGTCCCTGCCCGATTTCGGCGAGCGGCTCAAGGTGGCAATCACCGGCATCGAACGCGGCGGCTTGAAGATGGTCAGCGTGAAGCAAAGGTATGAGGGCGTCTTTCAATGGCTGGAAACGCCCGGCGTGCTTTGCCTGCGCTTCGAGGACCTCATCAACAACCGCGATGCCATGCTCGACGCCATGCTCGATGAGGTGGAAAAGACCGGCTACCAAATCCCCACGCCGCGCGAAAAGGCGCTTGCTGTTTTGGTAAATGCCATTCAGCCGAAAAAGAGTCACACCTTTCGCTCCGGCAAGACCGGCGGCTGGAAACAGTATTTCACCGACGAGCACAAATCTCTGTTCAAGGAAGTGGCGGGAGATTTGCTGGTCAGGCTGGGGTACGAGAAAAACAACGATTGGTAATGAAAGCCCTCAACGAATTTTTCACGCAACGCATCAAGCGCAGAATAGTCCGCAGGCTCAATAACCTCAAGATTGCGTCCTTCGCGCGGGAGGTTGCCCGGCGGGAACCGTCTCCTGCCGGTGCGCCGGTGGTCTTCTTCAAAGTTTCCTCGGGTATTGATGACCTCTCCTGGAACAGCGGCTTTCACCTGCTGGCTTCATGGGCGCTGCGGCTGAAGGGCATCCCTGTGGCATATTTTGCCTGCCGCTCCGGCATGAGCAAGTGCGTGCTGGGGACGAATCAGGACGATCCGCATCGGGCAATGCCGTGCCGGTCGTGTATCTATCAGTCACGGACGTTATATGCGGGTGTATCGTCGAATGTGGAGGATCAAGGGTCAAAGGTGGGGTGGTTTGAGTATGACCGTGATGAAGAATTGGCGTCTCGTATTTCGCAACTTTCCGTGCCGGAACTTTCCACCTTCCACTTTCACGACATCCCCCTCGGACCCCTCTGCCTGCCCGGTCTGCGCTGGATTTTGCGCATTCATCATCTGAAGGACGATGAGAACACGCGCTATCTTTTGCGCGAGTACATTTTGTCCGCGTGGAATGTGGCGCGAAAATTTTCGGATTTCCTCGATCGGACTCAGCCGAGGGCTGTTGTGGTGTTCAACGGGCAGTTCTACCCCGAAGCGACCGCCCGTTTCGTGGCGAAAGGACGCGGCATCCGCGTCATCACGCATGAGGTGGGGTTGCAGCCCGCCTCCGCCTTCTTCACCGACGGCGAAGCGACCGCCTACCCCATTCACATCCCCGATGATTTCGAACTGAACGACGAACAGAACACGCGGCTCGATGCCTATCTTGCCAAACGCTTTCGGGGCGATTTCACGATGGCGGGCATCAAATTCTGGCCCGACATGAAAGGGCTGGACGAGGCGTTCCTGCGAAAGGCGGCGGGGTTCAAGCAAATCGTGCCGGTCTTTACCAACGTCATTTTCGATACCAGCCAGCCGCACGCGAACACGGTTTTCGATGACATGTTCCAGTGGCTCGACCTGGTGCTGGATGTCATCCGTTCGCACCGCGAGACGCTGTTCGTCATCCGCGCGCACCCCGACGAGCTGCGCGTGCGCAAATCGAGCCGGGAGACCGTCGAGGCATGGGTGGACCGGCGTGAGGTCCGAAAAGAGCCGAATGTCGTCTTTGTAAACCCCAATGAGACATTGAGTTCGTATGAGTTGATTCAAAAGTCCAAGTTTGTGATGATCTACAATTCTACGATTGGGTTGGAGGCGTCCATCATGGGGGCGGCGGTGTTGTGCGCGGGGAAGGCACGCTTCACGCAGTACCCGACGGTGTTCTTTCCGCAAAGCGTGGACGCCTACCGGAGGCAATTGGAAACATTTTTGAGCGCGGAGCGTATCGAGGTGCCTGCGGAATTCAAGCGTAACGCGCGGCGGTTTTTGTATTATCAGTTGTTCCGCACGTCACTGCCGTTTGGCGATTTTCTCGAACCCTCCGTGCGGACGACCCAGGCGCGCTTGAAGTCTTTTACCGTGGATGCCTTGCTTCAGGCAGACACCATACGGACGATTTTGGATGGGCTTTTGAACGATGGGGATTTTCTGCTGAGGGAATGAGCCTCAAGAGCCGCCGATTTGAAGAATGATCACCCCGCCGACCTCAATTTTTTTCACCCTGTTTGGATAGGCGGTAATCAAATCCTCGAAGAGTCTCAGGTCTGCACTCTGCAGGAACAGGAATTGAATATTGTATTTTTCGATCAGGTTCATTTTATCCTGGGGTGAGGACTTTTTCGAAAACAGCCTTTGCATATCGGCGATTCGTGCCAGCCTTTGGCTTTCGGGAAAATAGGACATGCTCGATGGCTGTGAGATGCGAAAAGTGATCAATTTGGATTTGGGCGAGACGGCGGGGATAAGGTCGTTCAACTGCTCGGAACCAGCCACATACGCCTGACCGGTTATTAGGCGGTTCAATTCCTGACCTGCTTCTGCCAACCCGCGATAGCGTTGTGTCTTGGCTGAGAACTTCTCAAAGTCTGGCAGGTTGTTTTCGCGCATGTGGAAGAGGAAAAGTCCCAGCGTGAGAAAGGCAATGGTCAACAAAGACCAGGTTGAAGCGAGGAGCGAAGCGTGGGTTGTTCGATAGGGATGTAGACGGGCTTTGAGGAGGTCGCGGATGCCCAAAAGCGCGTATACGGCACTCAATCCAAAAGGGAACAACCAAAGCGCTCGTTCGAGCATCCAGGCAGAGAGGAAATAGCCGATGACCCATCCGCTGAGGGGGAACCAAGCCAGCACACCCAGCAAGAAGCAAGCCAGGATGAAGCGGGCGGATGTTTTTGTTTTTGCTTCTTTCAAGGCAAACGCCGCCGCAAGAAACGGGAAGACCAGCCAGCCTCGCGCGGCGATTGGTTGGGGGATTGGCATTTTTTCTGCAAAGGGGAGTTTCATGTCCAGTATGATTGGATTGAAGCCGTAGAATTGCGTATTTCCCCACGTTTGAATCATATTCTTAAGCCCGCCCTGAACGGGAAGATCCTGCATGGCATAGGGAATCTCATCCTCCTGTGAAGGTATGTTGACAAAGCGGAGTGCAGCCTGAGGCAGAAGGATTGCGAATAGTATCGTTGTAAGGATGACCTTCGGTATTCGTTGAGTCTGTTTCCAGTTGAAAAGGATGAACGCGCCGCCAATGAAAGCGGAATATGCGAGGATCACCGGATGCATGAGCGTGAGGCTGACGCCTGCAAGCAGGGTAAGGATGAAATTGCCTTTTGCCGGTTGCTCCAGTGAAGTAACCAGGCTTTGAAAAAAGACCGGCGCCATGGTGAATGCGGCTGTGGCTTTATCGGCGCTCAGTTGGGTATAGAAAGGTGAGCCGGGATGCAGGTATTCAGAGAGCAGCAGTAAAAAGCCCAATTGGAGAATAACCGAAGCGCCCGCCGCCCGGCGGGAAAATTTCAGCGCACGCGCCAGTTCGTACCAGCCCAGAACGGAAATAAAGACGAGGAAGGGCTCGTAATAACCGTTCAGAAAGAGAATGCCCGGCATGTTACTGAGGTCGGCGAGGAGGGCTTGTGAAAAAGGAGCGCTCATGAGCCAGAAACGGGGCTGAACAGGCGCTGTTACCCCAAAGATGATATCGTTGAAATCCAAGCGGGAAGAGTTTTGCCAGTTTGTGAGGTAGGCAAGGTAGGTCAGGTCATCGTCGGTGAGGACGCGCTGGATGACAATCAGACAGGCGGCAAGTGAGGCGAGAGTTATTAATCCTGCCGTCAGCAAATCACTTTTGCGAAGGGCTTTTATGCGAAAGTTGATGCCATTGCGTATGATGGTTTGCAGATACAAGATAAGGAGGACAGCCCCCATTGCCGCCATGATGAGTTTGATGACTTCAAAGGAAAGATGTAAAAAGCGTCCTGTCGTACCAAGCAGGGCAAATATCAGGTGAGAGATGACAAACCCGAATGTGATGTGGCTAAAGGTGAATCCAGGCTGACTGGCGAACAGCCCATACGCACACATCCCCGGTACGAGGAAGAGGCTTAGTCCAATTCCCAGCCGGAGCCAGATGTGGGAATTCAAAGCGGGCTGCCAAGGGAGATACCAGCCAGCCAGCCAGCCAAGCGCAACGAGAAGCACCACTGCCGAGAGTTTCCACTGTTTCAGGTATAGAGCCATGCGAGGTGGATTCACAGGTCAATTATAATGGTTCAAGTATTCACTCACTCCAAATAGAGCAGAAGCCAGTATGCAACATCCAAAAATCTCTATTGTTACTCCCTCCCTGAATCAGGGGGAATTCATCGAAGAGACGATTCTTTCAGTATTGTCGCAAAATTATCCATCTCTTGAATATCTTGTCATGGACGGCGGGTCTTCGGATAATACGCTCAAGGTGTTGGAAAAGTATTCCGACAGGATCAAGTGGGTCAGTGAGGCGGATAAAGGTCAGACCAATGCCATCAACAAGGGCTTGCGGTTGACCGATGGGGGAATTGTCGGTTACCTGAATGCGGATGACGCCCTGTTGCCCGGTTCGCTTTGGAAGGTCGCGGAGGCATTTAGCCGTCATCCAGATGCGATGTGGGCGGTTGGTAAGTGCCGCATTGTTGATGAGCGCAACCACGAGATCAGGAAGCCCATTACAACTTACAAGAATCTGTTGCTCAAACGGGGCAGTTTCCCGCTGTTGGTGATGACAAACTATATCTCCCAGCCGTCCACGTTTTGGCGCAGGGATGCCCTGGATGCCGTCGGTTTTTTGGATGAGAGCCTGCATTATGTGATGGACTACGATTACTGGCTCAGGTTGTATTCGCGGTATTCCCCGCTGTTTATTCCGGAGTATCTGGCGGCATTCAAAATTCACCCTTCGTCAAAGACGACGAGTACGGGGCACAGGAATGTTTATATCGAGGAGGAAAGGCGTGTGATCAGGCGTTATACCAATTCTCGCTGGCTCCTGTTCCTGCACGACTTTCATCGCTGGTTCATGACGACGGCGTATTCCGTCGCAAACCGCAATGGGGCGTAGAATGCCTGTTTGGGCGTGGCAGGTGTGAGGTCCGGTTTGATGCGTCACTCCATGTCGTGTTCATCGTGAAGGTTGGCAAGATGCAGGCGGATTGCCGCAAGCTGGCTGGCGATCAATCCGAGGAAGAAAAACAGAGTTCCCAGTACGATTGCCAGCATGGCGCCCACGCTCACACCGCGCCCGGCAATTACAATCGGTATGCCCCACAGCAGACCTACGGATATGCAGAATAGGGAAAGCGGCAGGAAGATTCTCAGGGGATTTACCAGCATTACAAGCCCCAGGATTTCGATGATGGTTTCGAAAGCGGTGCGTGTGCTGATCGAACTTGTTCCCCCGATTCGTTTTCGGACGGTGATTGGCGTTTCCAGAACAAGATGTCCCTGATTGAGGAACAACAGGGTGATCACGTCGCTGAACGCCATCGAATCGGGACAGAGGTGCAGATAGTGTTTGACGAGGCGGGTGCGGTAGAGTTTGAAGCCGGAATTCAGGTCTTTCACCCGAAGCGGGACGAGGATGCGTGTGAAAGAACGGATGAGCCATTTCCCCAGTTCACGATAGAGATTGACGTGTTCCATTTCAGCGCGCGAGCCGATGACCATATCCGCGTCGGTCCTGACGGCAAACTGATAAACCGCATCCAGGTCAGACAGTGTGTGCTGACCGTCGCCGTCCATGGTGACCACGTAAGAGGTTTGCGCCGATAGGAGACCGGTCTTCAACGCTCCGCCGTAACCTCGATTGATCTTGTGATGCAGCACTTTGACGTGTGGTTGATCCGCGAAGCGTGCCAGGATGCTGGCGCTCTCGTCCCTCGAGCCGTCATTGACGAGGATTAGGTTCCAGTTTTTGGCGCGGCAGGTTTCCACTAGTTCCGGCAAAAAGTGAGGCAGGGACTGGGCTTCGTTGTAGATGGGAATGACGACAGTTAATTCTTTTTCAGCGGGCTGGATATCCGACATAGGGGGGATTATACACTTTTCATCCTTGACGGTTTCCCTTGGGCTTTGGGAAAATCAACATCAAAAAGGAGCAAACATGGATTCTCCCACCCTTATCGTTATTGGTTCGATACTTTTCTCTGTTCTGTTGATTGACGGTATTTTACTGGGCATTATCTTCACCACGCGGCGGAGTGTGGCAGATGCGGCGACATGGTCCTCCACGATGGGAACGGTGACCTATTCCGGCATCGAGTGGCGGCGCGGGAGCAAGGGGGCATCGGTGGCGTATCCTGTCGTTCACTATAGTTATCAAGTCATGGGACAAGTGTATCAGGGAAATAAAATTGCCCCGGGTCCCGGCGTAGGCGGGACGGGGGCGCAGAAAACGGCGGGGCGGTATCCGATTGGAGCGCAGGTAATGGTCTATTACGATCCGAACAATCCATCCAAATCGGTTCTCGAACGCAGTATGCCGGGCTATGTCAATGTGCTGTGGGCGGTTGTGATCTTGATTGACCTGTGCCTGTGTGGAATGGCGGTGTTTATTGCGTTTTTAGTGTGATAAGTCACCTTACGCGGTAGTGCGAGATTTATCTCGTGTTTTCAGGCGACATGTTGCACTTTTCCAAATTATTCTGACAATATGCCGACATAGCGCAGCAGATCAAGAGAACCATTCTTGAATTGGTCAAGAAAATCCAAAACTTGCTTCCG
>Ga0101944_10001658_pt1 | contig 43352 bp, 38 predicted proteins | sample DewCreD2012metaG_FD_75245 | JGI IMG/M metagenome (GOLD analysis project Ga0101944, IMG submission 75245) | Hot spring sediment bacterial and archeal communities from British Columbia, Canada, to study Microbial Dark Matter (Phase II) - Dewar... ... | reverse complement strand
AATTTCTATCAACTTGATATGCTTCCAATTTCTATCAACTTGATATGCTTCCAATTTCTATCAACTTGATATGCTTCCAATTTCTATCAACTTGATATGTCTTGGATATTTATCAACATTGATACGACTCCAAATTCTATCAACTTGATATGTCTTGGATATTTATCAACAGTGATAGAACTCCAAATTCTATCAACTTGATATATGTTTGATATTTATCAACTTGATATGTCTTGGTATTTATCACTGTTGATATGCTAATTTCTATCAACTTGATATGTCTTGGTATTTATCAACATTGATATGCTTCCAATTTCTATCAACTTGATATGTCTTGGTATTTATCAACATTGATATGCTTCCAATTTTTATCAACATGATATGTGTTGGATATTTATCAACTTGATATGTGTTGGATATTTATCAAGTTGATACAACTCCAATATTTCTATCAACTTGATATGTGTTGGATATTTATCACTGTTGATACGACTCCAAATTCTATCAACTTGATATGTGTTGGATATTTATCAACAGTGATAGAACTCCAAATTCTATCAACTTGATATGTGTTGGATATTTATCAACTTGATATGTCTTGGTATTATCAACATTGATATGCTTCCAATTTCTATCAACTTGATATGTCTTGGTATTTATCAACATTGATATGCTTCCAATTTCTATCAACTTGATATGTCTTGGATATTTATCAAGTTGATACAACTCCAATATTTCTATCAACTTGATATGTGTTGGATATTTATCAACTTGATACAACTCCAATATTTCTATCGACTTGATATGTGTTGGATATTTATCACTGTTGATACGACTCCAAATTCTATCAACTTGATATGTCTTGGATATTCATCAACATTGACAGAACTCCAAATTCTATCAACTTGATATGTCTTGGATATTTATCAACATTGATAGAACTCCAAATTCTATCAACTTGATATGTCTTGGATATTTATCAACACCGATATGCCTCTCATTTCTATCAACTTGATATGTCTTGGATATTTATCAACATGGATATGTTTCCAAGATCTATCAACTGTATATGTCTTGGATATTTATCAACACGAATATGTTTCCAATTCTATTCATGTGATATATCTTAGATATATCAACACTGATAGGTTGGATATTTATCAACAGTGATATGGCTCCAAGATTTATCAACTTGATATGTCTTGGATATTATTTCCACGAATACGACTCCAAGATTTATCAACTTGATATGTCTTGAATATTTATCGACACGGATATAGTTCGGATGTCTATCATCGTTGATAGAATTCCACTTTATCAACTTGGTAGATCGGATATTTATTTGTGTTGATACGACTCTCATTTCTATCAATGTTGATATGTCTTGGATATTTATCGACACGAATAGATTTCGGATGTCTATCAGCGTTGATAGAATTCCGATATATCAACGTGATAGGATTTTGGATATTTATCAACAGTGATAGAATTCCAAATTCTATCAATGTTGATATGTCTTGGATATTTATCGACACGAATAGATTTCGGATGTCTATCAGCGTTGATAGAATTCCGATATATCAACGTGATAGGATTTTGGATATTTATCAACAGTGATAGAATTCCAAATTCTATCAATGTTGATATGTCTTGGATATTTATCGACACGAATAGATTTCGGATGTCTATCAGCGTTGATAGAATTCCGATATATCAACGTGATAGGATTTTGGATATTTATCAACAGTGATAGAACTCCAAATTCTATCACTGTTGATATGTCTTGGATATTTATCGACACGAATAGATTTCGGATGTCTATCAGCGTTGATAGAATTGGATATTTATTCGTGTTGATACAACTCTCATTTCTATCAATGCTGATATGTCTTGGATATTTGTTTCAACGAATAGAATTTGGATATTATCAACAGTGATACGACTCTAAGATCTATTAACTTGATATGTCTTGGATATTTATCAATGTTGATGATAGAACTCCAAAACCTATCAAGTTGATAGGTTTTGGATATTATCAATACTGATTGGTTTTAGATGTTTATCAATACTGATATGTCTTGGATTTATTTCCACGAATAGATATTGGATATTTATCAACGCTGATATGTCTTGGATATTTATCGACACTGATAGAACTCCAAATTCTATCAACTTGATATATCTTGGATATTTATCAACTCTGATATGTTTTGGATATTATTTCCACGAATATGTCTTGGATATTTATCGACACTGATAGGTTTTTTGGATATTTATCGATGCTGATGGAACTCTCATTTCTATTCATGTGAATAGATTTTGGATATTTATTTCTGGAAATATGTCTCCAAATTCTATCAACTTGATATGTTGGATATTTATCGACACTGCTAGATTTTGGATATTTATCAAGCTGATAGAACTCCAATTTCTATCAACTTGATATCTCTTAGATATTATCAACACCGATAGGACTCCAAATTCTATCAACATTGATATTCCTCCAAAATCTATCACATTAATATATCTCCAAATCTATCAACACTGATAGAACTCCAAATTCTATCAACTTGATATGTCTTGGATATTTATTTCCACGAATAGAACTCCAAAATCTTTCAACACCGATAGGACTCCAAATTCTATCGACTTGATACGTCTTGGATATTTATTTCCACGAATAGAACTCCAAAATCTTTCAACATTGATATACCTCCAAATCTATCAACTTGATATGTCTTGGATATTTATCAACACCGATAGAACTCCAAATTCTATTTCCACGAATAAAATTCGGATATCTATCAATGCTGAGCTGATACGACTCTCATTTCTATCAACACTGATATGCCTCATTCTATCAACATTGACAGAACTCCAAATTCTATCAACTTGATATGTATGTCTTGGATATTATTTCCACGAATAGATTGGATATTTATCCACACGAATATGCCTCCAAAATCTATCAACTTGATATGTCTTGGATATTTATCAACACCGATAGGACTCCAAATTATATTTCCACGAATAAAATTTGGATATCTATTAATGATGAATAGAACTCCAATTCTATTTCCACTGATAGAACTCCATTTTATCAACACTTATAGGTTTTGGATTTCTATCAATGCTATATTGGATATTTATTTCCACGAACACGACTCCAATCTCTATCAACACTGATAAGACTCCAATCTCTATCAACACTGATAAGACTCCATTCTATCAACACTGATAGATGTTTGGATGTTTTTTTCTACGAATGGAACTCCAAATTATATTTCCACTGATAGTTTTTTTGGATATCTATCAATGGTTATATATTGGATATTTATTTCCACGAATACAACTCCAAATTCTATTTCCACTGATAGAACTCCAAGATCTATCAACTTGATATGTCTTGGATATTTATTTCCACGAATAGAACTCCAAAATCTATCACATTGATATAACTCCAAATCTATCAACATTGATATGCATCCAAATCTATCAACTTGATATGCCTCCAAATCTATCAACTTGATATGTCTTGGATATTATCAACATTGATAGAACTCCAAATATATCAACATTGATATGCCTCCAAATCTATCAACTTGATATGTCTTGGATATTATCAACATTGATGTGCCTCCAAAATCTATCACATTGATAGAACTCCAAATCTATTCACATGAATATGCTCCAAATCTATCAACATTGATATAACTCCAAATCTATCAACATTGATATGTCTTGGATATTATCAACATTGATGTGCCTCCAAAATCTATCACATTGATAGAACTCCAAATCTATTCACATGAATATGCTCCAAATCTATCAACATTGATAGAACTCCAAATCTATCAACATTGATATGCTCCAAATCTATCAACTTGATATGTCTTGGATATTTATCAACATTGATGTGCCTCCAAAATCTATCACATTGATATAACTCCAAATCTATCGACATTGATATGTATACAAATCTATCAACTTGATATGTCTTGGATATTTATCAACATTGATGTGCCTCCAAAATCTATCACATTGATAGAACTCCAAATCTATCGACATTGATATGTATACAAATCTATCAACTTGATATGTCTTGGATATTATCAACACCGATATGTTTTGGATATTTATCAACATTGATATAACTCCAATTTCTATCAACACTGATATAACTCTAATCTATTTCTCCGAATACGTTTTCGATACTATTATCTATCGACATCGATAGATTGGATACTAATCAGCATCGATATATATTTGGATGTTTATCAACACCGATAGAATTTGGATGTCTATTCATGCTGATATATTTTGGATGTTTATCGATGCTGATATATATTGGATATCTATTTCCACGAATACGACTCCAAATTCTATTTTCACGAATAGAATTTGGATATCTATCAACGCTGATATGATCTTATTTCTATCAACACGAAATATGTCTTGGATATTTATTTCCACGAATACGACTCCAGGATCTATCAACTCGATATGTCTTGGATATTTATCAACACGAATATGTTTCTCATCTTTATTCATGGAAATATGTCTTGGATATATCAACACTTATAGGTTTTGGATATTTATCAACAGTGATATGGCTCCAAATTCTATCAACTTGATATGTCTTGGATATATCAACACTTATAGGTTTTGGATATTTATCAACAGTGATAGAACCCAAATTCTATCAACTGAATATGTCTTTGATATTTATCAACACTAATATGTCTTGGCTATTTATCAACACTGATATGTCTTGGATATTTGTCAACATTGATATGCCTCCGAATCTATCAACACTAATATGTTTTGGATATTTATTTATATTTCGGATGTCTATCAGCGTTGATAGAATTCCAATCTATCAAGTTGATAGATTTTTGGATATTTATCAACAGTGATAGAACTCCAAATCTATCACTGTTGATATGTCTTGGATATTTATCGACACGAATAGATTTCGGATGTCTATCAGCGTTGATAGAATTCCGATCTATCAACGCTGATAGATTTTTGGATATTTATCAACAGTGATACGACTCTAAGATCTATTAACTTGATATGTCTTGGATATTTATCGACACGAATAGATTTCGGATGTCTATCAGCGTTGATAGAATTCCGATCTATCTATCAACGCTGATAGATTTTTGGATATTTATCAACAGTGATACGACTCTAAGATCTATCAACTTGATATGTCTTGGATATTTATCAATGTTGATAAAACTCCAAATTCTATCAAGTTGATATGTCTTGGATATTTATTTCCACGAATAGGTTTTGGATGTTTATCAATGCTGATAAAAACTCCAATTCTATTTCCACGAATATGTCTTGAATATTTATCAATACGAATAGTTTTTGGATATTTATCAATACGAATAGTTTTTGGATATTTATTTCTGGAAATATGTTTCCAAAATCTATCAATGTTGATAGATTTTGGTATTAATCAATACTGATATGTTTCCAAAATCTATCAACATTGATAGATTGGATATTTATCGACACTGCTGGATTGGATATTTATCAACGCTGTTAGAACTCCAATTTCTATCAACTTGATATGTCTTGGATATTATCAACACCGATAGGACTCCAAATTCTATCAAACATTGATATGCCTCCAAAATCTATCAACATTGATAGAACTCCAAATCTATCAACATTGATATGCCCCAAATCTATTAACACGGATAGGACTCCAAATTCTATTTCTCCGAATAGAACTCTAATTTCTATTTCTCCGAATACGTTTTCGATATCTATTATCTATCGACATCGATATAATTTGGGATATTAATCAGCATCGATATATTGGATGTTTATCAACACGAATAGATTTAGATATCTATTCATGCTGATATATATTGGATATTTATCAACACGAATAGGTTTTGGATATTTATCAACACGAATAGGTTTTAGATGATTATCAACACGAAAAGGGTTTGGATGTTTATTTCCACGAAAAAGGGTTTGGATGTTTATCAATGCCGATAGGTTTTTAGATGATTATTTCCACGAAATGGTTTTGGATGTTTATCAATGCTGATATATATAGGATATCAATCAACACGAATAGGTTTAGATGTTTATCAACATTGATATATTGGATGTTTATTCATGTTGATACGACTCCAAATTCTATTTCCATGAATACGTTTTAGATATCTATCAACTTGATATGTGTTGGATATTTATCAACTTGATATGTCTTGGTATTTATCACTGTTGATATGCTTCCAATTTCTATCAACTTGATATGTCTTGGATATTTATCAACAGTGATAGAACTCCAAAATCTATCAACTTGATATGTGTTGGATATTTATCAACTTGATACAACTCCAATATTTCTATCAACTTGATATGTCTTGGATATTTATCAACTTGATATATGTTGGATATTTATCAACATTGATAGACACCAAAATCTATCAACTTGATATGTGTTGGATATGTATCAACTTGATATAACTCCAAATTCTATCAACATTGATAGAATTCCAAAATCTATAAATGTTGATATGCTTCCAATTTCTATCAACTTGATATATGTTGGATATTTATCAACAGTGATATATTTCGGATGTCTATCAGTGTTGATATGATTCCAAATTCTATCAACAGTGATATGCCTCCGAAATATATCAACACTGATATAACTCCAAAATCTATAAATGTTGATATGATTCCAATCTATCAACTTGATATGCCTCCAAATCATCTATCAACAATGATAGAACTCCAAATTCTATCAACTTGATATGTCTTGGATATTTATCGATAAGGATATGACTCCAAATAAATTCTATCGACTTGATATGACTTGGACATTTATCGATACGGATATGACTCCAAATAAATTATATCGACTTGATATGTCTTGGATATTAATCAACAGTGATAGAACTCCAAATTCTATCAACTTGATATGTCTTGGATATTTATCAACACCGATATGCCTCCAAATCTATCAACATGATATGTCTTGGATATTTATCAACAGTGATATAGCTCCAATTCTATCAACTTGATATGTGTTGGATATTTATCAACATTGATATGCTTCCAATTTATATCAACTTGATATGTCTTGGATATCTATCAACAGTGATATATTTCGGATGTCTATCAGTGTTGATATGATTCCAAATTCTATCAACAGTGATATGTCTCCGAAATATATCAACACTGATATAACTCCAAAATCTATCAATGTTGATATGCCTCCAAATTCTATCAACTTGATATGCCTCCAAATTCATCAACAGTGATAGAACTCCAAATTCTATTAACTTGATATGTCTTGGATTTTAATCAACAGTGATAGAAGTCCAAATTCTATCAAGTTGATATGTCTTGGATATTAATCAACTTTATATGTCTTGGATATTAATCAACTTGATATGTCTTGGATATTATCAACACGAATAGGTTTTGGATGTTTATCAACAGTGATAGAAGTCCAAATTCTATCAAGTTGATATGTCTTGGATATTAATCAACTTGACATGTCTTGGATATTATCAACACGAATAGGTTTTGGATGTTTATCAACAGTGATAGAAGTCCAAATTCTATCAAGTTGATATGTCTTGGATATTAATCAACTTGATATGTCTTGGATATTATCAACACGAATAGGTTTTGGATGTTTATCAACAGTGATATGTCTTGGATATTATCAACACGAATAGATTTTTGGATATTTATCAATACTGATATGTCTTGGATATTTATCAACGCTGATATGTCTCCAAATTCTATCAACACTGATATGTTTTGGATATTTATCAACACTGATATGTCTTGGATATTTATCAACGCTGATAGAACTCCAAATTCTATTCTATCAACTTGATATGTCTTGGATATTATCAACTGATATGTCTTGGATATTTATCAACAGTGATATAACTCCAACTCCAAATTCTATCAACTTGATATGTCTTGGATATTATCAACACAAATATGTCTTGGATATTTATCAACGCTGATATGCCTTGGATATTTATCAACGCTGATAGAACTCCAAATTCTATCAACTTGATATGTTTTGGATATTTATCAACGCTGATAGAACTCCAAATTCTATCAACTTGATATGTTTTGGATATTTATCAACGCTGATAGAACTCCAAATTCTATCAACTTGATATGTTTTGGATATTTATCAACGCTGATAGAACTCCAAATTCTATCAACTTGATATGTTTTGGATATTTATCAACGCTGATAGAACTCCAAATTCTATCAACTTGATATGTTTTGGATATTTATCAACGCTGATAGAACTCCAAATTCTATCAACTTGATATGTTTTGGATATTTATCAACGCTGATAGAACTCCAAATTCTATCAACTTGATATGTTTTGGATATTTATCAACGCGAATATGTCTTGGATATTTATCAACGCTGATATAACTCCAAATTCTATCAACTTGATATGTCTTGGATATTATCAACACGAATAGATTTTGGAGTTCTATCAACAGTGATATGCCTCCAAAATCTATCAACATTGATAGAACTCCAAATTCTATCAACTGAATATGTCTTGGATATTTATCAACACTTATATGCCTCATAAATCTATCAATGCTGATATGTCTTGGATATTTATCAACAATGATAGAACTCCAAATTCTATCAACTTGATATGTTTTGGATATTTATCAACGCTGATAGAACTCCAAATTCTATCAACTTGATATGTTTTGGATATTTATCAACGCGAATATGTCTTGGATATTTATCAACGCTGATATAACTCCAAATTCTATCAACTTGATATGTCTTGGATATTATCAACACGAATAGATTTTGGAGTTCTATCAACAGTGATATGCCTCCAAAATCTATCAACATTGATAGAACTCCAAATTCTATCAACTGAATATGTCTTGGATATTTATCAACACTTATATGCCTCATAAATCTATCAATGCTGATATGTCTTGGATATTTATCAACAATGATAGAACTCCAAATTCTATCAACTTGATATGTCTTGGATTGGATATTATCAACGATGATAGATTTTGGATATTTATCAACACTGATATATTTCGGATGTCTATCAGTGTTGATATGATTCCAATCTATCAACTTGATAGATTTTGGATATTCATTCGTGTTGATACGACTCCATTCTATTCATGTGAATATGTCTTGGATATTTATTCACACGAATAGGTTTTGGATATTATCCACACTGATACGACTCCAAGATCTATCAACTTGATATGTCTTGAATATTTATCAACAGTGATATAGCTCCAAATTCTATCAACATTGATAGAACTCCAAATTCTATCAACTTGATATGTCTTGGATATTTATCAACAGTGATAGAACTCCAATCTATCAACTTGATATGTCTTGGATATTTATCAACAGTGATAGAACTCCAATCTATCAACATTGATATAACTCCAAATTCTATCAACTTGATATGTCTTGGATAGTATCAACACGAATAGGTTTTGGATGTTTATCAACAATGATATGCCTCCAAAATCTATCAACTTGATATGTCTTGGATATTTATCAACACTGATATATTTCGGATGTCTATCAGTGTTGATATGATTCCAAATTCTATCAACGCTGATATGTCTTGGATATTTATCAACACTGATAGAACTCCAAATTCTATCAACTTGATGTGTCTTGGATATTTATCAACACTGATATGTCTTGGATATTTATCAACGCTGATAGAACTCCAAATTCTATCAACTTGATAGATTTTGGATATTTATTCGTGTTGATACGACTCTCATTTCTATCAATGCTGATATGTCTTGGATATTTATCAACGCTGATAGAACTCCAAATTCTATCAACAGTGATATGACTCCAAGATCTATCAACTTGATATGACTCCAAATTCTATCAACATTGATATGACTCCAAATTCTATCAACAGTGATATGTCTTGGATATTTATCAACAGTGATATAGCTCCATTCTATCAACAGTGATATGACTCCAGATTCTATCAACAGTGATAGAACTCCAAATTCTATCAACTTGATATATCTTGGATATTTATTCGTGTTGATACGACTCCAATTTCTTTCAACACTGATATAGCTCCAAATTCTATCAACAGTGATATGACTCCAAATTCTATCAACTTGATATGACTCCAAATTCTATCAACAGTGATATGACTCCAAATTCTATCAACAGTGATATGACTCCAAATTCTATCAACAGTGATATGACTCCAAATTCTATCAACAGTGATATGACTCCAAATTCTATCAACAGTGATATGTCTTGGATATTTATCAATAGTGATATAGCTCCATTCTATCAACAGTGATATGACTCCAGATTCTATCAACAGTGATATGACCCCAAATTCTATCAACTTGATATATCTTGGATATTTATCAACATTGATAGAACTCCAAATTCTATCAACTTGATATGTCTTGGATATTATCAACGCTGATATGTCTTGGATATTTATCAGTGTTGATACGACTCTCATTTCTATCAATGCTGATATGTCTTGGATATTTATCAACGCTGATAGAACTCCAAATTCTATCAACGCTGATATGTCTTGGATATTTATCAACAGTGATAGAACTCCAAATTCTAATTCTATCAACGGTGATATATATGACTCCAAATAAATTCTATCGACTTGATATGTCTTGGATATTATCAACACGAATAAGTTTTGGATGTTTATCAACACTGATATGTCTCCAAATTCTATCAACACGAATATGTCTTGGATATTTATCAACAATGATAGAACTCCAAATTCTATCAACTTGATATGTTTTGGTATTTATCAACAGTGATATAGCTCCAAATTCTATCAACAGTAATAATATGACTCCAATTCTATTTCCACTGATATGTCTCCAAAATCTATTCACACGAATATGTTTCCAAGTTTTATTCATGTGAATAGATTGGTATTTATCGACACGAATATGTTTCCAATTTCTATTCATGTGAATATGTCTTGGATATTTATTCATGTTGATGACTCCAAATTCTATCAACAAGAATATGGTTCTAATTTCTATTTCTCGAATTTAATCCATATTTCTCAACATGAATAGACTTTGAATTCGAAACTGAGTCGCTGTTTGAGATTTTACTCAAACGCCAATATACCGACACATCAGAGATCGACTCGATTTGGAGTTTCGAAATTAAAAGCTTACAATTTATTCGATAAATACTCATTAACGAATCCAAGAAGTCATCGGGAAATATTTCATCTCATGACATGTTGACCGATGACTTTAACTCCTCAACGATTTCCGGTCTACGGTATTAATTCCGAATATATATTGAGTGAACTCTTTTCCGTTGACGTGATTTCGAGTCAGGAATTCGTCTAATTCTGATTACCCTTCATTGATTACCCTTCAACTCGAATCATTGATTTTAAACCGAATCGATAATTTGCGATGAATTCGATAATCTGTTAACCGTCGACAAAAAACGAAGTCAGAGCAGTTAAAAGTTTATCGAATACACTTTTAATCAGAACCGTCACCTAAAAGTCGAGTTTCCGGGAAGAATCGGAGAACTATAACCTTAATCTCAAACTTCAAATGATGTCAGTTGGTTGTATATGTTAATTCGAATGTCTTAAGATCACTGTCAATAGAAACTTCCCAAGATTGATTAAATCGAGTTAGCGTTGATGTTAGTAGGTTGTAGATTCTTGATATGAGTATCGAAATTAGTTCAATCTTATATATTTCTGCAAATGATAAGTGAACTCTTTCTCAACACCGAGAATGTCTAACTTTTCTCCGTGTTGATATGATTTGAGATAACATCGATATGATTATACAACTCTTGCCTGAATAACCAAATTCGTAGTTAACGATTAATAATCTCTGAGTTTAAACTCCATCATTGTTGGAAAAACGCGGTTACCGTTGAAAGGTTTATCGGGGAAACGAATTTTAATCTCTAACCAAGTTTTTCAAGCCCCTGATTTGATATTTAAAGATGAGGTGTTAACCAGGAACTTATCCAAATCTCAGAAACGGAGTTAAGGTTAAGTTAACATTTCTCTCCTTGACGTTCAACACGACATCCGAAGTTAAGTTTTTTTTCGGGTCAAGGAAGGATTTCTGAAGGTAATTCTCGGAGGAGGATATCGACGAATTTCGAAAAAAAAATTGAAATATATTGGATATTATCTGGAATACTTAGTAAGTTGATAAAGTCTTTTCTTCATGGGTTCGCAAAATAACCGTGAGAATGGTATAATATATATGATATTTGCCGAGATATGGCGTCGGATGCAACCGCCAGAATTTACTGGCTTTATTAAACCTGATATAACTAAGGAGATTCCGATTCTAAGAAAATACTGTGGAAAGTCTAATAAAAACAATAACTCCTATTGCAAAGAGTTGGATAAGATTATTTTTCTTGAGGCCAATCGCAAATACGAGTCTGATCCGAAATATAGGGACATTTTGAACGTACCTGCCTTCAGAAAACCGGGTTCTCAAATCATGAGAGAGGCCTGCTACATGATTAACAATTTGATGAAAGAAAAGGAAAGTGTTGAAACGATATATCGGACTTGTCAAGATTTTCATAAACTCTTCGAAAAATATAAATAGATCCAAACTTCGACTTAAAGAAAGAAATTGGTAGGTGTTCATGGAATCAACAAATGACGCCAGAAAGTGTCATTTGTTGATATTTGGGCAAGTCGAGATCGAAATAACTGTTGACTCGATGACGCGTTAAAGGAAGTGAGGTTTATGGATTCATTGGAGAAAGACAATATTGGGAAGATTTTTCATCTTTCCAATGTTGATAGAAAGAGTTTTGGAGGACGATGTTACGATTTAAATGGCGAAAAGTATTCGGATGATATTTGGGGTGCGCCTGGACAGGACCCACCATTTATTTCCGGGAACGGCGATTCCATTGACACAGTCACACTTTTTTCCAGGCTGACAGTGACCATTATCGCGGACACAGGATTGACAAAACCATGATCGAGAGATCCTTGGGCGCCTAAACCTTTTAATAGTTCTTCTGTTGTCGGTGTATCCGGAGTCTTTTGACCCAGATGCATTTTCTCCGGTCTCAATAGAACTATTAGTAGATGCATAACCAGATGCTTCCGAACCGAATGAGAAGTCCCCCCGTCTGGATTTTACTTGCTGTTTCGGTGGATCCGGATGCTTTGGATCCATGCGCAGACCTTGCTGTTTGGATGATGCTACCAACACCATTTACATATCCTACGGCCTTCGATCCGTATGTATCGGTCTTGATGATTCCACCATTATTTGCAAATCCGGATGTTTCGGATCCAATTGAGTTTACATCTGCCAGAATCACTCCTCCAGATTCAGCCTTACCAAAGGTTAGACTTGCATTTCCTCGGGATTGAGTATTAATTCCACCCGCGATCGCTCCGAATCCTTCTGCTGTGTTGTTTTGACCACCTAATACCACACTTCCTGGACCTGAAGCTGTATTATTTTGTCCCACTAAAATCGCACTATTATTCCCAGAAGCAACTTGATTGGCTTGTCTTCTTTCGGATTGGAGATCGATGGCCTGATTTCCACGACAGTTTCCACCGTTGATCGTTCCATCGGGGATATCAATCATCAGGGCTCCACGACCTCGAGTATGAATAACAATGTCAACATCAGTTCGGTTCAAAGGTAAGGGCTCTAACACATTGACTTTTCGTCCATTGCAGCTTCCATTACAGGTGCTGGTAAAGCAATCGAATCCAGGGTCTGGAGGTCCTGTCTTACCGGGAGGATCAGGAGGACCGGGGGTCCGATATTTTCTGTTCTCTCAGTGAGACAGGTTATTTCTTTATCTCGACATTTTTGTTATTCTCTAAGGACCGCGAGGACCTCGGTAAACTGGAGGACTGGGAGGACCGCGAGAACCGCGAGGACCTCGGTAAACTGGAGGACTGGGAGGACCTCGGTAAACTGGAGGACTGGGAGGACCGCGAGAACCGCGAGGACCTCGGTAAACTGGAGGACTGTGAGGACTGCGAGAACCGCGAGGACCTCGGTAAACTGGAGGACTGGGAGGACCGCGAGAACCGCGAGGACCTTGGTAAACTGGAGGACTGGGAGGATCGGGAGGACCGGAGAGATGTCTTCTTGACTTCTTTTCCCGAATTTGGATGTTGTCTTATTTAGATGAAGATGAACTCATTATGTTTAAGTTCTTTTCCCTCTGTATAAGATTAAGAATTGTTACGTCTTTGTTGAAAGATATAAAAGAACGAAAATTTAATTATATTTGCAAATGAAGACGTAACAAGAGTTCTTTAAATAAGATACGGATAACGTTGGATGAATGTTGGGGCAGGACTCGTCTTTACATTCGAGAACGGAAATTTCATTGATACGGTACCATTGATCTCTTCAACTGAGACCTGACTCTTATCGAGGACATAGACTTTATCAAGGTATGAGATGGGATTCATTCAGATCTGACGTTGGAATGAAAATAGAGTCGAGACTCAGAGACAGGAGTTGGAAGTGAGTTGAATTTCGAAGAGGAGAGATGTTTGTTTTGACTTCTGTTCTAAAGGAAATTGGAGGAAGATAGACTTTGTGTCTTGTTTAGGAAATTCAACATTTGTGTAACTCTTAACAGGCGGATAGAGTGAGAACGTTGGTTTCGAGATTAAAGGCATAGTTGATACAATGAGAGGAAGGGATAGGGAGAAGATTAGAGACGGCGATAGGGAGAGCGTCTGGAACGGTGGGGACGAGACGAAGAAAGACGTTTGATATCTTGAAGGAGATAGGGATTGATTTGCCGGGTCCATTCAATGGCAAATTTTCGACGGCGACGGGGACACCCTTTTTATTCAGGAGAACAGCGGAAAGAGAGATACCGAGGGGAGGCGAGTTGATGGGAGTTGAGTTGACGAACTGTAACTGACGTTGAGACGGTTTCTTTTCTTCTGGACACAGAGTGACATTGATTTTAATGATTTTGCAAAAACAGGGGTCTTTGCACTTATTTTTACACTTGTTTTTGTACGTATTTTTATGTTTACCCATAGTGTTAGTGTTTTATTAAATGGAAGGAAAGTTTTCCTTCCATTTAATTCTGGGAAAATCTTGGCGATTTAAGCTTTAATTGTGGGCTAAGAGTTTGAAGAATTTCTGAATTGTAATAGTTTTCGAGTGTCGATATCTGGGTCGCTGTTGGGAGATTATTTTGTACCATCGTGGAAGGTCGAGGATGAGATAGTACTCATATTCAAAGAGAAGTGGGTAGGCATTTAAGAGATCGTCAAGAGTTTGACAGGTGTGATAGAGGTATCGTCGATATAAGATACCATGAAGTCCCTCGACGAGGATACATTCTGCTTTAAGGAAATAATTTAAGTCAATTCCAAATTCATTGGCGATGTTCTCAATATCGAAAAAGGGATCTTCAAGAAGTTTAAGAGCGATCCAGAGACTTGTCAAGGCGATAAGGAGTAATGACTTCTTATCATGACCACTTGAAAAGAGGAGTCCTTGATAGTAGAGATCAACAGCGAGAAAGAGGAGTTCAATGTAGGAACCTTTGAAGGAGGACCTTATATAATTAACAAGAATATCGACGATTTCCCTGTAAATGGGGAGTGGAGATGTATACATCGTGCGAGGATTTTCGTTCCAATAGCCTTTTTGTGAAGGTAGAGTGTTAAATGGGGGATGGTTGCGAACTTGATTGATCGAATAGCGACGATCAGGATAAAACTCGAGCATACGATCAAGAAGACTTATATAAAACGCATTTGAAGGTGGAAGAACTGTTTGGAGGAAAGAGTTCTTCCGTTGTGATTCTGAAAAGACTTCATAGAGACTTGTAAAGACGGTGTTTTCATTAAAGTCTTGAATGTCAAGAAGTTCATAGATAAAACGTCCAGAGAGAAGCTCAAGAAAGACGATACCAAGAGACCAAACATCAAACTTTTCGGAATAAAATTCGGATCCCATGAAGATTTCTGGAGCTCGATAGGTCACAGTGCCATGTAAGAAAGATAGTCGGTTTTCGGTGGGATCATCAACATAGAGGGCGAGACCAAAGTCACCGAGAAAATAATCATGACCTTTAGTGGTTTTCTCATAGAAGATATTTTCAAGTTTAATATCAAGATGAAGAATGCCGGAAGAGTGAAGAAAGGAAAGAGCGTCTACCAGTTGAAAGAGTTTTCTTGACTGTTCATGTGGGGGATCGTTGGGAAATTGTCGAATGACATCTTTAAGAGTGCCATCAAATAATAGCATAATGAGAGCGAGATCTTCTTTGAGATCCGGACAAGACAAACGTGTGAAGAACTGTAAGACGGGAGCCAGATGTGGATGCCTCAACCTGGTCCCGATATCAAGTTCAATAAGACCGGGGAGACCTTGACTTTTAAGACTTTGTTTAAATGTCTTCATTGCGCCGATAAATTCTGGATTGATGGCTTTTCGGACTGTGCCGTAGGATCCTCTACCAAGTTCAAGAGGAAGAGTAAAACCGCATTCTTCTTCACTTTCTTCTTTCATACGGAAGTTTTTAAGTTTCGGGAGAAAATAAAGCTTGGATTTTTTCAATGAAAAAGTTGCGGTCTTCAAGGTAGCGCTCTCTGGATCGGCGTGACATTTCTTCTCGTTTCTCAGGAGGTAAATTTAGGGCTTTATGGATAGCGAGGGAGAGATCTTCTGAAGAAATGAGAAAGGCTTCACTTTCAACGGGGTTTTCAACAAGAAGAAAGGGAATAGACGGACCGGTGACATAACGAGAGTTAACGATAGAACGAGGGGGGATGAGAATGCCATTATCTGAAGAGACAAGTTCATTCATGGGAGGAGCATCAAGAGTAATAATAATACCCCCGACGGAACGACCTTCATTAATATAGTGTCCATAGCCTTCAGTACTACTTGGACACACGTGAAAGCGAGCTCTTCTCTGATAATAGAGAAGAGAGAGAGAATCGAGAGAGGAGAAGATCTGAATACGAGGAGGAAGTGAGAGGTCCTGAAGAAGATCGGATAGCATCTCATAACAGATATCATGACACGTTACGACGAGTTTTGTATGAGAAAAGGCTGGTTGAAGAAAGGTTTCAATGACAACTCGAGTCTGTTTCTGAGGTGACTTTCCGGCGAAATGTACAAAGAGGAGTTCATCCTTTTCCAGAGAGGAATTGATTGGAAGAGTCATGGATCGGAGAAGAAGATCATCCGAGCTATGTCGAGTGTAGTAGACACGTCCTTTGAGTCCGTGTTTCTTACAGAGAGTCTCGACTTTTCGTGAGGCATAGAGGGACTTACATATAAAGAGGTCGATTGATTGGACCTGACGAAGAGGAGGAAAGAACTCCTGATTAACCATAAGCCAGTTTTCGAGACTTGGGAAGTGACGGAGGAAGTTCGTTCTTTCGAGACAAAGATTAATATCGGTTCGACGATTTAACTCATTTCGAGCGAGGGAAAGAGTTGGATCGACATACACGATATAGGAAGAAGGTCCGAGAACGAAAGAATAGAGTTCAGCATCACGATAGAGGCCGGGACTTCCCCATGGACAGAGAATGCGAACCGTTTTGAGAAAAGGTCGAGGAGAGGGATATAACCAGAAAATATGTGAGAAGAGAGGAGGTTGAGGATGTCGTTGAATCGAAAGATAGAACCAAAGAAGAACTAGAATAAATAGAGCTAAAATTAAATAGAATAACATCTCTTTTCTATCGAGATAAAACATTTCTCGAGGGAACGTTTTCGTCGATGTTTTAGATGTTTTTCTCGAAGAAAAGAGATTCAGACGAAGTTGCAATGACGAAGAGATGATAGACATCAAGAGGAGTCAGTCCAGAATAGGACGAGATAGAGCCATAAACGAGAAACAACGTACGGATTTGTTCATCGGTCAGCTGATGATCATAGGTGTCAGCCATTTCATAGACCGTATCTCGGTAGATATGAAAGTCAAGAACATTGGAAATTAAGATAATTTCAAACTCTTCCAGATGTTGGATGACGGGGATAATCGAGTCCTTTTCAAAGACGATCGAGACAAGTTCATAGAGAGACGGAGGAGTACACATTGATATAAAGTATTTTAGACTTAAATAGAGACATGAAAGTCCATTGGCCTTTAAGAGAGAATCGTCTTTCAGATCGTGAAGAGAGGAGTTTTCGATTTTGTATTTATTCTGACGGAGCCAGACAAGATAGCGATCAAAGATGTCAAGAGCCTGAAAGAGAATGCGACCGTGAGAGGTCTTCAGGTCAGAAATTCGGACCAACCACGTGTCATAGAGGGTGAGAAGAAATTTGGATAGAATTTGGCGATAAGGACAGTCCCAAATGTCAAGCTTATGAAGAGCGTCCGGGACGGGAGGATGTGAATGTCGGGTTCTTGAAATCAGATCCTGATATCCGGAACAGAAGGGGTGACTGAGGGCCTGTGTTGCTGACCACCGTTGATCTGGATCAATGGTTAGAAGATGAGATAGCAGGTCCGTGAACTCCGTAAAAGTTCCGGGACCACTTGAGGAGAACGTTTCAATTTCAGATGACGACAGAGAAAGAAGATCTGTCCACGACTTACCAGAAGAGGAGGACATTTCTTTAAGTTTCCCCTTGTACTGATTTCGATACTTAAAGAGTTTATTGACGGTCTTTGTATTTAGGGATTCGGGGACTTTGGAGAAGATTTCTGTAATGATTTTGGAGTTTCGGTCTGAACATCGTAAGAACGGATGTCGAGATGTCATCTCAAAGAAAACACATCCAAGAGACCACATATCTGAAATGAAAGTATAGTTGGGATGTCCGAGACAAATTTCAGGAGCGCGGTACCAGGAAGTCACGGTTCGAGGTGTTTGAGAGCCCTGTTGAGTCCAGATCTTTGACAGGCCAAAATCGCACAACTTGAAACTGAGTCCGTCATCATCTTTAAAGATGAGAATATTGGCGGGTTTGATATCACGATGAATTGTCTTTTTCTGATGAAGATACTCCACACATAATAAAAGTTGTATCATTCCTCGTTTTAACTCACAATAGGAGGGGGGAAAATTATAGATATATGAGTAGAGATCCATGGAAGCGTGTTCAAAGATAAAGTGTACCTTATCATCTTTAAGTTCACGGTCCCGTAAGGGACTGAAAAATGGGACGGATCGACTCTTTCGAGACGAGATTCCATTTATCTTTCGATTCGACGAAAATGGGTCGCCAAAGGATATGGATAAGAGTTTAACAATATAAGGATGACCATAGAAGCGCATTAAGAGGTCAAGCTCTCGTATCGAGCCGATACCGTACATCATTTTGTCAATAAGATTTCTCTTGATAGCGAGATTTTCTTTCTGAAAAATTCCTCGATAGACGATGCCATAAGTTCCTTTTCCGATACGACTATATTTCTCAATTTCCATATCCGAGATCGAGAGAGAGAAACGTTATCTTTTTAAAGATTAAAATTCCGCTTTTTGATTCGTAGAAGAATCAAAAAGCGTTAAAGAGGGGAAGTTAGATTTATTCTGTACAACAACAGAAGGGTCGAATGAGGGGTCGATTCATCTTGTCAGAGAGTTGATTTAAGAGGTGTCGAATGCGCTCGGATTCAAACTGGACTCGATGTGTTGTTTCACTTGATGTTTGTCGAATTTGATCTTGAATGCGTTCGGACTCTTTTTGGACTCGGCGAGAGATCAGTTCTGATGTTCGCAAAACAGACTCAATTGTTGTCAAGTTCTCGTTTTCTCGAAGAGGAGATTTGTCTTTCTCATGCATTGGTTCTTCTTTGGGAGAGGGTTCGGGAGAAGTCGTATGTGGAGAAGAGATGACAGATTCACTGACATAGTCACGAACGAGGATCTGGGGAGGAGTGGAAAGAACGAGAGTGTTGGGAGTGTTTTCAGAAGGAAAGTTTTCCAGTTTAAGTTTCTTTGGAGAGGAAGAAGATGTGGAATGAGAGAACCACCGTCGGAACATTTAATGTTTGAGAGAGAATCTTTTTAGAAGGGACGAAACATTTCATTTTTGGAGCGAATTTATATGCGAAAGAGATTTCCAGATATGAGAGAGGGCATCTTCACGAAGGTGAAGATTGGAAAGTATTGCAAGAAGATCAAATGACGTTGGAGAAGAGATTGACGTTTGACAAATTAAGATTCTGTTAGAAAGTTCCGCTAATTCTTCGGGGAGCCAGAGCTCTTTCCAAAGATTATATAAGGTGGAATGATGTAAGACACTTTTGTAAATAGAGGGATCGAGCATGAGACTTACCATGAGACAGTAAAAATCGAAACAGGGGAGAATATTAATACCACACTGTCGAAGGTGGTAACACGTTTCTCCATCTTCCTGGGTGAGTCGGACAACATAATAGATGTCTCGAGAAAGAGTTGGATCAAGGAAGAAGTTTCCATTGAGAATGGATTTAACTTGGGAAGAAGAGACAACGGGGAAACGGGGAGGGGGTCGAGGGTTTTTCTTGAGATAGGTTCGTGAGATGAAGGAGGGTGAGATAAGATGACAGGACGTGTTGTTATCGTCAGAACTCTTTTTGATCAGGGATGAGGGAAGGACAATCGAACTGTGGGAAAGAGAAGTTAGCTTAAGAGTGAGAGGAGAGGAGATGTCGACACCATTCCAGAGATAGGAGCAGGGTTTACAGACGAAGCCCAGAGCAGACGGATTTGGGTCTCCGTGAATAAATTGGAGAGACTCACAGGAAAGAAGAAGGGCACAGAGTTGTGAAATAAGACCTAGGATGACACTGGGTTTGAGATATTCCTTCTTTTCGGAAGGAGAGGTATCAGAAGAGGCATTCTCTTTGACAGGAGAGAGGAACTCTGGAATATGAGAGAGTTTCCAGAGAGGGTTAATAGCTTCACTCAAGGTGTAACCGGAGTCTCCACAGATAAAGGCCGTGTAGACGAGGGGGAAGTGGAGAGAGAGAGATTGGAATTCAAGAATCCATGGAATTAAGAAGGAGTTGGTGAAAGAGTCGACCGAGAGAAAGGAGGAGGAGAAGTTCTTTTGTCCAAGAAGGAGATGTTGAAGACGAAGAAAGGGGGCTGGATTTTCCCAGAAACATTGAGGATCGTCAATGGGGACTTTCGAGATAACGAGAGATGAAGACTTGTATTTTCCACTTTCGAGGAGAAACGGTTTTCCGATAAGATCGGGAGTCAAGGTTGTGAGACGTCCCATGTTTCGACATTGGGGACACTTGAAAAAGGACTGAGAAATACTCGGTTGATGATATTTGCGCTGAGGAGAGAGGTTTCGATGTTTAACCTCGGCTCCCAGAGAAAAGTAACAGAAGCGATCATAGGAGAGAGGACACATTTGAGACCAAATAAACGAGGGAAAAGACGATGTCTGTGTTATAAGGTGATCAATAATAAGACTCCGTTCATTCTTAAAGCGATCGAACAAAAGATCAACATTTCGAGTCTCATTACAACAGTCGACATCGCGATAACTCTTCATTTTGAATAGATAGAAAAATCTCTCTTTTTCTCTTTTTCGTTCTGAGTTCTCCTCTTCTTCTCCGGTATAAAAGGATAATAGATAATAAGATCCTTATTATCTATTAAAACATCTTCAACTAAGATCGAGAATAGGGAGTTGAACATGACAACTCATCAAACGGATAGGGTGTGATATCATCATCTTTTGATAATTGAGCCAATGTTGCCGTTGACGGTGTCATTTCCTCTCCGGTTGATGTTAATGTCTTTCGTCCTGCGACTCTGGCTCCCCGCTCACTCTTCTCCGGGGACCCGGAGAGAGAAGAGGAGCGCATTTTCATTTTCTTTTCCAGAGCATCAAGATATTTTTTCCACTGAGCCATAAAGTTTGTCTGTGGAGATATCTCATTATCCTCGAGACTGAATGAGGTCGAGACGTCTTCATTTTTAGTTGATTTCTTACTTGGTTTGGACGGTTTGGGAACACAAGAGGAGTCAATGAAAAAGAGTCGTGTCTCCTCATTAAATTGTAGACCTTTGATTTCCTCAATTCTTCCATTTTCAAAGACGACATTCGAATTTCCAAAGTAGCCAAAGTTAAATCCAAAGTTTATCATACTTCGAAGTTGTAACCTCTGTTTCTCATCAAGTTGGTACCTCTTAACCAGTTCTTCAATGTACATGAAGATCAACATGTCCTTAATCTTTTTCTTCTTTTTAACATCAGCCCAGGTACATGAATAGAGAGATGGAACATCTCTCGATTGTTCTTCAAGTTCCCGTCGAGCCTTTTCTTGGTCTGTCTGCGACATAATTCCAGCGACCTTTGAGAAGAAGTTCACACAGAGATGATATGCTTTACGTGGAGACTCGGGGACTTCCAGTTGATGAAACTTATTTCCTCTCTTGTAAGTTAGAATGCCATCTTTATACATGAATCCCCGAGAAAACTTCCCATAGGCGGCCGAGTTAAACAGTGAAGTCCAAAAGGGATCCGTCGAAATCTCCGCACAACTCGCAAAAATGGGATTAATGAGTGTCTTATTGTTCTTACTTCTTTTCGTTTTACTTGAGGTTTGTGAAACGGGGGTTGTCAGCCAGGGACACGTTTTAATTGACGCTGTCACATAGTCTCCCGGATTGACCTGATTTGGCACTTTCGAGGTCTTTCCCGAACCTGCTCCTGTCGAGGATAGGGCTCCTGCTGTCGGCATTGTTAAGAGTTTCCTGTTTAATTTAAACACATTAACTTTCAAGTCCTAAATCAATCTTTTTCTCTCTTTAAAGAAATGTCCCTTTCTTCTTTTTCTGACGATTTTTCCTCATCTTCTCCCACGTCTTCTGATCGAAAGAAAAATCCTCCAAATCTGTCTTCTTCTCCAAAACAGCGAGTCGCCTACAAAAAAATCTATAGTCGTAACGGTTGGTATGTTATGAAGATCGTCCCTCTCTCTCGAAACTCCTCCGAACTTCCCACTCCTGAATTCGATCCAACATCCCCCTCTTCTTCTCCTTCTTCTCCTTCTTCTTCTCCTTCTTCTCCTTCTTTTCCTTCTTCTCCTTCTTTTCCTTCTTCTCTTCTTTCAGAACAGAAACAGGAAAACTCCTCTCCTTCTTCTCCTTCTTCTTCTCCTTCTTCTCCTTCTTTTCCTTCTTCTCTTCTTTCAGAACAGAAACAGGAAAACTCCTCTCCTTCTTCTCCTTCTTCTTCTCCTTCTTCTCCTTCTTTTCCTTCTTCTCTTCTTTCAGAACAGAAACAGGAAAACTCCTCTCCTTCTTCTCCTTCTTCTTCTCCTTCTTCTCCTTCTTTTCCTTCTTCTCTTCTTTCAGAACAGAAACAGGAAAACTCCTCTCCTTCTTCTCCTTCTTCTTCTCCTTCTTCTCCTTCTTTTCCTTCTTCTCTTCTTTCAGAACAGAAACAGGAAAATTTCTCTTCTTTTCCATCTTCGAGAAAGGAAGACTCTCCTCCACAACGACGAGGGATTTCGTTGCGACGTCCGAATTCTCTTAAACGGAAACGAATTCGACTGAAATCATCCTAGGCGAATTCGCGGAAAATGGCATTTAGAAGATGTTCCGTGATCCGACATTTAAGTCTCACTCCTCGAAGAAGACTCAGAATCTTGTCAAAGTTTTGTTTTGACAGTTCCTGACGATATGTCGAGATGACTCGATTTTCCATCACATGAAGGTCGGGAAGAAACCAGAGAGGCTCCCATAAACATCGTCGAAGTCTTGAATCCGACAAGATTGGAATACCAAACGCCGGAATAAGAACAAGTGAAATTAAAAGTGTATAGGTGTCGAAGGAGTTATAAAATGGGAGTCCGCGGAAGTGGGCCTCAGAAGGAGAGATCGTTTCAATTTGGTAATAGGGCTCATCGGTATACCAGTCGAGATAGAAATTGAGAGGTCTTGGACCATAAACATCTTCAATGTGAGGATAGAATAAATAAGGTGTCCCTTTAATGGAAATAAGAAAGAGAGAGCGCTCAAGATCACCAATTTGCCATCCTTGATTTTCAACCCAATAGACAGAGCGGCACATGAGATGTCCATGTTGAAAGGAGACACTTCTTTGCAGTTCGTTCAAGGTTTCCAGAAGAGATCGAACAATGTCAAGGAGAGTGTGACGATTTAACACGGAATAGAGAGATTGGTCAAACTCCATTTTCTCTGAGGGAGACGGATTATCTCCTAACTGTTCCAGCGTTGAAATAACATTGTCTTTATAAAAGAGAAGTCCAACCAGGCCTCGATGAGGATTGGCGGAACGTTGGAAGGAACGTGACACCTGAATATAACCGAATGAAGGTGTACCACCCATTGCAGATTCGGTTCCTGTCCAAATTGGAATATAGTGGGGAAAGGATGGGAAACTTTCTGGAATAGGTTCTCCACACAAGGTTGCCAGTCGATAGGTGAGGACTCCCGAAGAGTACTGATGAAGGAGGAGAGAACTGAGAAGTTCATGAGTAAAAAGGTCACTTCCAATTCGTTGAGTATAGTTAGAGGGATAACATTCCCCGGATCTCTGATTGAAAGAGAGATCGGCGGATGTTAGATGGACAAAGACGGAAGAAACTTTTACAAGTTTAACCTGATCAAGAGAGGAAATGGAACACAACTCTCCATTTATCGGAAGATAGGGAGAGGTTAGACGATCCTCTTCATATCGATAGAGATTGGTAAGAAATCGAATTGGATTCTCGAGTAAACTTTCCAAAAGAGACTGTTCCATTGTCAGAGTCTTTCTAAGAATGAGGAAAATTGTTTTAATGTGTTAACATTAAAACAATTGGATCTCAGATCGAGAAACTCAGTCTTCTTCGAGAAGAGATCTTGGATGGTAAGGAGTAGATCTTGTGTAACTCATCTTTCTCCTTTGATGTGATATAACACTTTGCAAACCATTTGTTTCTTCGTTCCGAATCCGGGTTCAAATCGAGTGTCTTGTCACTCTTCGTCTTGTGTATTTTGTCCTTTTCTTTTGCTCGAGGTGTACATTTCGAAAACCATTCGTTGACTTTTTCCAAATCCAGATCCAGATTCAGACACTTCTCACTCTTCTGTTTTGAAATCTCCTTATTGAGGGCAAGAAGACGCTCTCTCACGGTCTGACAGAAGGCTCTTCCCACCTTCTTGAAATGAGTTTGAGGAGAGTCTAGAGTTCCAACGGGAATGTGGGCATGTTTGGGAGCCCGGCGACAGTGAAAGAAGACTGTTCCCGACGGATGAATAAACAGATACGGATTCTCATGTTCATGAATCCGGGAACAGATTGGACAGAAGGACGGCTTAATCCGCTTAAGAATGATAACTGCTCCCCGAATTGCCGAGATACGGTAGGGAAACTGAGGATCTGTCACCGATATCTTTGCGAATCGGGCACACTCCTCGAGGGCTTTCTGAGCCACCTCATCGGAAACATCGTCGATTTTTCCAAACTTTCGACGATGAGGCGAGGTAGAGAGAAGATTTGGCAGAATGGCACATCCTTGAGTATTGGAGATGAGAGACTCTTCGAGTTGTAACACGTTCTCATGGTCAGGATTTTCAGGCGTCTCCACATACCGATGAAGAATCTTTCGGTTGAAAAAGGTCCACTCTTTGAGGAAGATCTTGGGTCGATTCGATCCGGTTTTCTGACTTCCCACCATTCGAAACTGTTGCGTCTCGGAGTAGACGGAGCCGTCAATCCACTTATCTAACCGGGAAGGCGAATATTTATCTTTAAGACATTCAACACAATACTTATAAACCTGGTCTCGAAGAGCTCGGGCCTCATGATGATTTAAGTGACAGTAGTTATTAATGACGAGGTGAATACTTCTTTTATCGGGGCCGTGACTCGTGTAAAGGAGAACGTCCTGTTCAAGAAAAAGAGAAATTCCGAGTTGAGAGAAGATGTTGAAAATTCCTGAAATAACAGTCTCAACAATGTCCGTTGCAACTTGATCAAGGTCCTCATTCTCGAAAAGGTCACTTTGACTGATATCAAGATCAAAGTGAGGTTTTTGAGGAAAACTTCCAAAGATCACCTCATAAAATCCTCTCTTTTCCGGAAGAACCTTTTTCATAAAGAGAGCAAAGTCGATATAGGAGTCAAAATAACTAAAAAGACGTATTCCACTTTGTGTAATAAAACAGACAACAAGATGTCCTTCGAGTTTTTCTAAGGGATAATCCTCAAGAAGTCCTCGGGCCTGTTGATCATTTTTCGACGGTTTCAAACGATAGTACCAGCGTTGACTTCCGGTATAAAGGACCCGTGACATTTTGAAATCATGAATTTTCTCCGAAGAAAGATTCAAATTCGGATCAATTTAATGGCGACGTCTCCTGATATCAGGATCATCCAAAGTCTTCCCTTTCATCGTCTTAACGTTTCTCAGCTTCGACAAGAGCTCGCTAATCAAGGAATTGCGATTCCTTCTCGTCTTCGGAAAGAGGAGCTCATTTCCCTTCTCTCGACCTACTTGACAAGTGATAACGGACGTCCTCTGAAACCGTTTACCGGTCCTCTTTTGGAGGTTTTTTTCACTCAGTTTAAATGTTCAGCGATTCCTAATATTGTCATTCCTATCTCGTCATCCAATAATCCCTATTTATTGTTGCCTCTGCCATATTTACATGCAATTCTGAATGCCCGAGATATTGATCTTCAGACGAGTCACTTTGAGGAGCTTGCTCTCCGTCTTTCTCAGTTTGACCGTATCTGTCCAAAATATATTAACCAGATAGCCTCAACTCCGGTAAATCACCTGTCTCTCCTCTCTCGACTTGATCTCTACTTATATGGGGCTCTTCACAATCTCTCGTTGAGCCAACTTCCCGATCTTTCGAAGGCCAAACTGTGTGAGGTGACGCAGGCTCTTGTCATTTTTCCCGGAAGAATTCCTCGTCCTCCTTCTCGGCCCTTTCGAGGACAGAAGAGAGTCTATGTGTCAACTCTTGATAAACTGTTAGAACTTGCTCAAGAGGGGTATACCTCTCCGACACCTTTGAGTTGTCTTCTTCCTCGAGAGTTATATCCGGATCTTGACGAGGAGACGATGAAGATGTCTCTTGTTACTCATCCTCTGCGGATTTCCTCGGCCGCCTTTAGTTTTCTTTATTGTTTAAGTGTATCGAATCTGCGTCATGCCTTGCGCTACCTTTTTGGAGAGTTCGAGGATGATATTGACTTTCTATCACGGAATGATATTCTCTTTACATTATCACGGGGATATTTTCCCGATCTTCCACATCTCTTCCAGGTTAAACAGCGTTATCAGATGCTACAGACTCTATCCGAGGATGTCAAGTTGACTCTGATTGAGATTTATGGCGTCATCCGGTTTCATAATCCCCTGGCTGCCATTGCAATGACGTCTCCTCTTCCCATTGAGGAGGTTGTCATTCGACTAGATCATGTTCCGCCCACTGTTCTCGGTGAGGAGATTGGAATGGCCATTCCTCAAGGAGTCGATCCGAGAATCTACTTTCGAAACAATGTGATTCACTATCAGCGCGTCATCTCCCGAGGAAATTATGTCCCCGCCTTCACCGAAAGCGACTTTCTTACTCAATATCTTGACCTAGAACTTTACACCGATCTTGAGTTATTCACACTTCTTGGTGTATATATCAACTATTCGAGTCGTCCGGAGCTTCTTCGAAATCTGAGTCGTCTCCGAAATGAAGAGATGTTTTTCATTCCCTTTTCGAGAAAGTGTCGAAACACCTACACGCAGTTGTTTACACCCACGTCCGATGAGAGTGTCTTTATCATCGCCTTTGGAACACTTTCAAACTATGTCGGTTATGAAATCGAGGAACTCACTTCCGCCTTTCATTTCACCGAGCCGTCTTCCAACACGTTGATTCAGGGAGACTTTGTCTTTCTTCGTCCGGACAATATTCGGGAAGTCTTTTCAGTCTCTCAGATTAAACAGCTGCGAGATCTCCTCGTCACCTTTTCAAAGTTTGACGTCCTTATCCAGAAGATTAATGAAGGTCTTCACGATCTCGAAAGTAAGACGGAGTATGATCGCTCTCTTCTGTCCCAACTTCGAACCTTTTCTCCTGAAGAGATGGTCCCCGTTAAAGAGTATCTCGATAAAATCTTTGAACTTGGAATGTACATGAGAAGATGGAAGGGACCGGGACATCCATATCCACTTTCCGAGGCTCAGACAAGAGATACCACACTTTCCCCGGAGAAGAAGACCTGGGAGGTACTTGACAGTCTTGAAAAGAAACGTCAACAGATGTCTCCAAGAGTTCGATCGAGTATTGTCGGAACGTGGGATAAGAGAACGGACACCTTCTTCAACGGGTTGAGAATTGTCGACTATTATGGAATGACGGCGTGTCAAACGTCTCTATCTCTGTCACAACTTCTTCATGAGGTGATCAAAGGGGCCTATTGTATTCGAATGGCGAGTAGTCGTCTTATTTCGACGAGTTACTACTATCTCAAACTTTTCTTTAATGAGAGCATATCCAATTTTCATCCAAGTCAGGTTGATCCGATTAGCTAGTTATTTCCACCTTTTTCTGTGATAAATCACAGAAAAAGTCTTTCGTTCTCGATTATGTCAGACCCTGATTTCGGAGAATCGTGTCATAGACGAAAGCAAGAATAAGTCCATCCCGAAGAGGATCACGGGAGGCCGGCTGAAAAGGAGGACCGAGAAACCAGACGGACGACTGTCGAAGTATCGGTTGGGTTGAACTTGGAAGAAGACCAATTCTCGGTTCATGAAAGACTGGCTCGAGTTTTCCGTTGTCGAGATTTTCTCCAAGTCGGGAGAGGAGAGTCAGAAGATCGAGATCCGTCAGAGGGGGAATTGGAAGAAGACGGTACTCTTCCGATGAGAAAACGAGACACGGCCTCAACGTAAAGAGAGAGAAATAGAGACTTTGTCCATCATGATAAAAAGAGAGAGTGTATTCACTCCTGTTCTCACAAGAGAGAGAAACGACATTTGAGAACGGTGAAGAGAGAGTGTTTTTCATTGTACGAACTCCAACGGGACAGATCAAGTTAACCGAAGATGAAGAATTTCTCGAAGAGAGGTACTCATCTGCATGAATGAGAGCGCGACATCTCTTAACTTCGCCCGTTGAAAGTTTAACTTCAAGAAAAGTCGTCCGATCCTCGAGAGAAATGAGATGTCCTTTGACTACCTTCTCATCGGGAAAAGAAGTCGAAACTCGATACATAAAGGTGTCAAGAGGTTCAACTTTCAGGTTTAAGTCTTGAGTTTTCTCGGAAATTAACTTGTCAACGGCGGGAGAAGACTCCAACTTGATACAGGAGGAGAGGAGTTTGTCATACGCCTGTTGAATGAGAGAGAGATTCAGACCACTATAAGTAGCGAGAGATGAAAGTTCGGAGACCGTGGCGGCGAGAAGACGAATCGGCTCTTGATAAAAGGCGATTGACTCTGGAACACTTAGAAGTGTCGTTGAATCTGGAAGATAGTAGGACGTTACTTTCAATGAATTGGGAGAAATTAAGAGAATTCGATAGTGTGTATGAAGAGTGTCCATAAGAGTATATGCTAAAAGTCCTCGTCCAATAATGAGAATATCCGCATCCAGAGGAAAATTGGTACTGGATAACAAGTGACGACTGATCTTGATCAAAGAGGGACGGGGAGACTGATTATTTTTAAAGTGAGTTGACAGTTCACGAAGAAGTGTAAACGTCTTTTCTCCAAGAGAGGGAGTTCGGTCCCGTTTAACGAGAGAAGGAGGAGGTGAAGATCGGAGAGGAGCTCGATAGTAGACTCGAGAGATCTGTGGAGGAGGAGGACGAGAGGAACAACGAGAAAAGAAAATCCAGACACAGAGAATAAAGAGATAAAGATAAAGAATAAAGATTATCAGGGAATACTTGAGAGGAAATTTTCGAGGAAAAAGATCCTTCGAATATCTTGTCCGAGAAACGGGCATCTTTTAATGAAGAGAGACCCTTTTAAACTTTCTTCTGGCTCCTTTTCCCAGCTTTTAAAGCTGGGAAAAGGATACTTCTTCTATTTTCCCGAAGAGAATATTCGGGACAGTTTAAGACACTTATATGTTGGTAAGGAGACAATCGTGTCTTTATCTATCGACGGACTCGACCACCAGAAACGGAGACGGTAAGACTTTCGAGTTGCCTCCAGAAGATCACACACGTTTCTTCCATTAAAATTAAGAAGATTCAACGTCTCATGAAATACGGGATAGAGCTCAAGAACGGAGCGAGAACAGAACTGTCGAATTTTCTCAATCTGTTTAAGATTGTCTCCAGTTCCTTCCATTTCCGTGTAGTGTAGCATGCCACAGGAATTCTTATCTGGAAGACGAAGCAATTCAATAGCTGAAAGGCGGTCTTGAATACAAATACTGCGAACCAGCTCTCCCAGAAGAAGAGTACTGTTTTCATAGAGACTTCGATAGGAATTTGTCACATTGGCCGAAATATCATAGCTGTTAATATAGTCAATGGAAAGAGAACAGTTTCGACGAATGGACATCTCAATAACATGATCTGAAAGAGCAGTTATCGGACTTGCAAAGAGGGTACCTCCATCGACGTAGTGCTGACCATCAATAATCTTTTCTGGAACAAGAACCGGAATTGAGGCACTAGCAATTGTAACTGAAGCAATCTTATTAACATCTCCATTGAGATATGTGAGCGGCATACAATCTCGGGAAAATAACGTCGGATATGTCTCTTGAGTTAGAGGTTGAATCAGACTCTCCTCTTGAGAGCGGTTACAAAAGAACTGTCCTTTTCCAGTTCCTCGATTTAAGGTCCCCGTCCAAATTTCCGTTGTCTGTATTGACTCCGATGTAAAGTAGGTCCGAAAAAGTTCCTCAATACCACTGCCATTGGAATAAAGAGACCCCTTAAAATATCCTATCAGATAGGAGGGAAGAAACTGAAGATAGGATGGCCACCATGACTGCGCAAACATTCCACTATGTGTCTTCTTAGCAATTTCGACAATTTTGTCAGGATTCCACTCTCCAGCTAAACTCATATATCCAGCCACGTTTCCTCCAGATGATCCCATCACAAGATCCGGTTTCCCGATCCCACTCGTTAGAAGTTCACTAATAAGACCTAATTGACATGGAAAGGCCCCACCAGATACAGGTAAAACAAATATTCTCATTTTAGAGAGAGGAAGTGATTTTTAAGATTCGACGTTTTTTCCCTTATTTCTTTCCGTCTTAACTTTACCTTTTATGTCTTTTTTGTTCGATGAACTTTTCTACTTTGCAAGAAAGTAGAAAAGTTGGTACGTTGTTTCTCTTTAGGACGACCGGGTAACCTGCATCGTCTTCCCATCTTCCATTCCCCGACTCGCCGCTGGTTGAAACTTTGGAATCGTCGGCACCGATATCCCAGTTCCTATTCCAGACAACGGTGGAATCTTCGGGGTATCCAGAAGAACCTGTTTCGGAACAGCTGATGTCGTTCCAGGACTCGTTCCCGAGGACTTCTCCTCGGAAGTCTCACCACTATTCGTTGGACAATCATCCAAATAAGCAATACCTAATTGAGTCGCAATCGCCTTCTCACTTTCGTTTAAGGGCCGAATCTTACCATCACCATTCGGATCAATACCTGTGGCAAGAAGTATCCTGTCACCCATCTTCTTTAAAATAAAGCCATGTTGAACCGTCCGATATAAATTCGATGACCCCTTTAAGGGAATCGCATGCAGATCACCTTCATCCGTGTCAGAAGTGTCTCGACTTCCCGATATAAAACCAGACGTCGGAGTTGATGTCTGTGATGTCGCTGACACCTCTTTCTCTCTTCTCGCATTCTTCTTCTTACTACAGGAACGACATAATTCCTTCCCCTCTTCACACGGCTGATTACATATCTCTCCCCTCTTTTCCCCACGAATAAAACGATATGTGCATCTTGGTCCATTATACTCAACATTATCCTTCTTTGATCTCCCAGAAACGGTTATCGGCGCATAGTTCGGCAAAGTTGGAGGATGAACCGGATTCGTTTGCGGAATAGCTATCCGAGGAGCCGAATTCAAGGAAGAAGGAATTGAAAGACACGAACGGAGTTCATCAACTGTCACATTACAATTTTTTTCCTTACTTAAGTAAGAAACAATTGTTGTAAGAATGTGAGTATTGACGAAATCCGTAATATGTTGTGAGAATGACTCCAATATCGTGGTCATGACGAAATTGTTTTTAGACGGATAAACTTTAACTTTGAAACAAAAAATCAAAAATCGTCCATAAGAAACAAGAAACACACATCCTGACTCTATTTCTTACGAAATAACACTTACCCAGAACTAAAAAAAAGAAAAACAGATGATTTCGAACATCTTTTAATATTTTATCTCTTCTTAATTGAAAATGATATGCCAGTTTACAATGGAAAACCCTTATCTCCATTCCAAAAAAATATCGAAACCTTTTGGCTCGAAGATATTTCATCTCTCTATCGCTATAGTACCATCTTCCCAACCGCTCATATGACTCTCGCAGAAAAACTTAACTCCCTCACACGACTTGTTCTTCTCATTTCATTTATCTTGTTTCTAATTCGATGTCGACTCCTTTATATTTTGATCTTCTTCGGAATAAGTCTGGCAATTATAATTTTATTATATTATCGTTCGAGAAAAGAAAACTTTCAAAAGAAATTGATCGAAAATTATCTTTGTAATTCTCAAATTGAATCTTCTCCCAAACCTAAACTTAAACTTCGTCCTCGAAAATCATGATTCCTCAGTATACAGGTTATATGCCATCCTCTTCTCCCTCTCCCAGGAGAAAAGAACTCTCAGGTAGAGATCCAGAATCCTCCCTTCCCCCCTCCCGAGGCCGAGGTCGGGGGCGTGGAAGAAATTATCCTCCAACTCCCAGTCCAAAGTATTCTCCTCCAAAGTCTATACCTCTTCCAGTCTCCAGTCCAAAGTATTCTCCTTCTCCTTCCGTTGGAGGACCGCCTCCAACTCCCAGTCCAAAGTATTCACTTTCCACGGGAGGACCGCCTCCAACTCCCAGTCCAAAGTATTCTCCTTCTCCGGGAGGACCGTCTCCAACTCCGAGTCCAAAGTATTCGCCTTCTCCGGGAGGACCGCCTCCAACTCCCAGTCCAAAGTATTCGCCTTCTCCGGGAGGACCGCCTCCAACTCCCAGTCCAAAGTATTCACCTTCTCCGGGAGGACCTTATCCGACTCCCAGTCCAAAGTATTCGCCTTCTCCGGGAGGACCGCATCCAACTCCGAGTCCAAAGTATTTCCCTTTCACAGGGAAACCTTCTTACCCGAGATCTCAGACGTCTAAGCCTTCGGTCTCAACGGAAACGAGAGAGTCCTCTTCAGGTGGAGTTTCAAAGGTTTATCTTCTTAATCCGAAAGTGGTTAAAGCGTTCTTTGGAACTCGAAATGGGATTTCCTTTGAACAGGCGAATCTGAAATATGGGGAAAATTATACAGAAGAAACACTGGCCTGTATGACACCACATGTTCGAGCTGACGAAATTACAAGTGAGATTGTTAAGAGGATGCCGATCAGTCCCTTTATCGTTTTTGAATGTTGTGCCGGAATTGGAGGAAACACGCTTTCATTTCTTGATAATCCTCATGTATCTGCCGTCTATTCATATGAGATGGATGAGAAACGACGCCAGATGCTCCAGAATAACATTCGAGCCTACCGTCTTGAAAAGAAGTTCTTTGTTGGGGAAGCATTTGAAGGCGTTCCGAAAGAATTTGCCGGTTCAGTTCTCTATATCGATCCACCCTGGCTTCCTTCTCATATTTCGGCAGTTGAGTCGTCTCCGAGTCAGTACATTCTTCATGGTATTCGAGTGGGTCCTTACACTCTGGAAGAAGAGATGGATCGTTGTCGGCACTGTGCTATGGTTGTGATACGTGTTCCTCCCGGTTATCAACTTGATCCGGTTCCTGGATTTACGTGTGATAAGGTTTCCCTAAAGAAGTCAGATGTCTTCTTCTGTACCTCTGCTGAGGGTATGGATTATGCTCGAACTCACTTTCCTCTGAAAGAGAAATCTTCGGAAGGAGAGGAACCAGAAGAAGTCTGGGCCGAACGCCTCAAAAACTTTCTCAAGGACTTTATTAAGCCCGTCGTTGAGCCAGAACAGTTAGACCTCTACTTTACTCCTGAAGCCATGGAAATTTGGAAGAAGGCTTTTACTCATGAGTCCTATAGTATCTCAGATAACTATGAGGAACTTGAAACTCTTGGTGATGGTCTTCTCAAGTTTCTCTTTATTCGCTATCTCATGCGACGCTATGACGGTATTAGTAAAAATCAAATCTCCGCTCTTCTTGACCGTTACATGAGTAAGTCCTACCAGCGGTCTCTCTCCCAGAAGTACGACTTCGGTTCGTATGTCCGGACTCGGGGAGTCAAAGTAAACATTCATATCCTTGAGGATCTCTTTGAGGCCTTTTTTGGAGCCTTTGTTGAAGTTTCCGATCTCATTGTGGAAGGTCTTGGGCCAATTAACTGTCAAAACATGATCATTGAGATGTTTGATTCCATTAAGTTTAAATTTGAATACGCCTATGGTCGCAGCAAGACCCAAATTAAAGAGTTCTTCGAGAAGCTAAGTTGGGGCACTCCCATTGAAACGAAGATCGAGACTGAGGTTGGTGTTCGTGTTATCATCAGACTTACTGAGAATGCTCTTCATTATCTCAGTGCACGCGGTATTCCAGTCCCAGCTGAGATTGGAGCTGCTGAAGCCACCACTCAAAAGGTTGCCGTCCATGAAGCCTATGACAATGCTCTCGCCAATCTTGCCAAGTATGGTATTACTCGAGAATGGATCGCTCGTGAACGTGAACACTGGGACTTCACCAATCTCGACTATCTTCCCTATCTCGAGAAAGCCCGAGAACGTCTTAAAGCTGAGGGGTACAGTCGTGTGTATTTCTTCGTTCCTCGTACGGGTACCAATGTGAAAGGCTGTCTCGTCCAACTTATTGGCGTGAGACAGGATACTCAGAAACATGTCGTTATTGACTCCTCTCCAGCCTGTGACCCAGCCGAGGGTAAGAAAGAACTTCTTCGACGTTTTGCTCTTTCCCAGTAAATCTTTTCATAAGTCATAAGTCATAACTAACCGTCAGATATATCCTATGACTTATGAAAAGATTCCATCTTTCTTTTGGCGATTTTCTTTTGGAGAGAATATTGGATCAGGATCAAATTGTATCTTTGGTTACAAAGATAGAATGTCTTTTGTGTTGAGTTTGATCCTTCTTCTTGTCTTATTACTCTTGGCATTTGTTATCGTCTTCTCTTCGCGAAAGAAAGTCCTGTTAAGAAGACTTCATCCTCCTGAACAAGACACTCAACTTCATTCGCTGAAAAGGTCCGACCTTAAGACAGAAAAAGAAGTCCCCTCTGACTGCTATCTTCATCCGGGTATCTGTCCTTTCGATTCGTTCTGTCTCCTCGAAGATCGCCAACGCTGGGAGGCCAAGGAACAGCCAACTCGCGGTCGCTGTGTTCCCTATCAAAAGGAGTGCTACTCATGTCAACCGACTCAAGAAGATGAACTTCTTTATCCTGACCGTGTTCCTGCCCTGTCAAGTCGATCCTATGACAAAAATGGACAGTTTATATCCCGACCACTCGTCTGTGGCCCCGGTTTAATTTGTACTGGAGATCTTATTCCGACACTTCCTCCGACCTGTGTTCAAAGAAGACCTCGAGACCGTCTGTCCCCGCCAACTCAGGATGAACTCTATCAGTGGGCAAGAAGATTTGTTCGTCTTGGAGGAAAGAAGTGTCAAGATCAAGCCTGTAAAAATCACGCCAAACTGTCCAACGTCTCTCCAGAAACGAAGAGTGCTCGTCGAGAAGACCTCACACAGACAGCCAATAACATGTTACGCGTATTATGGCCTGCCATCTTCGCTCCATATAAGGATATTTTACCAGGAGTCGATGATAAGTCTGTCCTCTCATGTGATGATCCCGTCTATCTTTCTCAGTTGTCCGATGAACAGAAGGAAAAGGGAGGTCCAGACTATCGAGCTCCCATTCCAAAAGAAGATAAAAGTGATGCTCCTCCCTGTATTTGGACAAGTGTTGACTTCGCCTATAATGATGAAGGACCCGCCATTTGGAGTCTTCTTCACACCTTGACAGCAAATCTTCCGGAACAGATCACGTCTTCACAGAAAGAGATGCTAAGAATGATTCCAATGTATTTAAGACTGGTTATGAGTTGTGGATGGTGTCGAAGCTTCGTTCGACCGTCTCTCATCGATATTGGAATTCCCGACTCGTCAAATGGAATCGACTGGTTCAAGTACTTCTGGCGTGCTCATAACTATGTCAATGAACATGCCTCTCACACCCGCTGTGGAGAAAATACCTCTTGTGGAACGTCGTGGGAATATTTCTCTTCGGAGTGTGCCGGAAAGTACAAGTTTCCCTGGTTTATGAGTCTATCTGACGCCTATCAACAGTGGCACATTCTCTCTCCCGTCAAAAATGATGTGTCTTGACTTTCTTGATAAAGTTGGTATATCTGGGGATATCCTTATCCCTTTCTTTCTTCAAGAGAGAAAGAAAGGGATAAGAAAGAAATCGCTTTAGAGGAGGCGGAAGAAATTTCCAGCACTCTTCAGTAAGTTCTTGACACGACTATAGAGGGCCGGCTGAGAGGAAGAGTGGATAGCCTTATGAAACTGTTCTTGAGTCAACCAGACCAGTGACGACATCTCGGGTTCTTTAATAGGTAATTTGTCATTCGAAGAGTCGTGTTCCTGATTGACCTGCTGTTGAAACTTGGCATTAATGTTTTCAAGATAGGTCTTAATTGGAACAAAGATGATCACAAGATCATTATTATATACAGCCAGACAGGATGATAAATCTTGAGGAGTGAACGAACCAAAGACTTTGAGAGACTCCTCATCAAACTCACGGAGAGCACCACTAAGAGCTGTCCCATCTTTCCGGTAGATGACTCCACCTCCAAAGTCAGATATGTCACCATATTGTCGATCAATACCCATGCAAAAATGAAGTTGTTGCGTTGTCGGATTCCGGTAATAAACAATTATTCCGGCTCGACTCGGTCGGTAGCGAGTCCAATCAATGTTTTGGACGCGTTGAGTTTTAACCGGTGACGGTTCTCTCTTCGAATTTGGCTTCAACTCGGAACATCGATCTCTCTTTGCAAGAGGAGATGAAGAAGACAACTTTTTCTGAAAAATATCATTCGAAATCATTTCCTATCCAAGAAATAATTAGATATCCGAGAATTATTTTAAATTGAGAATCACTTTTAATTATATTATCTTGATGAGTCCGAGACCACTCTTTATATAAGAGTGAACCTAAAAAATAGTAAAAGAAAATGTCTTCCTCTTCTCTTCTTTCGAAAAAGTTCTCTGATAAAAAGGGTGCCATTTCAACTCCTCTCCGTTAGATTATTTACTATTTCTCGGTTCGTATTTAAGAGTTTCCTTTCTTGGTTTCTTTATATTTCGACACTCTTTCTGTCGAAATATAATATCTTTTTCAGCTCTGTTCCGTGTTCTCCTCTCTCTCTTTCTCATTATCCCCACTCTCACTGTCAAGCTGTTGAAGAAGAAGATTCGGTGTGTTATAGAGATGATTCATGAGTCGCTCCAGAATGTAATTGGATGTCCAGATTAAACTCTTATCAAGTCGTAAGATCGTCACCTCTAACGATGTCCGAAATCTCAACATAAACGCCGTCAATCGTGTTACATCAATATCCAAAGCTCGTAGAAGTGTTTCTCTTATCGACTCATGATCATACTTAAACCACTTCTTTAAAATCGTTCCCGGAAGAATTGGCCTGGTTGACCAAAAGTTCATCGTCCCATCCCGAAAACTTATAGGATAGGACAGTCCATAAACACTCCGAACCTGAATACTTGACTCAAAGGAACATGACAGAGCAAGAACATGACGAAACGCAAAAATCAACTGAACCTGTTCCCGAAAACTTCGACTCGGCGAAAACCGAATCTCATCAAGCTGACAGTGAGGCCCCGTAAATGGCCGAACCAAAAGATAGAGTCTCGACTTCACAAAAATTGAATGTGTCCCCAACTTGGCAAGACCAAATAGCGGCTTCAACTCATCAATGAGAGTCGCCTGAAGTGTCGAAATTCTCTTTACCCAGCACTGATATGTCTGTTCCTGAAATCGAAACGTCAAGGTCGAAAAAGGTCGAGGTCCCGATGTCTTTGACACGATATCTCTATCTTCAATCTTTCCAAGATGTGAACCGTCCCACGGTTCCATTCTTAAACCATTGGTCAGATAATTTTAAATACGCCCGACTTCCTTCAATTTTTGGATAATCCGATCGTAGACTTCACGTTTACTGCCAGACACTTTCAATCCCAATTTTGCTGCAATCATCTTTTGTTCTTCAGTCGTGTAGTATCGCTTATTCGGTCCCTCCGTATCCTTTGAATAGACTTTTCTCGGTGTCAACCAGTCCACGTTAATGTTTGAAATATCCGTCACCGCAAGTTGTCGAGGTGTATACGCAACTTGTAACACTTCTCTTGACTCCACCTCCTTCACAACTTTCGGCTGTGGAAGTGGTATCGGATCAATAAGCGTCTTCTTATAATAACGCTCGTCAACGATCGGAAGAAAAATCGCTTCAATTCTCCGAGGAGGTTCCGGCCTCTCATAGGGAAGATTAAACTCCATCCGTTGAGGTGTCAACATTCTTCTCTCTTCTTTAATGAAGATTCAAATAATTTATGATTTTTCAGTTTCTTTCTTTTCTCTCTCTATTAAACTCTCTTCTTTGTTTATGTCACGCGCACGAGTCCGAAGTCTCCGCGGAACCGTCCGTATCACTCCAACTCCTGAAACTCCGAAAGAAACTGGAATGCCTGTCATTCCCCCTTCGGCTCCTGAAACTCTCGACTCTCTTCTTGCCTCGATTTTCGAAAATATCCCCTTAAACTCTGATAAGTGCTTGGCTCTCTCTCTTCTTCTTACAACTCTAATTCCTTATCCTCTCCGTCCGTCTGAAAGTGAGACTCTTCTTCGTCTCCTCACAACTCCCCCTCAGACCAGTTTTGAAACCTCGCAACTCACCACACTTCTGTCAACTCTTGTCGATAAGAGTAAGGGACTTCCTCCAGATCAAGTCGAACTCATTGTCAAATTTCTTCCAATTTCCATCCGTCCCCCCAAATCCGAAGAAGAGGTAAGCCTTGAAACACAAGAAGAATCTCGTCAGTTCGATCTTGAAAAGGCCTATTTCCTTCGTCTCCTTCTAACTCGTCTGGAACCCTATCCTCTCTCGAGTGAAGAGGCAAGAAAACTTCTCTCTCTCCTTCGCCAAGGCTTCACACCTTCGGCTCAAGAACTCTTTCCTCTTTCTTCCGTCGAAACGCTGTCAGAACGTCAAACCGTCGAATCGCCTATCCGAGGTCTTCTGTCAAAGTCAGACAGTAAAACTGCCACCGAACTTCTCCGACGTCTTCGAGACAATGCCCAGTCTCTTCCTCTCCCAGAAAGAGAACTCGTTCGAAACTCCATCCCCATTCCTTTAATCGGTCCCGATGAAATCAATCAACTTAAAGCTCTTTCATATCCACCTCCGAATAATCAACCCATCGTCACACTTTCAGATCGCTCGACTCTATTTGAAATTGTTAATCTGATTCTTTTTCTTGGCTTTGATGAAACCTTGGCCTTTTTGAAACGTGTCGTCACTCCTGCCAATATTATTTTTGACTCTCCTCTCATGGAACGAGCCCAAAATAACTACATTCTCAATCTGGAAAACCTTAAAACTAAGGTTCGGACGGCAAAGGGCACCGTCCCATGTCCCCGTTGTCGAGGAACTAACGTCCAAATGTCAGAACGTCAGGTCCGCAGTATTGATGAACCTACAACAGTCTACTTTAAGTGTATCGATTGTGATAAAACATGGAAGATTTAAGAACAACATCCGAAAGATGTTCCATTGGAGAAACTTATTTAAATTTTATTTTGGAATCTTTGTCTAATTATTGTAATTTTTTTCTTATTCTTAAATAAAACAATGCCACTCTCATCTCTTTTAACCGATTCGACCTCCAATTCTGTCGATCTTAAGAATTCCTCCTCTTCTTCTTCCCTCACAGAGGATAATTCATCTTCCACCGATGACCAAATTCTCATCTGTCAACGATGTGGAAAGAAAAAGAAGAGCTGTACCTCAAAATCGAAGAACTCCACAACTCACCCACATTTTTCCTCTTCGTCCACCAATTCCATCTCTCTCACAACTACCACTCAACCTGAAATCGTTAAGTGTGACCATTGTGGCAAGAAGACCCGCAAGGACTGTAAAGTTATTATCCTTCGAGGTCCTCCTGGACCCCCAGGCCCTCCTGGACCTCGTGGTAAGAGAGGACGTCCGGGTGAAATAGGTAAACCTGGAGCGACTGGACCAACCGGACCTGTCGGCGCCACGGGTGCCCCCGGACCTCGTGGAGCTACCGGCCCAACCGGACCAACCGGACCAACCGGCCCAACTGGACCTCGTGGTAAGAGGGGAAAGAAGGGTAAAGACTGTCGCGATTCAACCACTACCACCACCTGTTCCAGCTCACGTGTTCTCACCAACTGTGAAGAAATCATCATCAAGTGTGATGACAAGAAAAGAAAACGCAGGTAATCCCAATCCCATGAGATGACATATATGATAATACAAACGTATTATCATATATTACAAAAAACACCGATCCAAACACCTCTCCACAATATATATCACCGTGAAAAATATTAAAGCCTCAACAACAACACGATAACACGGTTGTGGTATATGTTGTTCAAACCATGTCGCCACCGGGGAAATTAAAAACACCATAAAAATAACCGTCGCAATCCCCGGATAAAGAAACACACGTTTCCTGATTAAAGTCTTATTCCGAAGACGTGTCATCTCTTTTTCTTTTCTCGATAATTCCTTATCTCATCTCCTTTAACTCTTATTTCATCATATACCCTTCCCAAAAAAATTAAATCTTTTCTTCTTTTTTTCCTCTGGGTATAAAGATAATGTCATTCCCTTCTTCATCTTCTTCATCTTCTCCTCCATTCCGTCGTCCCTCTCCCCAAAAGTTAAACTCCCTACATCCCCATTACGAATCCGAAACCCCACCTAACTCTTCAAATGAAAACCTCGAATCTCTCCCTACCAAATTAGCCAATTGTGGTTTCCAAGTCTGTTCACGTATCCTCGTCTCGTCCGATTCTACCTCAACGAAATCCCATTTTGAAGCTCCTTATATTGAAGCTATCAATCCTCTCGGTCAACGCATCTTCATCTTTCTTGATAATCCGGAACCCGTCTCCCCCGAACCCACTGACTCTATCATGATCCGCTCTCCCTCGAATAATCTCATCCCCCACAGTGTCAAAATCGGCGCCTTTGATGGCATCGGACTTGATGTCTCCGGTGTCGCTCTCGTCTGTCAGAACTCCATCTGTACTCTGCTTCGAGATGACAACGGTCCCGTTGAAAACAACTTCACCCCTATCGATAAAAAAGATGTCCCTATCAGTGACTCCGAAAATCCCATCGCCTACCCCATCGTCCGACTCTCCGAAATCCTCACTCAACCTGATCTCGTCACTTTTCTCACAGATCGAGCCACTCGCCGTCTCCGTAATGTCACCTATGAAAACTGTAAACATGAACTCGAATCCACTCGTGAAACTCTCTCCCAGTTAGTCAATGCCTTTAACCAATTTAATCAACTCCAAGCGAATATCACTCTCAAACTCCACTCAACCATCAAAATGTTGGAAGACTTCACTCGTCAATACTGGAATCTTTCCCCCAACATCCCTCCAGATAAATATGACAAAGTCATCTCTAACCTCCGAAAACGTCACGAATATGCCATCGACCTTCTTTCACTCTGTCAAATCGTCTCCTCTTTCCGCTCCGACTTCCATAAGAAACTCGACCTCCTTCAACAAATCAACTCCTACGTCTCCCGTCAGTTTAAAGACATCGAATATGTCATTGATGACTAACTTCACTTCAATCTCATATCGAAAAACTTTACCTCATCAAGTCTTCTGACATCGATTAACCTTATCAGGCTACCCAACACAAACCTCCTCTCAATCCCTTGGACAATCAGACGTCCATCTTTCATTCAATCTCTCATCGTCTGATATTACCTCTCTTAATATCAGACTTCCAATTATCTCTCCTTATCTCAATTACCTGATGTCGCTTGAGATTTCTCTCAACCAAACACATTCCACCTCTTTCCAATTCCCTCTGATAAAATTTCGTTCTCTTTAAGATCAATCGATATTTCATCATCCGACTCATCCAAAATTCCTTAAACCTTGTCGGATAGTCGTGTCAAAGAATTCGATTCCAAGTATTTAAAATTAATCGTCTTCTTCGTAGATATTCATTGACGCCAAATATCTCGCGACAATTCCTGTCAACTCCTCTCATCCACAAATCTTGATTATCTCAAACCGACAGATACCAATTGTCTCCACATATTTCCATCCAGTTTTCGTCAGCAAATCAGAAATCTCTAAATATCCGATGTCAATCATCCATGTCCCCTGATATGACTTCCGTCAGACTGATATGTCTCTCTACCAAATATCTGTCTCCGTTTTCAATGAGATTCGGATATTCGAAACTCCTCGAATTTGAAGTTCCGTCAGAGAATTAATAATTGTCCTGCCATTTGGAACTCACTCGATTTCCTGACAATCGAATGATATGAATTTATCCAGATACTCGAGAAATGGAATGAAATCTCGATACTGATAGAAATGAGAAAGCATATCAATGTTGATAGAACTTGGAACCTATCAACATCGATAAATATCCATAACATTATCAACTTGATAGAAATGAGAGTTCTATCAATGATAAATATCCAATCTATCAACTTGATTAATATCCAAAAGATATCAACTTGATAGATATCCAGAATGTATCAAGTTGATAGAAATGAGAGTTATATCAACTTGATAAATATCCAAAAGATATCAACTTGATAAATATCCAAAAGATATCAACTTGATAAATATCCAAAAGATATCAACTCGATAGATATCCAAAAGATATCAACTTGATAGATATCCAAAAGATATCAACTTGATAGATATCCAACACATATCAAGTTGATAGATATCCAACACATATCAACTTGATAGAAATTGGAGTTATATCAAGTTGATAGATATCCAACACATATCGACTTGATAGAAATTGGAGGCATATCAAGCTGATAGAATTTGGAGTTATATCAGGCTGATAAATATCCAACACATATCAACTTGATAGATA